>Ga0105250_10001743_pt1 | contig 11469 bp, 13 predicted proteins | sample KBSS54metaG_FD_80425 | JGI IMG/M metagenome (GOLD analysis project Ga0105250, IMG submission 80425) | Switchgrass rhizosphere microbial communities from Kellogg Biological Station, Michigan, USA - KBS S5-4 metaG | ecosystem: Host-associated > Plants > Roots > Rhizosphere > Soil | place...
CGAGCAGCGCGCCCGAGGAGTTCACCGAGTTCGCGCAGCCCTGGCCCGCCGCACCGCTGTTCGCGCAGGGGCAGGCGACCGGGCCGCTGCCGTCGCCGAAGCAGAAGGGACCGGCCTGCGCGCCGCCGGGCACGTCGGCCAGGTTGGTGACTATGTCGGACGGATCGGCCCGGCGCCGCATGTCCACGGGCTTTTTGGTGGTAGGGATCCCATGCAGGGCCAGAACACGCCTGTGCGCTTCCTCCAGAAACCAGCGAAAAGGCCTGTGCTGGTTGGCGGGAGCCGCCCCAAGTGCCTTGACGAAAGCGTCCAGGTCAGCCTGTTTTTCCAAGTCCGCGTGGTAGTTCACGCGACCCAGTTCAGGCATTTTTGCAGCGTCATCCAGGAACGTGTGGATGGAGTGGGTCCATGCATCCATTTCAGACTGCTGGCGCATTTCCGCAGAGACAGTGGCACGCGTTTTCACATCGCGTAGCTGGTCACGCTCATCTTGCAGCCTGTCCAGTTCAGCCTCCATTTCCGAGTGGTCCAGATCACCGTCGTTGAACCTGCGGCGGACTTCAGCCATGGCAGATTTGTTGGCCCAGACCTGGTCCTGGTAATCCAAGGGCAGATCCACCCTGTAGCCAGATGGCAACGGCTTAGAGGATCCCCCGGCGCCGTGGCGTTCGGCATTGTGGTCTGTTTCGGGCGAATGGCTCGTTGACGCTTCCGCCCCGGCTTTCAGCGTGGATGCTGGCGCGTCATCACTGTCACGGCCATCGGCTTGCCCCATTGGTTCACCTTCGGGGCTCCCATCGAGACTGCCACGGCCCAACGCAGCAAGTGCTGCCGCATTGTCCTCGCTGGGGTCATAGTCGTCTTCCTGCAACGTGGCGCGCTCGGCTTCGGACAGAAGGCGCAGTTGGTCGTCTTGATTGGTCATGGTTGGCAGTTCCTGATGTGCGTGCTCAAGGGAGATTGGCAGGCTTGGCACGGGGCCAGGCATCACCCATCAATCGGACGTCAGCGGCATGGCCATCAGCCGCTCGCGCGATGTCTGCACCGCGCTGTGCCATTCTTGTACCTCGCTCTGCCAGACTTTCGAGTAAGGCTGTGCAGGTGCTGGCGTACTGGGCAAGAGAGGGCCGGGTAGCTGCGCTGATACGTTCTGGCAAACCGGCGAAGTCACCGCGCAAGCCTGCAGCAGCAATGTGCATGTCGCGCAGGCTGCGCTCAAGATCCTGCTGGACCAGCGCATTGCGCTGCTGGGTACGTTGGAATGTGGCAAGTGCATCGTCAAGTCCCTTGGAAAAAGCAGCCATGTCCTGCGCGGCCTGGCGCACACGGGACAGTTCGTCGCTGACAGCCTGTTGCCTCAGTTGCTCCAGGCGCACTCCGTAGCGTTGATCCTGAGTCCACCACGCGCAACCTGCACCGAGGATGAAGGCCAGTCCTGCAGCCATGGACTGGACGAAGAAGCGGGAGCTCAAGGCATGACCCTCCACTCTCGGCAGATTTCGCCATTCGCATCGCCTCGCAGTTGCAGCCCCGGCAGAACGGTGGAAACGCCCTTGACCGTGCCCCTATTCCAGCGAGGGTTCTCGTTGCAGGCCCCTGCCAGATCACCGGCGTTGGCTTTGCGCCGCAGCGTGCTGGAAGCCAGGCTACCCGCCCCCTTGTTGTGCACGAAGTCGATGAATTGCCCTTGCACGAATGGGTCATACGCCGCCCAGTCCACAAGCATTTGCCGAGCATGGCGCTCTGCAATCAGGTAGCGGCCAAGTTCCAGTGAATAGCAGTCTGAGGAGCTGTACCAGCGGCCCGCCGTGACCCCCTCTCCAGTGATGCCATTGCAGACAGTCAGTGGCTGGCCCTTGCCCAGCTTGTCGACATAGGGCATTCCCACATGGCGCCCGCTGCTCTCGTAGAACGAGCCCAGTACCATCGCAACCTTCACGCCGGGCGAGGTTTGGGTATCTGCCGCAACGGCCTGCACATAGGGATCGTTGAGTGCCGGGCCGTCAATGTGCCGGGCCACGATTGCCCCTCCACTGCCCAACCCGGCCAGCAACACCAGCGCAGCCAGCCGGCCTGCCAGCCATGCCGGCACCTTGGAAGTCTGCTCAGCCATCATGCATTCCCCTGGGCATGCACCCATGGCCCGGCAGTTCGCCCAGGCAAGGCGGCGGTCCATCGATCTTGCGTCATTGCCCACCCTCCTCGTCTGGGGCATTGCGCGTACCGCTGCGGCGCATGAGGCTCATGCGCAATTCGTGCTCGGCCTGATCACGAGCCTCTTCCGCCAACTTCAGTTGAAACTCCTTGCGGCGGTAGTACCAGCTGACCGAAAAGCCTGCGACCCCCACCACTATGCCGATAGCGACACCGGCTTCGGAGGTCAAGAGCCAGCCAAAGCCACCCAGTCCGAGTCCGCTCCAGCCGACCTTGCTGCTCATGGCCGCCGCCGCCCCAGCGTTTGTTGCGTTGGCCGCAGCTTCGAGCGCGGCCTGCGTGACGTCATTGCCCATCCATCACTCCTTGTTGTTCAAACTGGGCGAGGCGACCCGACATCGAATCGAGATGCTGGCGGCTCAAGGCCTGGATTTGCGCCACGCGCTCGCGCGAATCGGCCTCGATGCACGCCACCTGCAGGCGCACGTCCTCGTCTGCCCGGATCTGCAGCGTCTTGTTGGCGAGGTCTGCATTGGCCTTGGCAAGTTGCTGGCGCATGTTGTCCAGCTCAACGTCCGCATCGCGCCGCACTGAGGCGGCCGCACCCGCCATGCGCAAGGCCAGAGCCTGGTCCCCGCCGCTGGCACGCATGTGCTCGGCCTCGGCCTCCAGCTTCTCGGCACGGGCATTGACTTCACGGACCTTGGCCACCTGCTCGGCAAGCGCCTGGCGCGCGCCCTCCTGCTGCATTTGCAGGGCCTCGGCCTGGGCCTGCATCTGCTGCTGCATCTGTTGCTGCTCTTCGGGTGTAAGAGGTTTGGCGGGGTCGCGCTCACCGGTCAGCTTGCGCATCTCATCTGCGATCTGCTCCCTATTGGGCAGGTCGGAGTAGTCCATGGCGATGGTCAACAGGCGCAACGCAGCCTCGGGCGGCATGCGGCCGGCCATCTGTGAAAGCGACTCGAACATGACCTGGCGCAACGTGCCCGCATAGTCCTGCTCGGACACAATGAAATCAGCCAGGCTTGCTGTGATGTCGTTGAGGTAGCGCACGCTGCCATCCGGCTGCAGCTCGGGCAGGTTGATGCGTACCCAGTCGAGACGCCCTTTGTGGCCTGACAGACGAATGACCTTTTCCTCCGTGTACCACTGCTCGATCAGGCTCAGTTGCTTCTCGCCCTGGATCTGCACAGCCAGCCGGTGATTGTCGAATGGCTGTGTGGTCACGACCGATCCTTGCATCTGGCGCGCCTTGATCGCAATGCCGGAGCTGGCATTCGTCTGCCGGCCCAGGTTCTCGCTGCCGATGCCGGCGGACTTCTGTATCGCCTGGGTATCCAGGTTCATCATTTGCATCTGGCCGGAGGCCATCTCGCTGTCGCGGTGCACCTCGAATTTCCGTCCGGCGCGATAGATCACGACCCCATCGGGCTGATTGATTTCCTCGCGCGCCTCGTTGATATCGTCGAAGGCGCCCTTCTCGGCGAATATCTGGTTGGTGGACAACAGGAACAATGCTTTGCTGGCCCGCTTGTTCAGGTCCATTTGCAGATCGCGTACACGCCGCACCACGCCATAGGGCATGCGATCGCGGCCGCGGCGATAGCACCAGATGGGCGTGAGGCTGAAGCTGTTGTGCCGCATGGGCATGGGCCCCAGCGCAAGCAGATGGCCTTCGGTGAATACGGCCACGTGCATGCGCATGACCACCCGGTCCACGATGGCCCCGCCAGCCTGACCGATGGCTTGCATCAAAGCCTGGTCCCAGGGTTCGACGAACGCGCCCTTGAACGGCCCTTCGGTCACGACGCGAACCGAGGCCGGCATGCGGAACTGGCACTCGATCAACCGCACGCGGCGGCGCTGCTCGTCATCGGCATCGCCATAACCACTGGCCAGGCCACCCCGCGAATGCTGACTGGAGGAATGGCCCTGGTAATGGAATGCGTCCTCAGCCCACTGCTGCGCGCTGTGCTCCTGTCCCTGCTCCACTGCACGCTGCAGCACGTCGCGGCGAGCTGGGTACATGGTGATGGCCACATCCTCGTCCACCCAACGGGTGCGGAAGATATAGCGCGCATCGCTCAGATCGTTTTCCATGGCCATGGAGTCCCAGAGCACGTTGCGCCAGTCTTCGTACTTGGAGTAGATGATGTCCTTGGTTGGGTCGTTCCGTACCCCGTCGTCCAGCCAGCCGACACCCACCTTGATGGTGTCTTCAAAAGCCCGGCTGCGGTTGAAGCCCGTGCGATTCACATCGGACACGTACTTGAGCACCTTGGTCTTGATGTCAGCCATCTGCACGCCTTCCTCGGTACGTGGCAGCACGCTCCAGTCCACGCGCGCGCGCCGCTCCGTACCAATCAGCCAGTCGCACATCACGGCCACCTCGTTGAATACCAGGGGCACCTGGCCGCGCCCCTCCAGCGTGGCTGCGTCGGCAGGATCCCATTGGTCGCCGTCGTAGTAGTCGGCGTCGATGGACATCTGCAGGCGGTTCTCGGCCTGGATCTCGCGTTCGCGGTAGTACCAGCTCAGGAGCTTTCGCAGCGTATTGCGGGCCTCAGCCTGGTCCAGCGGATGCTGGGGCGCTGTGTCCACCACATCGAAAGCCAGCGGCTCATCGTTCAGGACGTGCTCGCCCACGCCTGCTCGGCGGTTGAAGCGGGGTTCAAGCAGGGACATATTCGGCCCCCACATCAGGAACGGTCAAAGCCTGCGCTGCAATTTCCTTGCCTTCCATCTTGATCACCAGCTGACCGAACTCGCGGCCCCGGCGCTCCCATGGCGGCTCGCTGGGCATGGCCACCAGATCAGGCAACCCTTCATTGATGATGGAGGCCACCCGCACCCAGTTGGCCCGGCTGGGTTCAATACCCAAAACCTCGCAAGCCTTCACGCATATGCGTGCAAGGTAAGACGGATGGTCATAGAGATAGGCGGCGCTCTCCATCACCACATACCAGGGCGCTTTGGGACGCAGACTGGGGATCAGGACCAGGGCCCTCTCTCCATTGATCCAGGTGTAGATGGCCAGCAGGTCGCCGTGCCGGCGGTGGAGGTGGGACTTGCGAAGATCGATGCATGCAGGCATGCCATGACAATGGCAGGCTTGGCACGGTCTCAACGCGCCATGCCGCCTCCGCGCCGCCGATTCCTCATCGCGCCCTGGGTCGCGTTATCCATGCGCGGCAGGGCCATGGCCAGATAGCGCCACACATCTGCGCCGTGGCTGGCGTCGTCATGCAGCGGCGCGCCAGGCTCCTGGGTTCGGGGGTCTATCTGGCGCCGATACCGGCTCAGGCAATCCAGCAATTGGGCGCACCTGCCGGCATCGACATAGGCCTGGGCAAAGATGCCACGCGCCATCCGTATGCCGGCCTCCAGCCCGAATCGCTCGAGCACCTCGACCTCTCGGCCCATATCCTGCAGGATCTGCTGCGAAGTCTGCCCGGTCTTGAAGTCTCCATGCGCGCCATCGTGAGGGAGGAAGTCTGTGCCCCATAGATAGGGGAGTTTTTCCATCTCCTGCACGTACCACTCCAAGGTCTTCTGGTGGCCTTGCATGAAATGAATGATCCGAAAGTCCACGGCCGTGCGCTGCACGAAAGCGATCGCCATGTCGTCGGCCCATCCCAGGTCCCAGACAGTATGCACGGGCAACCTGGGATTGCAGGGGACGGGGCAAACGCGGCCGTCGTTGTGCAGGCGCTCCACCTCCTTGGCGTAGATGGCACCAGCCAGGCTGCGTCTGGGACGGCCCTCCCAGATGTTCCAATAGCTGTCTGGATCACGCTTGAAATGGCGTCCCCGTTCCTTGTCCAGCACATCGGGAAACCATGGGTTGTCGCGCCAGTTGATTTCGCAGAGCCAAGTATCACCATCCGCATGGGTGATGAAGCGGTCATAGGTTGGGTCACTGGCCAGGCCAGGATTGAGCGTCAGCCAGATCTCGGATCCTGGACGCCGAATGGTGGGCACCAGCACCTCCCAACTGCCCGCGCTGACGCCCTGCGCCTCCTCCACCCAGACGATATCGATCGCCTCGAACGACTTGATGGAGTTCACCGTATGGGCCTGCAGGCCTGCGAACAGGATCAGTGTTCCGTTGGCTCCGCGGATTTCCGTACCCAGCACCTCGTAGAACGCCCCCAACCCCAGGGCCTCGATCTGGTCCTGCAACAGGCGATGCACAGACTCGCGCATGGACTTCTGCACCTCGCGGGCACAAAGGATGCGCAAGGGGCGGTTGCTGCCAAGCACCAGCAAGGCCATGGCAACGGACCACGACTTCGCCCCTCCGCGGCCACCGTACATGACCTTGAACCGCCGCGGCTCGAAGAGTGGCCTGAGCTTGAGCGGGAACTCGACGGTGACGCGCGAGCGCTCGACCTCATAATCGGCTGCAAAATCAGGAGGCTCGCCCGAAGGCAGGCTGTCGAGCGCGAGCATCGGCAACTCATCAGACATGGTGCTCATGCACGCTCCTCGCGAGGATCGTCACTGCGCCGGGGTGGCTCAATGAAATGCACTTCGAAGTGCCCCATGCCCATGCTTTTCTGAGCGGTGTCCCGCTGGTACAGGCCGTGATAGCGCATCAGTTTCTCTATCACATCCAACTGGCTGCGGAGGCTGATCGCCGTGCCGTACTTGCCTTCCTTTGCGCCACCGAACAGCGCCAGCGCACCGCGCCCAAGGCCGCGCGTGTCCTTGACGACCGTGCGTGGCAGGCCGGCGCCAAAACACTCAGGGCACTCCGCCAGGGGGGGACGGTGGGCCTCGTAGCCCACCCCGCCGAGCTCGGGAAAGTCCTGAAATTGCTTGCCGGCATCAATCCACTTTTCACGCTTGGAGTTGTACTCGGACAGCGTGTACTGGTAGCCATGGGCGGCTCCGTAGCAATGCCGGCAGCACGATACGTGAACCTCGACCAGATCGCGCGGATCGGCCATCAGCATTTCATGGAGCCGGCGCACCACTTCCTCGGCCCGAACCTCGGCATGCTCCGCGACGCGTTGGCTGCACTCCCTGACATAGTCCTGCACCCGTGGATCCTTCAGCAGCCTGGCACCCTGAGATGCCGCAGAGGATGGACTGTAGCCTGCGGCGACTGCCGCCCGCGTGGCATTGAAACCCGATGCAACGTACTCCCGTGCAAAGCAACGATGCCGCTCCTGCGTGCTGCTGTGCTGACGGGAAGAGGAGACTTGCTCCCCCCCGGAAAGGACGGTGTTGGAGATTAGCGTTTTCATGCCTGCGAACCTGTCAGGCTTGGGACGCGCCATCAGGCAGGCCCGAAGAATTCGCAGGCACCTCGCGACGGTCGCAGATCAGTCGGTAGCGCAGAACAGGCTTGCGCCCGGGCAATTCGGTGAGCTTGGCTTGGACCAGGCCCCGCCCCGTCAGGTACTGCAGCCCCCAATCGATCTCTCCTTTTGAACGCCCTAGCGCCAGCACCAGTTCGCAATGGAAGAACCAGCGGTCCGGCATTTGCTGCAGATGGCGCAACAATGCGTCCGTACCACTGCCTGGGCGCACGACTCCGGCAGGGCGAGGGTTGTGATTCCTGGGCCTGCCATCCTTTCGGCCTTGCAGTTGCCCCGCCAGCCAGTTGATCGCTTCGTCTCCCATACGTTCAGACCTTTCCTGCACGGGCTTCAGCCAGGCTCAGATGTGGCAACCAACGAGCCGATCCGGCTTGGATGGCGCACACCGGGCCGCGCCGCTCAGGCCACTGGAATACGTTGTTGCGAAAAAGCGTGGAATTCAAGGTTCTACCCTTTCAATGGAAGGCTGGGAAACGGGCGGCTCTGGGCACGGAAGGGGAAGATTGGTGCCACGGCGCAGCAGGCAGGGACGTCAGGACGACGGAGATAGGCTGTGGAGGGCATTCGGACAAGTCTGGACAGTCATCGCGGCCACCCATCCATGCTCAGGGCCTGCATGGCATTGCGAAGCACTGCGCGGGTGATGGTCTGGTCACCGGCCCGGGTTCGGGCCAGGATGCGGCGCGCCCAGTCCTTGCCATCGCCTACAGGCACCAGTTGCACACGGACAGGCGAAGCACCAGGTGCTGGCAGACGAGTCCACCCCTGCAACTCGGCATGTGTGCTGCGCGGGGTGGCGGCACGGCACAGCGCTTCAAACTGAGGCAGATGCGGCGGGAAATCCGGATGGGCGGCAGGCAGTCGGGCCACGGCTGTTTCAATCACACTGGAGTCGTATTTCGCCAGCGCTGCACTCCAGACACGCATGGCCGCGCGGACCCCGAGATCTCGCCCGCCATCATCCAGAACGCCTGTGGCGAATTTGCTCAGAAACAGCGAACCGTAGGACCCCTGCATGACCAGGAACAGGTTTTTCACGGCGGAACTCGCGGCCTGCTGCCGGAGCTCTCCCGTTATCGCAACGGACGACAGGGCGGAAATGCTCTGCATGCCTACGCCTCCATGATGGCCGCGTAGGCTGCGCCGTGCCTGCCCACGGGGACGGAGCGACGAATAGCGGCCCTCGTCGGTGGCGGCAGTGCGGCAGCCAGCCATTCCAGCGGTTGCAGCGGCCTGGCCTGGGCGCAGGCACGCAGCCTGTCGATCAACGCATCGTCCCCATGGACCTTGCGCAACCCGCCAAGGAAGGACCGTGCCTGTCTTTCCGGCGTACCCGAGTTGACCAGCAGAGACAGCCCATAGCCGAAAATGATCTCGCTGCAGTCGCTGGCAGGAACGGGCTGGCGGATCGAACCGCCAGGATTGGAGCGAACATCAGGGTGTCCCTGTCTCTTTCCCTTTCCCTGTCCCTTGGAGGCGCTTTCCGCAGAGACCGCAACACAGCTTCCACGGGACAACGGAGCACTGTCCCCAGGGACACTGTCATCTTGTTCCCCCGGACATGCGTAACCGTCCCCGGACATGGACAGCACCTGTCCAGTGGGACGGCCGCAATCTATCCATTCCTCATACGATGGACGGCGCACATCTGTCCCGTGCCTGTCGTTGTGCTTTTTGATGCGGCTGCATTCGGTGCGCCAACGCTGCAGCAACTTGGCACTCCAGGCATCGCGAACCTTCTCCGCTACCACCGCGTGGTGGTAGCGTCCGTCGCTGCATAGCACCCAGCCTCGCATGGCTCCCTCACGCACGCGTTTCCACTTGGGGTCAATACGTCCCCGCAGGGCATAGCCCGCCTGTTTCGCGATCCAGGCATCGTTGTCCGGCATGGAGCCAGCGGGAACTTGGTGCCAGGCGGCAGACCACAGCAGCACGGCGGCCCAGCATGCATCGGGGGTCTCGTTGGCCGCCAGGTCCGAATCTCTCAGCCGGGCGACATCCAGTGGCATGAACGGAAAGTCGGAAAGATCACAGTCGCAGGGCACCATGGGATCAGGCAGAACGGCATTGCATTGGCTTGTCATGCGCACCTCCCATGGCCTATCGAGCGAGCTTCGTTCTGGAAACGAGCCCTTTCGGTCAATGGCAGCGCATCCAGGGAAAACCTGCCGCCCCCCAAAGCCACCATCACGTCAGCCAGTCCCAACTCCACTTTCCCGCCGCCATAGACCAGCTTGCTGAGCAGCCCTGGCGTGGTGCCGCACCGCTCGGCGAACTCGGCACGCCCGCGACGATCCAGCTCACAAAAAAACAATTTGAATGGGTTCATGCAGCACATGATACCCAAGGAACCCACAAAAAGATACCCAAAGGTATCTTGTACCCACAGGTACTCAACGCGAAAATCAGACCATGGATCAGCACACACGCCTGCAACAACTTCTTACAATCGTCTGCTCGGAATTCACCCAAGGCAATCGGGCCGCGATGGCACGCGCCATAGGAAAGGACGCAAGCTACGTCAACCGACTCTTCTACCCTCAAGACAAGAAGGGCGCCAAAGGAATTGGGCAAGAGTTGATGGAAGCCACGCGGACGGCATTCGATCTGCCGCGCGGATTTTGGGAAATGACACCCAATGAGGCAGCCGCAGCTCTAAAGCACACCCCCGACCTGGTGGAAAATACCAACAAGAAACTCACACGAGACGAAATAGTGATTCGACAGTACTCCACAGGTGGTGCCATGGGCGGCGGACTGGTCTTGCGAGACCAGCCCGGCGTCATCAACAGCTGGAGCGTGAACAGTGAGTGGGCCCAGAAAAACCTCCCCTACGTGACGTCCTACGACAACCTGGCCATCGTGACGGGCTTTGGAGACTCCATGCTGGGGATGTTCAATCCAGGCGATCCACTCCTGGTGGACACTGGCGTCAGGGAGTGCGAGTTCGATGGCGTCTACTTCTTCTCGGTCGACGGAGAAGGCTTTATCAAACGCCTTCAGCGAATTCCCGGCGAGGGCATTCTGGTGATCAGCGAGAACAAGAAATACCGGGAGTGGTACATCAAACCCGGCATGAACCTTCAGATCCTGGCCAAGGTGCTGCGCGCCTGGGAAAGCAAAGTCTACTAACCCGCCCAGAAGACTACCAAGCCACCCTCAGGGGTGGCTTTTTTTGTCAACAATACCCACAAATACCCAAAGGACAATACCCAAAGAACCATCAAAAACAGAACCTTAAGGTATATTCAAGGCATCGGTTCCCGCAACCACGCACACCCACCTCGCCTTGCCACATCGATTGCAGACAGCCATGAAAGCAAACGCGTCTACAGCCTGCTGGGCCCACACGGCGGCATCCAGCCATGCCAGCAGCGAAGGCTACGAGCAGTATCTCGCCGAGTACCTGGATGCCTACGTGCTGGAACACTACGGACCGCCTTGGGTCGCCGAGTTCATCCAGGAGGCCTTGCATGACATGCCCTACCGCGTTGCCCAACAGATTGCCATCGATGGTGAAAAGCAATGTCCAAAGGGCCTCGAAAGCATGGGCATCACGCTGGACGCCTGGATAGGCGGCTACGCCCGCATGCGTGCAACGCAAGTGCTCACCCCAAGACCAGGAAGCCTGGCATCCCGTAAGCCCTGCTTTTGAACAGCCGCTCATACCGTCAACTGGCCTCGAAAGGAACATGACCCATGCGAATGATGTGCCCACACTGCAATGAACACGCGTACACACGCACCAGCTTGCAATTGACCAACACCAGCCGGGAAACCATATTCCAGTGCCGCAACTTCGAATGTGGCCACGTATTTTCAGCAGTGACGGAGATCAACCGCACTATCTCTCCCAGCGCCATCCCCAATCCGTCTGTGATACTTCCGATAAGCACACACATCAAGCGCCGGGAAGTCGCACGACAGATGGCAGCCATGCCATTGTCAGAATTCGATGCACAGCAACATCGCGGCACTGAGCCAGCCG
>Ga0105250_10001753_pt1 | contig 11421 bp, 9 predicted proteins | sample KBSS54metaG_FD_80425 | JGI IMG/M metagenome (GOLD analysis project Ga0105250, IMG submission 80425) | Switchgrass rhizosphere microbial communities from Kellogg Biological Station, Michigan, USA - KBS S5-4 metaG | ecosystem: Host-associated > Plants > Roots > Rhizosphere > Soil | place...
GAACAGGATTTTCCTGGTTAACTTCCTCGTTAATTCGTCATGATCCTTGACCCATTGGCGTGATAGCCTTTTCACCTTCGGCGTTGACACCTTTGCTCAAGCCTTTCCATTCCTTTGTATTGGTGGAACTCGTATGACCAGGCTTTCTCATCAAGATTTGCGCCGTAACTTCCGTCAGCTGCTGGCTTCCGACACCTGCTATCACACCGCCTCGGTGTTCGATCCGATGTCCGCCCGCATCGCCGCTGACCTGGGTTTTGAAGTAGGGATTCTCGGCGGCTCGGTCGCCTCGTTGCAGGTGCTGGGCGCTCCGGACTTTGCCCTGATCACCCTCAGCGAATTCGCTGAACAGGCCACCCGCATCGGCCGCGTCGCCCAATTGCCGGTGATCGCCGACGCCGACCACGGCTACGGCAACGCGCTCAACGTGATGCGCACCATCGTCGAACTGGAACGCGCCGGCGTCGCCGCGCTGACCATCGAAGACACCCTGCTGCCAGCACAATTCGGCCGCAAATCCACCGATCTGATCACCGTCGCCGAAGGCGTCGGCAAGATCCGCGCGGCACTGGAAGCCCGGGTCGATTCGGAAATGGCAATCATCGCCCGGACCAACGCCGGCATCCTGCCGAACCAGGAAATCATCAGCCGCACCAAGCAATACCAGGCCGCCGGTGCCGACGGTATCTGCATGGTCGGGATTCAGGACTTCGATCAGCTCGAGCAGATCGCCGAACACCTGACCGTCCCGCTGATGCTGGTGACCTACGGCAACCCGGCACTGCGTGACGACAAACGCCTGGCCGAACTGGGTGTGCGCGTGACCATCGACGGCCACGGTGCTTACTTTGCGGCGATCAAGGCGACTTACGACAGCCTGCGTGAACAGCGCCAGATCTTCACCCAGGCCTCTGACCTGAGCGCCACCGAACTGACCCACACCTACACCCAGCCTGAGGAATACATCCTCTGGGCCAAGGAATACATGAGCGTCAAAGAGTAACCTCGCAACACGCTACAAAGAGGCAGAGCGGCCCGACGCCATCACGAGTCCACTCGCATGGCGCCCGCCGCGAAACCGCTACACCGCTGCCTTGAAGCCTTCCTCCCGCTGTAATGCTCGCGTCTGAATCACGTTCAGAATGGCGCAGCCCTCTCGCATCAGCAGATGCACCGCGCTGGTAATGCGCGTCAGATCACAATCGGAAATGCCCTTGAGGTCGAGACTGGAAAACGTGTCTGCCAGATCGCGCACGACCACAAAACGGTGCATCGCACACGCGGCCATGTCGCTGAGTTCTTTTTGAGTATTGATGAAGAGCACCGGGGATTCGGCGTCGTAGGTGTCGATGGGGAGGTAGCGGGGGATTACTTGATCGGTCATGGTGTAACTCCAATAGAGCAACCACCGTTCGCGGCCAAGCGAAGAAGGTGGCGGCTGTGTGCGGGTTGGCCGACCGGGCAGACCACATCCGGCACACCCGAAGGTGTCCCGCGCACAGCTGCCATAAAGCGAATCCAGGCACGAGAATGTCTGGACGATGACGCTGTAGCGTTTTGCCTGCCCGACCGGCCAAGGTCGTTCGCGGAGTTTTTCCGCGAGCCCAGACTATAGGGGTCGGCACCGAAACGCGGCAACAGGGTACGTTGTAGGAAAGGTCTTGGAAAGTTGTGCGCAAAAAAGACAAGGGCTTAAGGGTTCGAAGAGCCCAAAGCACCTACATCCACGACCGCTCAGACTACGCACCAATTCACACCTTGTTTTCCAAGACTCCTTGATCTACAGTCCGAGTCATGCCAGTGACTAGGAGCATCTCCAGTCATCAAATCTGGCCTCTACAGGTGTCTAGTCTCCTTTTACGTTTGTGTGCCTTTTAGCGTTGAGCTAAGAGGCACACAAATAGTAAAACCTCCTACGCAAGCAGACAGTTTCTTGTCGTCTCATCCTCTGTCGTCAAAATAGATACGTACTTCTTTTGATCGATTACAGCTACAGATCGATTCTTTTCATCCGTACCTGATCCGAAATTTCCTACCCATCACGTCCTTAGGAAACATTTTTCCTACGTCAGGAACTCCTTCTTCTCTTTTTTTAGAAACGATTGTTTCACACGATACTTTGCGGCATATTTTGTCGAAGTCGTATTCTCGCTGCGGCAGTCTTCCCAAGGCGTAAAAATGAACAAAAGACCTCTAAAAGAGCTGTTAGTCGCAATGCATCAGGGGAAATTCGAATTTCCTGAGTTAGACACAGGCGACATAACCAGTCTTTACGAAACAAAAAAATACAATGATCGAGAAGTACACGTACCAAACAAAAAACTAAGAACCTTTCACTCCTTCATAAAACTGATACTTCTTGATCATCTAGATACAAATGAAGACGTTGTTTTTTCATACAGAAAAGGGGTAAATGCCGTAGATGCAGTATCTAAGCATTCCCGTAGCAAATATTTCTTTCAGACCGACATAAAAAACTTCTTCAACAGCATTGACGAAGACATGGTAAAAGAAACAATTCTCAAAAATATCGAACAATGTCCAATATCTGATATTCAAGATCACATTGAAAAAATAGTAAAAACCTTGACAGTCAACAACTCAGTACCTGTGGGTTTCTCAACCTCACCAACTCTCAGCAATGCATGCCTTTTTACTTTCGACAACACTCTTCAAGAATACTGCAAAAACAACTCATTAGTTTTTTCTAGATACTCTGACGACATAATCATTTCCTCCATGAAAAAAAGCTCAATATTTGAGGCTGAAAAATACATATCGCAAAAGTTATCCGAAATTACAAAAAACAAACTCTCGATCAATGATGCAAAAAGCAAACACACTCAGACAGGGAACAAAATCAAGCTACTAGGAATGGTAATCCTTCCAAACGGAAAAGTATCCATAGACATAAAATTCAAAAAAGATACAGAAATCAAACTTCACTATTACCTCACCAACAAAGAGACATAAAAAAAAATCGTAGGATCAGACTTCGATGGCGCTATAGAAAAAATATCGGGACATCTTAACTACTACAACACAGTCGACCCCAGCTATCTCGACAAGTTAAGAAAGAAATACGGCACAACTACCGTGGATATGTTCCTTCATAAGTCGGACAAACTATAATGCTACTATCAGTCGAGCTAAAAAACATACAGCATGTTAAGAGTTTGACTTTTGGCGTTGACTTGAGTGAAAACAAGCTCACATGCATTGTAGGAAAGAACGGAATAGGAAAAACAACGCTCATCAAAGCAATCCTTAATTTCCGATCTGCGGACACCTTCTCCAAGACCACCTCATCAGGCATATTCAAAGCCGATAGCGAGGTAACATACAGGTTCGGCACTAACGAATTTCAGTTCACTTTCGACACATCGATCAACAGCCTTAACTGTAAATCAGCCATCCCTGAAGAAATAAAAAAAACTATCGATGTCGAGCTGCCAATGCCGTATGGCCAACGATTCAACCATTTCCAAAGTATCAGCACTGCGGACAAGGACATACGAACAGCGATCATATTAGGAAGGTTTACGTACCCTCACGAACTCATTGAGTTTCTAAGCGACATCTATTCCAGTGACAAATTCAAAAATCTTGTTGAAATAAAAATAAAAAACACGAAATATTACTGCATACCACTTGAGGGTGACAGATATGTTAGAGAAGACCACCTAAGCTCAGGTGAATTCTTCCTGATCAGTTTGTACAGAAAAATCACCAACCACTGTAAGCTAATCGTAATTGATGAGATAGATATTTCGCTAGATGCGGCGACCCAAGCCCATTTAATACGGCGACTCCGCGCATTCTGCGAAACATACAAAGTCAATATTGTATGTACTACCCATTCACTCGCCCTAATGAGAACATTAAAAAACAAAGAGCTTTTCTACATGACAAACATTCATGGTGAAGGCGATATCATACCCGCCTCCTACAACTATATTAAAAGCATAATGTTTGGATTTATTGGCTGGGACAAATACATCCTGACAGAAGATGAGATGCTAAAAAATTTTCTCATCTTCATGATTTCAAAGTACTGCCCAGCTAATTTTTCCCAGTACAAAATCGTACCAATTGGAGGGGGATCAAATGTAATAAAACTACTATTGCTCAACGCAAAAGAACATTTTCTTTCCAGTCCAGAAAACGTAATCTCAATCCTGGACGGGGATCAAAAATATACAAACACATCAAAAACTGCCCTAACACTTACTTCTTACCCTTCGATAGCGTTGAGAAGAAAATTTTCGAAGACCATAAAATCTCTGAGTTTCTACCGGACTTTAAATGTGCTGATCATATCACCACAGACAAGCACTTCTACAAAGCTATCACAGAAAACAAGTTTATTAACGACCTTGCTATATTTGAGTACCTGTGTAACACATCGGAAGAAAACATAATTCTTCTAAGCAAAGAAATTGCTTGTTTCCTATCTCAAAAACCTGACTAACATGAACACTTTATGATTCGGCTTATTACAAACAAAGCAAGCAGCCTACGTTCACGACGACTGCTTAACTCTGATATATCAAACTACTATTTCGCCAACTCCATAATCATCCGCGACAACAGATAAATCCGCGGCGCCACGCTCTCCACCTCCGCGTATTCCTCCGGCGTATGAATGTTGCCGCCGACAATCCCGAACCCGTCCAGCGTCGGCGTACCCACTCCGGCCGACAAACTCGCATCCGCCGCCCCACCGCTGCCTTCTTCGGTCAACTTGCGGCCAATCTCACCGTAAATCCCCTGGGCCATCGCCATCAAACGATCCGACTCCGCCGTCTGCGGCATCGGCGGCAAGCCGCGCTGCAATGAAGTTTTCACCTCGGTGTCAGGAATCAACTTGTCCTGCGACACCCGCGCCAGATCCTTCTCGATCCGGTCGAACTCCTCCGGCACCGCCGCCCGCACGTCAGCTTTGGCCGTGGCCTGATCCGGGATCACGTTGGTGCGGTCGCCGGCCTTGAGCACGGTGAAGTTGATGGTGGTTTTCTTGGCTTCGTCGCCAAGCTTGCCCAGTTGCAGGATCTGATGCGCCGCTTCCATAGCCGCGTTGCGCCCCAATTCCGGCGCAACGCCGGCGTGGGCGGCCTTGCCCTTGACCTCGACCAGCGCGGTGGCACTGCCCTTGCGCCATACCACCAGACCATCGGCCGGGCGGCCCGGTTCGAGGTTGAGGGTAACGTCATGAAGCTTGGCGGTTTTCTTGATCAGGTCGGTGGCGACGTCCGAGCCGGTTTCCTCGCTGGCATCGAGCAGGAAGGTGATTTGCGCGTAGTCCTTGAAATCGAGGTTCTTGAGGATTTTCAGCGCGTAGATGCCGGCGACGATCCCGCCCTTGTCGTCCATCACGCCCGGCCCGTAGGCGCGGCCGTCCTTGATGTGGAACGGTCGCTCGGCGGCGGAGCCTTCCTTGAACACCGTGTCCATGTGTGCCATCAGCAGGATTTTCGCCTTGCCGGTGCCTTTGAGCGTAGCGAGTACGTGGTTGGTTTTTTCCGGGGTGTTGGGCACCAGCTCGATGGTGGCGCCGAGCTTTTTCAGCTCATCGATGGCGATGTCGCTGACTTGCTTGAGCCCCGGCTCATAGCCGGAACCGGAGTCGATATTGACCAGGCGTTCGAGCAGTTTCAGGGCTTCGGGTTTGTACTGTTCTGCGTCGGCCAGCACCTGTTTGTGCGGTTCGGCGAACGCGCCAGCGGTGGCGAAAGACAGGGTCAGGCCGAGACCGGCGGCCAGCAGGGAACGAGGGAATTTGAACGTCATGAATCAATCCTTGTTTCGTGTCGGGTACTGAACCGTACCTGACATCGCGCCAAGGCTCTATCCCGGATGCGACACCCGATCCGTTCAAACCGAATCGAATACCTCGCGCCGCGGCTTGTCGTCGCTGCAGCAGATCACCCGGTTACGCCCGCCGGCCTTGGCTTCGTACAGCGCCTGATCGGCGTCATCCAGCCAGCGTGTCGCGTCGCCGTGAGCCGGATCGAGCGCCGCCAGACCAATGCTCAGGCTGACTTTCAGCGCCGGATTCTGTTCGTACACCAGAAAGGAAAAACGCTCACGCAACGCTTCCATCGCCTGCGCCGCGTTGAACAGCGGCAAGTCCGGCAGGATCACGCAAAACTCGTCGCCGCCGTAGCGCCCCGCCACATCGGCCATACGCAGGTTCTGCTTGAGCATCTTGCTCAGCTGGCGCAGGACGATATCGCCGGCCACGTGGCCGTAGGTGTCGTTGATCGCCTTGAAGTGGTCGATGTCGATCAGCGCAATCGCCGCGCCTGTCTGCTGGCGTTTGCAGCGTTCGAATTCGACTTCCAGTTGATCCTTCCAGGCGCCGTGGTTGAGCAGACCGGTGAGGCTGTCGGTGCGGCTCAGGGCCAGCAGTTCACGCTTATGCAGGCCGAGGGTGTAGGCCTGGCGAAAGCAGATCCAGCCCAGCGCCAGCGGATACAGCATCAGCAACGGCAGACAGGCATAGAGTTGCGCCGGTGTGGTCATCGGGACGAACGCGGGGGCAAACACCACCAGTCCAACGCCGACGCCGAGCAACTGCGCCGCCGCCCCGGCCAGTAGAAAACGCAGGCCGCCGATGGCGACGTTGTTCATCGCCATCATCGAAATGGTCGTGGCACTGGGCAAGGGATTGAAGTGCATGGCGGCGACCCAGAAGCCACCGAGGAAGGCGTCGATCAACAGGTTGCGGTGTTCGGCGTGGTACGGAACCTTGGCCCGGCGGGCCCATTGATACGCGAGGTGCGGCCAGACCAGACCGTTAAACAGCATCAGCGCCCAGACCCAGGCCGGCGGGTCAAGCGGATACATCGCGACGCTCACGCACAAAAGCCCCAGGACCAGCCCGAGGGTTCGCGATGTATAGAGCCTCCTGGCCAGTGAAAGTCCCTTTCCTCCCGTTCTTCCCATAGGGGCCTCGACCACTCGACGGCACTGCGCAGGCCGCAGACCGGATGTGCTGGGAGTCTATCAGGGCGACGTTAAATAGCCATCACCGGCCAGCGGGCCGAATACCCCGTCATTACCGCCACACGGCGGGCAAATGATTGGCTATACATGAAAGGAAGAAAATGGAAAAAAGACTCTAAGAAGGAGGCCCATGCAGACCTATCAAGTGTTGATCATCGGCAGCGGTTTTGGCGGCCAGTGCGCGGCGGTCAATCTGCTCAAGGCCGGTATCGACGACTTTCGCTTGCTGGAACGCCGGGACTTTTTCGGCGGCACCTGGTGCCAGAACACCTACCCCGGTGCAGCGGTGGATGTACCGTCGCCGCTGTATTCCCTGTCCTTTGCGCCTTACCGCTGGACTCAGATGTTCGCCGAACAGGCTGAACTGCACCGCTACACCGACCATGTGGTCGAACGCTTCGGCCTGCGTGATCGGGTGGAACTGGAGGCCAACGTCGAACGCGTCGAATGGGACGACACCGAAAAACGCTGGGCCGTACACACCGGCACCAAAGGTATTTTTTATGCGCAGTTCCTGATCAATGCCACCGGGCCACTGAGCCAACCGGTTATCCCACACTTCCCCGGCCAGGATCGCTTTCAGGGCAAGACCTTTCATACAAACAATTGGGATCACAGCTACGACTATCACGGTAAACGGGTGGCGATTGTCGGCAGCGGTGCCAGTGCGGCTCAGGTGATTCCGGCGATTGCGCCGAAGGTTTCCCAATTGCACGTGTTTCAGCGCACCGCGCACTGGGTGCTGCCCCGGGCAGACCGCACATTCGGACGGTTCCAGCGTTGGCTGCTGGGTCTGAAACCCGCCTACAAACTGCTGCGCTGGATGATCTACTGGCAATTCGAAACCCGGGTCATCGCCTTCAAATACTCGAAACCGGCGATTCACATGGTGCAGCGCCAGGCCCTGAAGTTTCTCAAACGCCAGGTGACTGACCCCGAGTTGCGGAAAAAACTGACACCGGACTTCACCATCGGCTGCAAACGGGTGCTGCTCTCCAGCACCTATTACCTGGCGCTGACCCGGCCCAATGTCACGCTGCACAGCCGCGAACAGGGCATCGTCAGCCTCGATGAAACCGGCATCGTCACCACGGACGGCCAGCACATCGACGTCGATCTGATCGTCTGGTCGACCGGTTACGACGCCACCGACGGCGTGATTTCCTACCCGGTCAGCGGAAAAAACGCCGTACAACTGCGCGATGTCTGGGCGCAATATCCGCGCGCCTACCTCGGCACCAGCCTGCCGGACTTTCCCAACCTGTTTATCGTCACCGGGCCGAACACCGGCATCGGCCACACCTCGGCGCTGTTCATCATCGAATCGCAGATGAACTACATCCTCGACTGCATCCGCACCTTGCAGGACAAAGGTCTGCGCAGCATCGAAGTTCGCCCCGAAGCAGAACGTACCTACACTCAGATGATTCACCGGGAGATGGAACGCACGGTCTGGAAAACCGGCGGCTGCCACAGTTGGTATCAAAGCAGGAGCGGTCATGTGATCGCGATGTTCCCAGGCTTCAGCTTCAGCTACCACCGGTTGACCCGGGCGCTGAAACCGGCCGACCACATTCTGTCTTGAACAAGGAAGACCCACGATGCTTTTGCTGTTTGTCGCCCTCGCGGTTTTCGTGGCCTGGAGCTGGTTGAGTTACCCGGCGGTCGGCCATTGGCTCTACGATCTGAGCGCGGCCCTGGAGGCCAGGCTGTACCGGTTGCACAAGATTGAAGTGCCGATTGCCGAAATGACCGTATCGACCTGGCAAGGAGGGCCTTATGAAGCGTCGAGCAGCATCTTGATGCTGCACGGCTACAGCGCCGAAAAGAACCTGTGGCTGCGCTTCGCCCGGCATTTTGTCGGGCAGTACCGGGTAATCATCCCGGACCTGGCCGGCCACGGCGAAACCGGCTTCAAGGCCGGCGGTGGTTACGACATTCCGGTGCAGGCCAAGCGCATGATCCAGTTGCTCGACGTCTGCGGCGTCGAGAAAGTCCACGTGATCGGCAATTCCATGGGCGGCTACATCGCCGCGTGGCTGGCGGCGACCTACCCCGACCGCATCGCATCGGTGGCGCTGATCGACCCGGCCGGCGTCACTGCGCCCGAAGCCAGCGACATGGAGCGCCACCTGGCCCGCGGGCACAATCCGTTTCTGATCAATTCCCGGGAAGAATTCCGACGTTTCTATGCGATGACCATGGCCTCGCCACCGTGGGTGCCCGGTCTGGTGCTCGACGCGATCGCCCAGCGCTACGAACAATGCCGCGACGAACTGGAAGAGATCTTCCGGGATTTTCGCGCCAGCCCGCCGATGGAGCCGAAACTGCCGGACATCAAATGCCCGGCGCTGTTGCTCTGGGGTCGCAAGGACCGGCTGATCGACGTCAGCAGCGTGCCGGTGTGGAGCAAAGGCATCAGCAATTTGCGGGTCGATGTCTGGGATGGTGTCGGCCATATGCCGATGGTCGAACAACCGTCGAACACGGCACGTCTGTATCGGGAGTTTCTGGGGGAGAATTCGCGTCAGGACAGGTAAACGGTCAGTCGTTGGCAGAATGAAGTTCGTAGGATTCTTCGTTTGCCCGCGTCGGCGAAGGCTGCGATCTTTTCCGACATCCTTTACGTGACCGTGCCAGGAATTTTTTTCATGACCGTGCAGCCTTTCGTCAGCCCCGACCTGATCCGCCAACGCTTCTCCAAAGCGATGTCCGACATGTACCGCGAAGAAGTGCCGCTGTACGGCGCGTTGATGGAACTGGTGGAACAGACCAACCGCGACGTGCTCGCACGCGAGCCGCAAATCGCCAGCCAACTGCACAGCACCGGCGAAATCGAACGGCTGGACATGGAGCGCCACGGCGCAATCCGCGTCGGCACCGCCGCTGAACTGGCCACCCTCGCCCGCCTGTTCGCGGTGATGGGCATGCAACCGGTAGGCTATTACGACCTGACACCTGCCGGGGTGCCGGTGCATTCCACGGCATTTCGCGCGGTGCATGAAGAGGCGCTGCAGGTCAGCCCGTTCAGGGTGTTCACTTCGTTGCTGCGACTGGAGTTGATTGAAGACCCCGAGCTGCGAGCCTTTGCTCAATCGGTGCTGGATAAGCGTTCGATCTTTACGCCTTCGGCGCTAAGGCTGATCGAACAGGCAGAAGCCGCTGGCGGCCTGAATGAATCCGAGGCCGGGGAATTTGTCCTGCAAGCGCTGGAGACTTTTCGCTGGCACCACAGCGCCACCGTCACCGCTGCGCAATACCAGACCCTCAGCGCTCAGCATCGCTTGATCGCCGATGTCGTGGCCTTCAAGGGTCCGCATATCAACCACCTGACCCCGCGCACGCTGGACATCGACATCGTCCAGGCGCAGATGCCGCAACACGGCATCACGCCCAAGGCGGTGATCGAAGGCCCACCGCGTCGGCAGCACCCGATCCTGTTGCGTCAGACCAGTTTCAAGGCGCTGGACGAGCCGATCGCCTTCACCGACCAGACGCAAACCCGAGGCAGCCACAGCGCACGCTTCGGTGAAATCGAACAACGCGGCGCGGCGCTGACACCCAAAGGCCGCGCGCTGTACGACCGCCTGCTGAACGCGGCGCGCGATGAACTCGGCGATTTCCCCAACGAAGCCAATGCCTCACGCTACAACGCGCTGATGACCCAGCATTTCAGCGAATTCCCTGACAGCCTCGAGGGCATGCGCGAGCAGGAACTGGCGTACTTCCGTTATTTCCTGACAGACAAAGGGCTGGCGGCGGGTCATCCCGCTGATGTTTCGCTGCAGGCATTGTTGCGCGACGGCTATGTGAAAGCCGAACCGCTGGTGTACGAAGATTTCCTGCCGGTGAGTGCAGCGGGGATTTTTCAGTCGAACCTGGGAGACGCAGCGCAGACGCACTATGGCGAGCATTCCAACCGACAGGCGTTCGAGCTGGCGTTGGGGCGTTCGACCATTGATGAGTTGGGCCTGTATGCCGAAACCCAGCAACGCTCGATCGAGGAATGCCTCGCTACAATCACCCGCTCCGTGTGAAAAGCGGCGATTGGCCATACTGCGCAAGAAGTTGCGCACTTGCTCCCTGAAAACGCTCACCGATTCCGCTGGAGGCCATGTTTTTCAAGGCCTCCAGCCAAGTGCGCAAGAAGTTGCGCAGTACTGCGCAACTTCTTGCGCACTTCCAGCCATTTCGCTGTTCAAAAAACGCTCAAAGCCGCGAAGCAGAGCGGCGAAGTCCCCAGCTCCCGGGTATGTGCCAAAAGCTGGCACGCTCCTTGATAACAGTCAGGCACCCACCGGGCGATTTCGCCTCCCGGGCACCCTAACTTTATCCGCAAGGAGCACCTCCCATGGCAACACCAGCGTACATGTCGGTTACCGGCGAAAAACAAGGCCTGATCACTGCCGGCGC
>Ga0105250_10001761_pt1 | contig 11377 bp, 10 predicted proteins | sample KBSS54metaG_FD_80425 | JGI IMG/M metagenome (GOLD analysis project Ga0105250, IMG submission 80425) | Switchgrass rhizosphere microbial communities from Kellogg Biological Station, Michigan, USA - KBS S5-4 metaG | ecosystem: Host-associated > Plants > Roots > Rhizosphere > Soil | place...
TGCCGCCCAGCCCATGACGGCCTTCGCACCCGCCGTGCGGCCGCCGCCGCAGCGGGCCCCGCGCGAACGCACCGTGGAGCTGCACAACGGAGCCGCGGTGCAGATGGTGAACTACTGAAAACACACAACAAGAGGGAGATGCCATGAAGTGCAAGAACATCTCGACGGCCGGAGCAACACCGCTGCAGCGCGCGGTCTGGACACTGTGCGGCAGCATGGCCTTGCTGGCATTGCCGCCAGCGGTGTCGGCGCCTGCGGACACCGCTGCCGTCCAGGGCATGCACAACCCCGGCGCCGGGGACATGCCCTCTGGCGATTCCCTGCAGCTGGTGGCCGGACGCCAGCACCTGATGCCGCTGGCCAGCACTCCGGGCCGCATCGCCGTGGGCGACCCCAATGTGCTGGACGTGAAACTGCTGCGCGCCACGCCGGGCTCCGGCGCCAGTGCCGGCTCCGGCTCCGGCGGCACCGAGCTGCTGCTCACGCCCAAGGCCCAGGGCAGCACCACGTTGGTGGTGTGGCCCCAGAAAGGTGGCGCGCCCCAGCGCTGGGAGGTCCAGGTCCGCGGCCAGCACCTGCTGCTGGAAAAGCGCCTGACCTCGGTTCCAGAACATGCCCAGGCCGTGGCCGAACTGCGCCAGTACGCGCCCGCCCAGACGCTGCTGGTGGACAACTCGCAGATCGACGTCAAGAGCAACACCGTCCAGGTGGACGTGCAGGTGGTGGAGTTCAAGAAATCCGCGATGAAGCGCATCGGCGTCAACATCTACAGCGGCGGGCGCAACAACCAGGGCTTCAGCTTCGGCAGCTTCAGCCCCGGCGTGGTGGGCAGCATCAGCACCAATACCAACGGCACGGGGACAGGGACGGGAACGGGCAATACCGGCTCGGGCGGCACGGGAGGCACGGGCTCGGGCGGCGTGTCCAACAACACCTCGTCGGCCATTGCCAGCGCCATGAGCCTGGTGATGACTTTCGGCAAGGCCTTCAGCGGCGCCGGCATCGTCACGCAGCTGAGCATCCTCGAAGGCAATGGCATGGCGCGCGTGCTGGCCCGGCCTACCCTGCTGGCCCAGACCGGCCAGAACGCCAGCTTCCTGGCCGGCGGCGAGCTGCCGATCCCGGTGCCCGCGCGCGACGGCAACATCGCCATCCAGTACAAGGAATTCGGCATCAAGCTGCAGCTGACGCCCACCATCCTGTCGGACGATCGCATCGCCCTGAAGGTCTCGCCCGAGGCCAGCGACCTGGACTTCAACAGCGGCGTGACCATCAGCGGCGTCACCGTGCCCGCCATCCGCACGCGCCGCGCCGACACCTCGGTGGAGCTGGCCGATGGCGAGAGCTTCGTCATCGGCGGGCTGGTCAGCCGTGCCACCACCTCCAACGTCAGCAAGGTGCCGGTGCTGGGCGATCTGCCCATCCTGGGCACCTTCTTCAAGAACCTCAACTACACGCAGGAAGAGTCGGAGCTGGTGATCATCGTCACCCCGCGCCTGGTCCACCCGCTTCCCGCAAGCACCAATCTCGAAGCCCTGCTGCCCGGTGCGCAATCCGAGCAGCGCAACGCCGGCAAGGTCTGGCTGCCCTACCTCGCCGGCGGAATGAGCACCCAGACCGCCGTACCCGGCTTCTCGTACTGACGACATGACAAGCAAGCCCACCGCAACCGATTCGCCTGTGGACGCCACAGGCTCGCCGGCCATCGGCTCACCCACCTCGCTGGAGACCCTGCTGGGGCTGCGTTCCTCGGCCTCGCTGGCCGGCAAGCCGCAGCCCGGCACCGATGCGCTTGCGCAGGACAGATCACCGCTCGCGCAGGACAAGTCACCGCTGGACAGGATGCCCGCGCCCGCCGCGCCCCGCCCGACGCCGCAGCCGCTCGACAACGACCTGCAGGTGGAGCTGCTCTTCATCCACGCAGGCACCCCCGAAAGCTCGCTGGCCCAGGCCTGGCTGCAGCACATGCTGGACGGCGCGCGGCTGCATGTGGCGCGGTTCCAGGACAACGTCACCGAGCAGGTGCAGCGCTACATGCCGCATGCCGTGCTCGTGCATTTCGACCCGCTGTCCACCGACGAGGCGGCCCACCTGGCCTCCCAGCTGCACATCTCCCACCCCCACCTGCCCTGCCTGGCCGTGGGCCGCACCAAGTACCCGCAGTGCATGCTGGCCGCGCTGCGCGCCGGGGTGCAGGACTTCCTGGACGTGGACGGCCCCGTGCAGGCCGCGCACCAGACGGTGATCGATCTGATCAAGCGCGTGCCCCCGTCGGCCTCGGGCATGCCCAACGCGCCGCTGACCGCCATCATGTCGGCCCGCGCCGGCCTGGGCAGCAGCCTCATGGCATCGCACTTGGCCTGGTACCTGCAAAAGCGCCTGCATGGCACGACGGCCGTGCCGGGCAAGGACGCCACGCCCCGCGAGATCAGCAACGAGACGCTGGACGGCCTGCTCATCGACCTGGGCTTTCCCAGCGGCGACTGCGGGCTGTACCTGGGCACGCTGGGCGACTTCGACTTCATCGAGGCCGTCAACAACCTGCGCCGCTTCGACCGGCGCCTGGCATCGACGGGACTGGCCCGCCATGAAAGCGGCCTGCGCCTGCTCACGCTGCCGCGCCAGCCCGCCCGCCTGCGCGACGTCTCCTATGCCGATGCCGACGCGCTGCTGCTGCGCCTGCGCCAGTACTTCCGCCACATCGTGGCCGACCTGGGGGCCGTCGTGCCCACGCAGCTGGCCATGCGCGTGGCGCTGCGCGCCAGCCAGATCTGGGTGGTCTGCGACCAGAGCGTGGCCAGCGTGGTCTCCACCACCGAGCTGCTGCGCCAGCTCGACGAGCAAAAGGTCGATCGCGAGCGCGTGCAGCTCATCGTCAGCCGGCACGACAGCCAGCTGGAGCTGGAGGCCCCGCAGATCGCCAGGCAACTGCAGCTGCCGCTGCTGGCCACCATTCCCGAGCGCCGGCGCGAACTGGTCCAGGCCGTCAACCAGGGCCAGTTGCTGCCCAGCCGGCTGCAGCGCGAGCCCTATGTGCAGGCCGTGGACAAGCTCGCCACCTTGCTGATCACCACCCACCACCAGGCCCATGCGGGCGATCAGGCCGCGCCCGCCCGGGGCCTGAACCGTTTCTTCCACCGAACAAGAAGCTGAACGCACCATGACGACCACGGCTTATTCCCATCTGGCCGACGCCCAGGCCAGCGAGTTCGAGCGAAGCGCGCTGTTCCTCGACCTGAAGAACCGCACGCACGAGCACCTGCTCAGCCGCATCGAGGAGCTGGGTGCCGAGTTCGGCCGTTGGTCGCAGGCCGCCATCGCGCAGTTCGTGCTGATGGAGCTGGACAGCTTCATCCGCCTGCACTCCGTGCCCGTCAACGAGCAGGAGGCGCTGCAGGTGGCGCGCGCCCTCACGCGCGAGCTCACGGGACTGGGGCCGCTGCAGCCGCTGCTGGAAGACCCGCTGGTCGAGGACATCCTCATCAACGGCCACGGCAACATCTACGTCTCGCGCGGCGGCGTGCTGCAGCGCGAGACGCTGCACTTCAAGGACGACGAGCATGTGCTGCGCATCGTGCGCCGCATCCTGGCGCCGCTGGGCCGGCGCCTGGACGAGTCCAGCCCCATGGTCGATGCCCGCCTGCCCGATGGCGGGCGCATCAACGTCATCATCGAGCCGCTGTCCATCGACGGTCCCTCGGTCTCCATCCGCAAGTTCCGCAAGGACCCGCTGACACCGCCCGAACTGGTGCAGCTGGGCACCTTCAACCAGGACATCTGCCGCATCCTGGAGATGGCCGTGCAGGCGCGCTGCAACATCCTGGTCAGCGGCGGCACCAGCTCGGGCAAGACATCCCTGCTCAATGCGCTGGCCAGCTTCATCCCGGGCAGCGAGCGCATCGTCTCCATCGAGGACACGGCCGAGCTGGCCCTCAACCACAACCACGTGGTACGGCTGGAAAGCCGCCCCGGCGGCTTTGACGGCTCGGGCCACGTCAGCATCCGCGACCTGCTGCGCAACAGCCTGCGCATGCGGCCCGACCGCATCATCGTCGGCGAGGTGCGCGGCGGCGAGGTGCTGGAGCTGCTGCAGGCCATGAACACCGGCCACGACGGCTCCATGGGCACCATCCACGCCAGCTCGCCGCGCGAATGCCTGTACCGCGCCGAAATGCTGGCCGGCTTCGCGGGCTTTCAGGGCAGCGAGGTCAGCCTGCGCCGCCAGATCGCCAATGCCGTGGACTTCATCGTGCAGATCGGCCGCCTGTCCAACGGCCGCCGCCGCCTGCTGTCGCTGACCGAGGTCACGGGCATGACGGACAACATGATCTCCATGCAGGAGCTGTACCGCTACGAGCCCCAGGTGGGCCCTGACGGGCAGGAGATCGACCAGTGGGTGTCGCTGGGCATCTCGCCGCACTCGCCCAAGCTGCTGAGCTGGTGGCGCATGCAGCAGCAGACCGGCCACGGAGGCGTGCGATGACAGGCCTGGCACCCGCCGTCCTCATCCTCGGCGCGCTGGCCTGCCTGCTGCTGGCCCTGGCGCTGTGGGTGATCATGCGCGGGCGCCGCAAGGAGCATGAGCAGTCGATCAACCTGCACATGAAGCGCAGCGTGGACGGCCACCGGGAGGTGATCTCGCCCTCCCCGCCCATGGCCGAGCCCGCCTTCCGCGCCCCCGCGGCGCAGCCCGCGCCCTCACCCGCTGCCGTGCAGTGGCTGGCCCAGCGGCTGGGCGTCCAGTCCTGGGGAATCTCGTCCAACACCCTGGCCCTGTTCGCCATCACCGGCCTGGTGCTGGCCTTGCTGGCGACCAGCCAGGCAGGCGCTGCCGCGGGGCTGGTGGTGGCCGTGTTGTATGCCGTGGTGCTGGCCTTCGGCATCTGGCGGCGGCAGGCCAAGCGCCGCGAAAGACTGCTGCAGCAACTGCCTGGCTTCCTGGACAACATGGTCCGCCTGATCTCCATCGGCAACTCTCCGCACGCGGCCTTCCAGATGGCGCTGAACAACGTCCCCGATCCGCTGGGCGACGCGCTGCAGCAGGCGGCGGCCATGCTCAGCGCATCGCCCGACCTGGGGCAGGCCATGGGCCAGCTGGAGCGCAACTGGCGCCTGCCCGAATTCGGCCTGCTGGCCGCCGTGTTCCGCATGAGCGTGCGCTATGGCGGCCGCGCCGACCTGGTGCTGGAGCGTGTCTCGGCCTACATCCGCGACCGCCAGTCCGCCGAGCGCGAGCTGCATGCGCTGTCCTCCGAGATCCGCATGTCGGCCTGGGTGCTGGCCCTGCTGCCCCTGGTGGTGGGGACGCTGATCATGGTGATCAACCGCGGCTACTTCATGCGCATGTGGAACGACGACAGCGGCCAGACCATGGTCCTGGTCGCCGCCGCCCTGGAGGCCCTGGGCGCCTTTCTTCTCTACCGGCTGGCCAAGCTGAGGTGAACCCATGACAGCACAGGCACAGGCCCACCCATCCGTCTGCGCAAGGAGCCACGCATGACCACGCAGCAACTGTGGATCGCCAGCATCAGCCTGGGCGCGCTGGGACTGGTGCTGTGGGCCTGCGCCCTGGTGTGGAAGCTGTGGCGCTCGGCCCGTGCCTCCAGCCAGGTCGCCAGGATATTGCAGGCGCGCGATACCGCATCGACCCCGAAGGCCGCCACGAAGAGCGCCATGCAGGCCAACGACGCGCAGCTGCTCAACCCGCTGTCCATCAACGTGCGCTCCTCCGATTCGCCACAGGCGGTGGCCGCCAACCTCCCGCCCCCGGCCTGGCTGCAATGGGGCGTGGCCAAGGCCTTGCTGGCCGATGAGGACCGCAAGCTGCTGGACCAGGCCGGCGTGGGCACGCGCAACGGCAGCATGGCCTATGTGGCCAGCCGCATGGTGCTGTGCGTGGTCCTGCCCCTGCTGGCGCTGGGTGTGCTGCGCCCCGGCGAAAACGCGGCGCTGATCTACGGCTTTCTCGGGGTGAGCCTGGGGCTCATGCTTCCCAAATGGTTTCTGCGCTCGCGGGCCAAGGGCCGGCGCGAGCAGGTGGTCGAGGAGCTGCCGCTGTTCGTGGACCTGCTGCGGCTGCTGCAGGGCGTGGGCCTGAGCGTGGACCAGAGCCTGCAGATCCTGGCCTCGGAATTCAAGAGCGTGCTGCGCGTCATCAGCGGCGAGCTGGCCCTGGCCAACCAGCTCTACAACACCGGTCGCACGCGCGAGCAATCCTTCCAGCGCATGGTCAACATGAGCGCCGACGACGACATGAGCGCCATCGTCAACCTGCTGGTGCAGGTGGACAAGCATGGCGGCGCCGTGCAGGAGCCGCTGCGGGAATTCAGCATCCGGCTGCGCGAAAAGCGCCAGGCCAGCTTCAAGGAAAAGATAGGTTCCATCACCGTCAAGATGACGGGCGTCATGGTCCTCACGCTGCTGCCCGCCCTGCTCGTCATCACGGCGGGCCCCGGCTTCCTGGCCGTGATCAGGGCATTGACCACCATGGGAGGACGCTAGGCATGCGACACCAGGAAAACACCCGCGCAGGGCAGACGCCAGCGCCGGCACCCCTTGCAACCCTGGCAGCCCTGGCGACCCTGGCCTTGGCCCTGGCCGGCTGCGCCAGCAAGGGGCCGCAGGGCTACGGCGCCCCTTCCGCGCAGCAGGAAACCGCCGCCCAGGCCCAGCAGCAATTGCAGAACGCCCAGCAGGCCACCCAGGTGGACAACGCCCAGACCTATCTGGACCTGATCGCGCAGATGCAGCAGGCGGGCCAGTGGTATGCCTCGCTGGCGCACACCGAAGCCTTCGAGCAGCAGTACGGCGTGAACCCGGAGTCGCGCCTGATGCGGGCCGACGCGCTGCGCAACACCGGCCAGGTCGAGCAGGCCCGGCAGGCCTACCTGGCGCTGCTGCAGGGCGCCACCACGGCGCGGGCGCGGCGCGGCCTGGGCCTGCTGTACGCAAGCCAGGGCCAGTATGGCCAGGCCGTGGAGCAGCTGGACAAGGCGCGCCAGCTCAACCCCATCGACGCCAACGTGCTCAGTGACCTGGCCTACGCCCACATGCTCGACGGCCGGCTGGCCGCCGCGCAGATGCCCATCATGCAGGCCTCGCAACTCGCCCCGGCCAACGCACGGGTGCAGCTGAACATGGCGCTGTTCTGGCTGGCCAGCGGCAACCAGGCCCAGGCGTCGCAGCTGCTGCGCCAGCTGGCCCAGCCCCAGGCCAAGGGCGCCCTGCCCATGATCGACCAGACCTCGCTGCAGACCCTGCAGGCACAGCTGGCCAGCGTGCGCGATGCCGTGCGCCTGCGCGGCGACAGCCTGCCCGCAGAGGCCAGTGCCGGTGCCGGTGCCGCTGTGTCCAGCGCCCCTGTGCTGCCTTCTGTGGTGCCCCCTGCACTACCCCCTGCACTACCCCCTGTGCCGACCCTCGGCACCCGCCCCGAAGCACGCGCCACCGAGGCCCTGCCCGAGACCCTGCCGGCCGGCATCACCCGGCGCATTCTTCTTTCCGAGCCGCCCGGCGCAGCAGGCGCAGCACCGGCCTCGCCACTTTGAGGAGCACGACATGCCAGACACACACCGCATGGACCCGCCGCGCCGCACTGCAGTCGCCAACGCTCTGGCCCCCTGGCTGCTGGCCGCCGGCCTGGCCCTGCTTCCCACGGCCGCGCTGCATGCCCAGGCCTTCGGCGAAGTGCAGAGCCCGCCCGAGCAGGTGGATGCACGGCCCCATGTGTTCGCCGAGCCCTCCACCGACTCCATCCTGGTCGGCTACACGCTCTACACCAACCCCGATGGAACCGTGATGTACCTGCCCCGGCGCGAGATCGACATCGGCGGGGGCACCCTGCGGCTGCTGGAGATGCAGCACAGCCAGCCGGGCCAGCGTGCGCGCCCCATCGCGGGCGAGCAGGCGCGGCGCAGCTATGCGCGCTACCTCAAGAGCTTCGAGACGGAAATCCCCGCCCTGTACAAGACCGGCGTCGAAGCCGGCGGCAAGAACTGAGGCCGGCCCCGGCCACGGCTTGCAGGAACGACCATGACCCGGCGCCAACCCCGCGCTCACCGCCCCCACCGATCTGCCAGCCTGCGGCAGCGGGGGGTGTATGCGCTGGAGTGGGCCATCATCTTCCCGGTGTTCTTTGCCCTGCTGTATGCCTGCATCAGCTACGGGCTGGCGTTCCTGGTGCGCGAATCCATGCAGGCCGCCGCCGAAGACGCCGCGCGGGCTACGCTGCGCTACCAGACCAGCCGCAGCGCCCGCCTGGATGCGGCCCGCAGCCTGGTGCAGCAGCGGCTCGACTGGCTGCCCGCCGACCTGAGGCCCACGGCTGGCAGCATCGACGTGCGCATCTGCAGGCTGCAGAACAGCGAACTGTGCTCGGCCACGCTGACCTGCGGCGTGCTGGTTGCCGAACGCTGCATGGTGCGCGTGGGCTTCACCATCCCTTATGGAACCAGCCCGATAGCGCCCGCCCTGCCGGGCTTCGGCCTGGTCATGCCCACCACGTTGACGGCCAGCGCCAACATCATGGTGGACAGGGGGGGGCTATGAAGCTCCCCCTGAGTCGCTTCGCGCCTTCCCCCTCTCTCGCTTCGCGGGAGGGAGGCATACGGGCCACCGGCGACACCCGCGGGGCAGGGCTGCACAGGCGGCAGCGCGGCGTGGCGGCGGTGGAGTTCGCGTTGATCGCCGGGGTGATGGTGATGCTGCTGATGGGCATGTTCGTGTACTGGCGCGTGCTGCAGGCACAGCAGTCGCTGGCACGTGCCACGGGCGACGGCGCGCGCATGGTCCAGCATCTGGCGTTTGGCGGGATGGCGGGCTACAACCCGGCCAAGCCGGCCGAACGCGCCAACATCCTGCAGGCCACCAGCGATGTGGTGAACCAGAGCCTGGCGGCCAGCGGCATTCCGGCGGGCACGGCGCCCACCCAGATACAGATCAACTGGGGCACTTCCCAGGCCACGCTGAGCGTGGTGTACATGCTTCCCCCCGTGCTGGGCCAGGGCCTGCAGGTGGGCAGCCAGACCTTGGGCGAACCCACTCGCCTGGAGTCCCGCAGCCTGATCAGGCTTGCGCCCGGCAGCTAGACAGGAGGACCAGAGCATGCTCACCCACCTCCCCGCATCCGCACACCGCCCCCGCACGCGCCCGCAAGGGCGCCGGCAAGGCGGCAGCCTGCTCGTGCAGTTCGCCCTGCTGGGCTCGGTGCTGTTCCTGTTGCTCGGCGTCGTGGACCTGGGCTACATGTACTACGCCAAGCGCGACCTGCAGCGCATTGCCGATCTGGCGGCCACCCAGGCGGCCCAGGCCATCAATGCCGAGCGCAGCAACCGCGCTGCCTGCGTGACGGCGGGCGAGGACAGCATCACGGCCAACTGGCCGGTTCCACTGACCCGCAACAACACCCAGACCGTGGTCAGCTGCGGCAACTGGAACCCGGCGGACCCGGCGCGCCAATCGAGCGGCGGCCGCTTCTTCGACGCCAGCTCCGGCCCGCTCAACGCGGCGCGCGTGACGGTGGGAGGCACCTCGCCCACCATCTTCCCCGGTCCCTGGAGCCGTGCCGTGGTGGCCGAGGCCATTGCCATGCGCAACGACTCGGTGGCGTCCTTCCAGGTAGGCTCGCAGCTGCTGCGCTTCAACAAGGACACGCCGCTGGGCGGGCTGCTGGGCCTGGTGGGGCTGGACGTGGGCATGCTGACCTTGCTGGACTCCAAGGGCCTGGCCGATGCCAAGATCAGCCCGGCCGGCCTGCTCAAGGCCCTGGGCGTGAACCTGGGCATAGAGCAGCTGCGCGCGCTGTCGCCCGAGGGCCTGGCCAACATCGCCAGCGTCACCCTGCTGAACGTGATCGACGCCTCCATCAGCGCCATCACCGACAACGCGCTGGCCGTGCAGCTCAATGCGCTCAAGACCCAGATCATCAACGCGGGCCTGAGCACCATCAAGATCCCGCTGGGCAGCCTGGATGACCAGAAGGGCCTGTTCGCCTTCCTGGGCGCCGGCCGCACCGATCCGCTGAACGCGGCCATGGATGTGCAGCTGGGCATTGGCGACCTGCTGAAGACGGCCATTGCCATCGGCGCCAACGGCCATGCGCTGCAGGCCAACCAGCTGGATGTGGCCGGGCTCATCAAGGGCCAGCTGACCATCGTGCAGCCGCCCACCATTGCCGTGGGCCCCGTCGGCACGCAGGGCTACAGCGCGCAGATCCGCCTGAACCTGAACGTGGACACCGACCAGCTGCTGGGCGGCGCACTCAAATGGCTGGTCAAGGACATCCTGGGCACCCAGGTCAAGCTGCCCATTGCCGTGGACATCACCAACGCCACGGGCACGCTGACGGCGCTGCAGTGCAGCGCCAGCCCGCAGACCATGGACCTGTCGGTCAAGTCCTCCATCCTCAACGCCTGTGTGGGCAAGATGGATCCCAACAACAAGCAAAGCTGCGAGAAGGGCCTGCAAAATGAGCAGCTCATCACCCTGCTGCACCTGCCCGTGCTGAACGGCAAGCTCTGGGTGCCGGCGCTGGAGTACACGGACTCCACCACGGGCCTGGGCATGGAGCCGGGCTACGAAGATCCGGCCGACCCCAACTGGTCCAAGACCAACCGCTCCACGCAGGTGAACCAGCTGGCGCTGGGCGACACGGTCAACAACATCGTCACGGGACTGCTCAACCTGCTCAGCGGCCTGCTGCAGCCACCGAACAGCACGCCCACCGACATCACCACGCGCCTGCTGGGCTCCTACCTGGACGCCTCCATGGTGAACGGGCTCTACAACGTGACCAGCCTCACCAACCTGCTGCTCAGCGGGCGCGGCGTGGCCGGCGACAAGGACTACATGCCGCCCCTGCTCACGTCCAACTTCACGTTCAACAACGCCATCGCCAAGTCCTGCCTGCTGGTGGCCTGCCCGTCTTCCACCTGGCCCAGCGGCACGTTCTCGGCAGCCCTCAACTCCTACACCAGCGTGCCCGGCGGCCTGCTGGATGTGCTGGGCATCTCCACCTACGACAACGGCTACCAGAGCTGCGCGGGCCTGCTCAGCTCGCTGCTCAACTGGAATGGCTGCGTCAAGAACAACGTGACCAAGCTGCTGACCTCGCATCCGCAGTACCTGTACACGATCAACCCGAACAGCCCCGAGATCCAGTCCCTGCTCAACCGCGACAACAACCTCACCTGCACCGGCGCCCTGTGCACCCTGCTCAAGCCGTTGGTCACCACCGTGCTCAAGCCCATCCTCAACGGCGTGGGCACGCTGCTGACCAGCGTGCTCAAGGACACGCTGGGGCTGGAGGTGGGCCGCACCGACATCAAGGCCCTGTCCATCGGCTGCGACACGGCGCAACTGGTTTTCTGAACGGCAGGCA
>Ga0105250_10001767_pt1 | contig 11355 bp, 9 predicted proteins | sample KBSS54metaG_FD_80425 | JGI IMG/M metagenome (GOLD analysis project Ga0105250, IMG submission 80425) | Switchgrass rhizosphere microbial communities from Kellogg Biological Station, Michigan, USA - KBS S5-4 metaG | ecosystem: Host-associated > Plants > Roots > Rhizosphere > Soil | place...
GCTGGAAGAAATCACTCTCCCATTCGAGCGGGGCGATATTGCCGTGCAAAGGCAGGTTTATCGCCATACGCCTTTGGTATCCACAATCCATGACTGCCGGACCTGATCAGCAGGGATCGCTTTAAACGGCTTGTGATCGACTAACATCACCAGCAGATCGGCTTCTGCCAGCGCGCGATCAAGGGGATGTAACGTCACTTTGTCCGCCAGAGAAGCAGGAAGCTGATGCACATTAGGCTCAACCGCCCAGGTTTCTCCGGCATGCCAGTCGGCAATCAGGTGCGTCACTTCCACTGCCGGGCTTTCGCGGAGATCGTCAATATTCGGTTTAAACGCCAGACCAAAGCAGGCGATTTTGATGTCGGCCGCACGTTTTCCCGTGGTGGTCAGGCAATCTGCCAGTGCCGCTTTCACGCGCTCCACCACCCAGTGCGGTTTGCTGTCGTTCACTTCACGCGCCGTGCGGATAATTCTTGCCAGCTCAGGGTTTTGCGCAACAATGAACCATGGATCGACCGCAATACAATGCCCGCCCACACCCGGACCCGGCTGCAAAATATTTACCCGTGGATGGCGGTTCGCCAGGCTGATCAGTTCCCAGACGTTAATGCCCTGCGCATCGCAAATCAGCGACAATTCGTTAGCAAAGGCAATGTTTACGTCACGGAAACTGTTTTCCGTCAGCTTGCACATTTCGGCAGTGCGGGAGTGGGTAATAACACATTCGCCTTCGAGAAAAATGTTATACAAATCGCTGGCACGCCGTGAACAAACTGATGTCATGCCACCAATCACGCGGTCATTTTTAATCAGTTCAACCATCACCTGCCCTGGCAACACGCGCTCCGGGCAATAGGCAATATTGATATCGGATTGCTCACCGGCCTGCTGAGGGAAGCTCAGGTCAGGGCGGACTTCTGCCAGCCAGGCGGCCATTTGCTCTGTCGCACCCACTGGTGACGTGGATTCCAGAATGATCAGATCGCCTTTTTTCAGAACCGGCGCCAGAGAACGTGCCGCAGATTCGACGAATTTCATATCCGGTAAATGATCGCCCTTAAATGGCGTCGGGACAGCGATCAGGAAAGCATCCGCAGGTTCAGGCTGAGTCACTGCCCGCAAAAATCCCGCATTAACCGCCTGTCTGACCAGAAGGTCGAGATCGGGTTCAACAATGTGGATCGCACCGCGGTTAATCGTCTCCACGGCATGCTGATTGATATCAACACCCACCACCTTTTTCTGGCGTGAGGCAAAAGCGGCGGCGGTTGGCAGACCGATGTAGCCCAGTCCGATAACAGAGATAGTGTTAAAACTCATTGTGATACCCAATGATTTTTCAATGCGTCAAGAATGTGGCGGCAGGCATGCCCGTCGCCGTAAGGATTGTGCGCCCGGCTCATGCTGTTGTATTCGTTTTCATCGTTCAGCAGACGGTTCACTTCCTCGACTATTTTAGCGGGATTTGTACCCACCAGCCGGACTGTTCCGGCATCAACCGCTTCCGGACGTTCTGTGGTTTCACGCATCACCAGCACGGGCTTGCCCAGTGAAGGCGCTTCTTCCTGCACGCCGCCGGAGTCGGTCAGGATCAGATAGGCTTTATCCATCAGATAAACGAACGGCAGATAATCCTGAGGATCAATCAGCACGATATTGTCGATGCTTTGCAGAATGCGGTTCACCGGCTCGCTGACATTGGGGTTGAGATGCACCGGATAAACAATTTGTACATCAGGGTGCTTGCACGCAATTTCCGCCAGGGCCGAGCAAATCCGCTCAAAGCCTTCGCCAAAACTTTCACGGCGGTGGCCCGTCACTAAAATCAGCTTTTTGTTCACATCAAGAAATGGATAGTTATCAGCCAGTTGCTGTGCCAGCGAGGCATCGCTATTAAAGCGGTCGCGAACCCAGAGCAGTGCATCAATCACCGTATTTCCAGTGACAAAAATATTCTCTCCGGCAATATTTTCCCGCTGCAAATTGGCACTGGCATTCTCGGTGGGCGCAAAGTGCCATTTCGCCAGATGACCTGTTAACAGGCGATTGCCTTCTTCCGGCCACGGAGAAGACAGATCTCCGGTACGCAGGCCTGCTTCAACATGCCCGACGGGGATCTGGTGATAAAACGCCGCAAGGCTGGCAGATAACGTCGTGGTGGTATCACCGTGAACCAGCACAATGTCAGGCCTGAACTCATCCAGAACAGGCTTAAGCCCGGTCAGGATCCGGCTGGTAATTTCTGTCAGACCCTGCCCTGGTTTCATGATGTTGAGATCATAATCCGGAGTAATTTCAAAGAGGCGCAATACTTGATCGAGCATTTCACGGTGTTGAGCCGTAACACAAACTTTAGATTCAAAAGCCGCATCCTGCGACAAAGCAAGCACCAGCGGGGCCATTTTGATGGCCTCCGGACGAGTGCCGAAAATCGTCAACACTTTCACAATGTGTTTCTCTTATTTTTACGGCGAGTCAGGGCAACACCAGCCCCGATTAAACCACCGACAATGCCCCACATAATCATCAGTAATGCCCGGCGCGGGCTGTCACGTTTTACAGGTTCTTCAGGCGTTCTCAAATAACGATAAGTCTGGAATTTTGCCGTAAGCGTTGGCCCGACGTTGAGGGTCGACAGCATCGCACGGTTCTGATCGTAGTCCAGATCATACCCCGGACCGGATGCTTGCAGTAATTCAAGACGGGCCTTGAGCATGGGCACACCCAGCAGGAACATATCGGAATCCGGTAATTCTTCAGCGGGCGTGTCAGTCACACTTTTATGAATGTTTTGCTGCTGAGCAATCTTCAGTGCCTGCTCAGTATTATGCGTGGTGCGCTTGAAAATAGTCTGAGCAACTTCTTTCTGACGTTTGACCTGCGCTTTCATTGACTGCGTTCGTGCCGCCCACGCACCTTCCAGTTCATCATACAGATGCTGTGCAGCACGCTGGCTGGCAAAATCGACATACTGGCGTAAAAGCTTATTAGCATCAGCGGCGTTTTCCGCAGTGAGTTTCACAATATCGTTCGGCACTTTCGGTACATCACGGGCAGTAAACTGAATGTCATTGATCATTTCATCCAGCAGAACGGCATCAGCACGCGCATCATTTTCCTGACGTTGCTTGTAATAAGGGCTATGCAGCCAGAAATCCCGGCGGGTGTCATAAGCCGCGAGTTGCATGACAAACTCGTTGTAGGCTTCATCAGAAATGGGTGGCCTGCTGGCGTCTGACTGCGGCGCGTTATGCACATCCAAATTACGCAGAAACTGTGCCTGCGAGAAATAGGACGAAAGATTATTGACCGTAGGTCGATCCGTGATCGCCGTGGAACTCCATTCCTGTTTCATCAGGTAAGACGAACCCAGGGCGATTAAGGCAAAGAGTATCGCCAGACCTGCAATCCAGAATTTTCCGTTCCATAAAGTGCAGCACAACCCACGGATATCAAGCTCGTTCTCGATGGCGTGTTCGTTCTGGTTTCTCATCATTTCTGGTTTATCCACAGCCAGTATGCCCTTGCTTAAAAGAGTGATTATTGATTAGAGGAACGGCGCAAACGTCTTTTAACCCGTTTAATAAACCGCGCCACGCGCCAGGCGTGCTTGATGCAAATGCCGTACACCAGGAAGGCAACGAAGAATAAAGCCAGCATTATCCATTCGGGAACAAAACTCAGATGTTCGCCCACCACGCCAATCCCCGCCAGAATGGCGGCAGCGACGGTAATTAAGACGAAAGCCTGGCGAGAAGTAAAACCTGCACGCATGATCAAATGATGAATGTGCTGACGATCCGCTGAGAACGGGCTCATTCCTTTGCGAAGGCGTCGGTACATGATGGCAACCATGTCCATCAGGGGAATAGCGATAAGCCAAAGTGCCGTCACCGGATTCATCGGATGAGATTCACCTTGCGTACTTTGCAGGAGGATCCAGATGACAGTAAACCCTATCAGCGTGCTGCCAGCGTCACCCATAAAGACTTTGTAACGGGGCCCTAAAACACCCAGATTGAGTAAAATATAGGGGATGATCGCGGCAATCATCGCGAAGCACCAGAACGCGAGTTCCATGTGTCCGCTGTCGTACATGATAATGCCTAACGAGCCAAAGCTGACACAAGACAAGCCACCCAGTAAGCCATCAATACCGTCGACCATGTTGAAGGCATTAATAGCAGCCCAAACGGCAAACAGGGTGACAAGATAGCCAAACGGGCCTAATACCATTTCCCAGGGACCAATCAGATGTCCGAGGCTGCGAAGGGTGAGGTTAGCAAAACTCATCATCGCAACAGCGACCACAGCCTGAACCATCGCCCGGGTTTTGACACTGATATCGAAACGGTCATCCAGACCACCGACTAATACCAGTAGTCCGGCGCAGGCAAGGTAAAGATAGCCATGGGGGATGGTATAACTGGTGATCAGAAAGGCAAAGCAAACGCCAGCAAATACAGAGATCCCACCCACCAGTGGGATCAGTCCCTGGTGACGCTTACGAAAATTTGGCTTATCAACAAGTCCGATTTTATTCGCTACCTTCCGGGCAACGAATAAAAAGAGGAATGAAAATACGAAAACAACAGCTAGCTCAGTACTCATATTGAGTAAATTCACAGTTAAGAATTCTCTTCTGCAAAAATAAGGTGTGTGGAGTCGAAAGCATCATAAACCTCACAGCCTTAAATCATATCCTATGGTGGCAGTTATGGTTTTGTCTCGGGCAAGACCTTATCTGCTGCCATTTCTTGGGCAATCAACCGACAAAGTAAAGAAAGGGCACGTGGAAAACCATCAGCTATTATCCGAATAGTCTGACAATCTTCCCAAAGTAGCATTATGGTAGCCACCAAAAGCAAAAAACGCCACGACTGTGCGTGGCGTTGATCTGACGTTACACCAAATTACGAACGTTTCATCATGTCGAAGAAGTCGTCATTTGTCTTAGTCATTGCAAGCTTGTTGATGAGGAATTCCATCGCATCAATCTCACCCATCGGATGAATGATTTTACGCAGGATCCACATTTTTTGCAGTTCTTCAGAAGTGGTCAACAGCTCTTCTTTACGGGTACCAGAGCGGTTGTAGTCGATGGCAGGGAATACACGTTTTTCAGCGATTTTACGCGCCAGATGTAATTCCATGTTACCGGTACCTTTAAATTCTTCATAGATAACTTCATCCATTTTAGAACCGGTATCGACCAGCGCAGTAGCGATGATGGTCAGGCTGCCGCCCTCTTCCACGTTACGCGCAGCACCGAAGAAACGTTTTGGACGGTGCAAGGCGTTGGCGTCCACACCACCGGTCAGTACCTTGCCTGAAGCCGGTACCACGGTATTGTAAGCACGTGCCAGGCGGGTAATGGAGTCCAGCAGAATGATCACATCTTTCTTATGCTCAACCAGACGCTTCGCCTTCTCGATCACCATTTCGGCGACCTGAACGTGTCGGGATGCCGGTTCGTCAAAGGTAGAAGCGATAACTTCGCCTTTCACCAGACGCTGCATCTCGGTCACTTCTTCCGGGCGTTCGTCAATCAGCAGAACCATCAGTACGCAATCAGGATGGTTATACGCAATGCTGGTCGCGATGTTTTGCAGCAGCATGGTTTTACCGGCTTTCGGCGGCGCAACAATCAGACCACGTTGGCCACGGCCAATTGGAGACGCTAAGTCCAGTACGCGAGCGGTCAAATCTTCTGTTGAACCGTTACCCCGTTCCATACGCAGACGTGAATTTGCATGCAGAGGGGTTAAGTTTTCAAACAGGATTTTGCTGCGGGCGTTTTCTGGTTTGTCGTAGTTAACTTCGTTAACTTTCAACAGGGCAAAATAACGTTCACCTTCTTTAGGTGGACGGATTTTACCGGAAATGGTGTCGCCGGTACGAAGGTTGAAGCGGCGGATTTGGCTTGGAGATACGTAGATGTCGTCGGGGCCTGCGAGGTAGGAACTGTCTCCGGAGCGGAGGAAACCAAATCCATCCTGCAATATCTCCAGTACGCCATCACCGAAGATGTCTTCTCCGCTTTTCGCATGCTGCTTCAATATTGAAAAGATAATGTCTTGCTTGCGCATGCGGGCCTGGTTTTCCAGTCCCATATTTTCGCCGAGTGCAATCAGGTCAGAGACCGGCGTATTCTTTAATTCGGTAAGATTCATAATGGTGGGTTCTTAAACTCGGGGTATGTCTCGAACATCTGTCGTGAATGGGTATGGCAGGGTCATCCATGCCTGTTTATTGTATGACACTTAAATAACAGCCCGGAAATCCAGCCGCAGGTAGTCGCTCGCGGGCGATTCTTGAGGGATAGTGCTGATATTGAAGGTGTCTTAAAGCCGATTTTGTCAAAACCGTTAGATGGTCAAGCACAGTGCCAGTTCAATTTAATTATTATTCAAAGAAACTTTATAGGCAGATGTTTTTGACACAACAGAGTAAAACGTAAGAATCAAACTACAGGTAAGCTCTATTTGCAGTAAGCGTAAACTTAGCACGCTTCTTGACAGGCGTCTAGCGGACAATGTGAAAAACACGACAGCCCGCTAAACACCTGGCTTGGGTCATCCCGACCGATTACAGATTAGCTGTTAAGAACTCTTTCAGCTGACCTTTCGACAGTGCGCCAACTTTAGTTGCTGCGACTTCGCCGCCTTTAAATAACAGCAGGGTAGGAATACCACGGATGCCGTATTTAGGTGCAGTACCTGGGTTTTCGTCGATATTCAGTTTCGCGATGGTCAGCTTGCCTTCGAACTCAGTGGCAATTTCATCCAGAATTGGAGCGATCATCTTACATGGTCCGCACCACTCTGCCCAAAAATCGACCAGCACCAGCACTTCGGCTTTCAATACGTCGTTGTCGAAACTGTCATCGGTCAGGTGAATAATTTTATCGCTCATGTTTACTCCAAAGGATTATCTTTACCTTGTTGATGTAGCATTAACCAACATCAGGTTGACTTTATTTCACCGGATACGCTTTCGTAAAGCAATAGTTAGCTGATATTCTACCACACTATGAGCAAAACACACTTGACCGAACAGAAGTTTTCCGACTTCGCCCTGCACCCGCTGGCAGTAGAAGCCCTTGAAAAGAAAGGGTTCCATTACTGCACGCCTATTCAGGCATTGGCATTGCCGATCACGCTCGCTGGGCGTGATGTTGCAGGTCAGGCGCAAACCGGTACCGGCAAGACGCTGGCTTTTTTAGCGTCTACTTTCCATTATCTGCTTTCTCACCCTGCTGCGGAAGGTCGTCAGACTAACCAGCCGCGTGCCTTGATCATGGCACCTACGCGTGAACTCGCGGTGCAGATTCACTCCGACGCCGAAGCATTATCTGAATCTACCGGGCTGAAATTAGGTCTGGCGTATGGCGGCGACGGTTACGACAAACAGCTTAAAGTGCTGGAAAGCGGCGTTGACATCCTGATCGGAACCACCGGCCGTTTAATCGATTACACTAAACAGAACCACATCGACCTGGGCGCGATCCAGGTGGTGGTACTGGATGAAGCAGACCGTATGTTCGATCTGGGCTTCATCAAAGATATCCGCTGGTTGTTCCGCCGGATGCCTCCTGCTAATCAACGCCTGAACATGCTGTTCTCAGCAACGCTTTCCTATCGTGTGAAAGAACTGGCGTTCGAAAACATGAATAATGCCGAGTCGATTGAGATCGAACCGGAACAAAAAACGGGCCACCGTATTCAGGAAGAGCTGTTCTATCCTTCAAATGAAGAAAAAATGCGCCTGTTACAGACGCTGATTGAAGAGGAATGGCCGGATCGTTGCATTATTTTTGCAAACACCAAACACCGTTGTGAAGATGTCTGGGGCCATCTGGCTGCCGACGGACACCGCGTCGGTTTGCTGACCGGTGACGTCCCGCAGAAAAAACGCCTTCGCGTTCTGGAAGACTTCACTAAAGGCACGCTGGATATTCTGGTTGCGACCGACGTTGCTGCCCGTGGTTTGCACATTCCTGCCGTGACACACGTCTTTAACTATGACTTGCCTGACGACTGTGAAGACTACGTGCATCGCATTGGTCGTACCGGCCGTGCGGGTCTGAGTGGTCATTCCATCAGCCTGGCGTGTGAAGAATATGCCCTGAATCTGCCAGCGATAGAAACCTATACCGGCCACAGCATTCCGGTGAGTAAATACAACAGCGATGCGCTGTTAACTGATTTGCCTCCTGCAAAACGTCTTGCCCGCTCGCGCACCGGTAACGGCCCGCGCCGCAACAGTAATTCGTCTTCACGTCGCAGCAGTGCACCACGTAGCAACCGTAAACGTCCGGGCTGATAACCTATGCTAAGCTCCACCTCACTGTATGCAGCGATTGATCTGGGCTCTAACAGCTTTCACATGCTGGTTGTTCGTGAGGTGGCAGGCAGTATCCAGACCCTCGCCAGAATTAAGCGCAAAGTGCGTCTGGCAGCCGGTCTGGATAAACAAAACCTGCTTTCTCAGGAAGCGATGCAGCGTGGCTGGCAATGTCTGAAACTATTTTCTGAAAGATTGCAGGATATCCCGCGCGACCAAATTCGTGTGGTTGCCACCGCAACGCTGCGTCTTGCCAGCAATGCCGATGAGTTTCTGGGTAAAGCTCAGGCAATTCTCGGTTGCCCGATTCAGGTCATTACCGGTGAAGAAGAAGCACGTCTGATTTATCACGGCGTTGCTCACACCACGGGCGGGCCAGATAAACGTCTGGTGGTCGATATTGGTGGTGGCAGCACCGAACTGGTGACCGGCATTGGGGCTCAGGCCACCACGCTTTATAGCCTTTCGATGGGCTGCGTCACCTGGCTCGAGCAGTATTTTGCAGATCGAAATCTGGCAAAAGAAAACTTTGAACAGGCTGAACAGGCTGCGACCGACATGATCCTTCCTGTGGCACCTGAGCTGATTGCCAATGGCTGGCAGATTTGTGTCGGCGCTTCAGGTACCGTGCAAGCCTTGCAGGAAATCATGGTCGCTCAGGGCATGGATGAACGCATCACACTGCCTAAACTTCAGCAGCTCAAACAGCGCGCCATTCAGTGCGGCAAGCTGGAAGAACTGGAGATTGAAGGTCTGACCCTTGAACGTGCGCTGGTTTTCCCGAGCGGACTGTCTATTCTGATCGCCATTTTCAAAACGCTGAACATCGAAATGATGACACTGGCGGGTGGTGCACTGCGTGAAGGTCTGGTTTACGGCATGCTGCATTTGCCGATCGAGCAGGATATCCGTCAGCGTACGCTGCGTAATCTGCAACGCCGTTATCTGCTGGATAACGAGCAGGCCGAGCGTGTGGCGCAACTGGCCGAGAACTTTTCGCTGCAGGTGGCTCAGGAATGGAAGCTGGATGCCCGTGCCCGTGAACTGCTCAACAGTGCCTGCCTGATCCACGAAATTGGGCTGAGTGTCGATTTCAAGAAAGCACCGCATCACGCAGCCTATCTGATCCGTCATCTGGATTTACCGGGTTTCACGCCGGCACAGAAAAAACTGCTGGCGACGTTACTGCAAAACCAGAACAACATGCTCGATTTACCGTTGCTCAATGAGCAAAACGCCGTGCCGCCGCGTCAGGCACAACGTCTTTGTCGTATTCTGCGCCTGGCGATTATATTTGCCAGCCGTCGTCGCGACGACACACTGCCGGCTGTGCGTTTACGTGCTAATGATGATGAACTGAGTGTGATTGTGCCGCAGGGCTGGCTGGAACAGCATCCTTTGCGCGCTGAAGAATTAGAGCAGGAAAGCCACTGGCAAAGTTATGTCCACTGGCCGCTGTTTGTCGAAGAACAGTAATGAGCAGTTGTAAAACGTTAGAAAAGCAGAGACCTGATTCATCAGCCTCTGCTTTTTTAATGGCTCATGCTTAATGGCTAATTGCCGCCTTTCGCTTTCGCCAGTTGCTCGCGAATTTTCTCCAGATGGCTTTGCCCTTTCACCATGCGTTCCTGCGCACTTACCACTTTGCGTTCGCTTTCCCAGGCCAGGTCATCCTGCGGTAACTCCAGCAGGAAGCGGCTCGGTTCCGGACGGATCAGCTCGCCGTACTGACGGCGTTCGCGACAGAGTGTAAACGTCAGCTCTTTTTGTGCCCGGGTAATCCCCACATAAGCCAGACGCCGCTCTTCATCCACGTTGTCTTCATCGATACTGCTCTGATGCGGCAGCAAACCTTCTTCCATACCGACCAGATACACCTACGGGAACTCCAGCCCTTTCGAAGCATGCAGCGTCATCAGCTGAACCTGGTCCAGCTCTTCGTCGTTCTCACCGCGTTCCATCATGTCACGCAGCGTGAAGCGGGTGACCACCTGCGTGAGCGTCATTGGCTCATCCAGATCGGTACCCTCAAGCATTTCCGTCATCCAGCTGAACAGCTGATTAACGTTTTTCATGCGCATTTCAGCCGCTTTCGGGCTTGGCGAGGTTTCAAACAGCCAGCTTTCATAGTCAACGCCGTGGATCAAATCCCGGACAGCCGCAACCGGCTCACGTTCGGCCAGCTCAGAGATATTGCCCATCCAGTGCGTGAAACGTTGCAGGGATTCCAGCCCGCGTCCGGTCAGAGACTGGCTCAGCCCCATATCAAAACTGGCTTTGAACAGCCCTTTGTTGCGCTGATTGGCCCACTCCCCCAGTTTCTGCAGGGTGGCCGCGCCGATTTCACGACGTGGCGTGTTAACGATGCGCAGGAATGCGCTGTCGTCGTCCGGATTGGTCAGCACACGCAAATAGGCCAGCAGGTCTTTAATCTCCGGTCGGGAGAAGAAGGACGTGCCGCCGGAAATCCGGTACGGGATGCGGTTTTGCATCAGCATTTTTTCAAACAAACGCGACTGGTGGTTACCACGGTACAAAATCGCGTAATCGCCATAAGCGGTTTTGTTGATGAAATGATGAGCAATTAGCTCACCGACCACCCGCTCGGATTCATGATCTTCATTATTCGCCGTCACGACCTTCAGCGTTTCGCCATAAGCCAGTTCAGAGAACAAGCGCTTCTCGAACACATGCGGATTATTGGCAATCAGAATGTTGGCAGCTTTCAGAATACGCTGGGTGGAACGGTAATTTTGCTCAAGTTTGATGACCTGTAACTGCGGGAAGTCTTCTTTCAGCAGCACCAGGTTTTGCGGTCGAGCACCGCGCCAGGAGTAAATCGACTGGTCATCGTCACCAACAACGGTGAAACGTGCGCGGTTGCCAACCAGCAATTTCACCATCATGTACTGGCTGGTGTTAGTGTCCTGATATTCATCGACCAGCAGATAACGCAACTTGTTCTGCCAGCGTTCACGCACTTCTTCATTACTTTGCAGCAGTAACGTA
>Ga0105250_10001769_pt1 | contig 11338 bp, 12 predicted proteins | sample KBSS54metaG_FD_80425 | JGI IMG/M metagenome (GOLD analysis project Ga0105250, IMG submission 80425) | Switchgrass rhizosphere microbial communities from Kellogg Biological Station, Michigan, USA - KBS S5-4 metaG | ecosystem: Host-associated > Plants > Roots > Rhizosphere > Soil | place...
GTCCAGGTGGCCAATGTGGACGGCTGGCTGGAATCACCGGGTGCGGATCCGGAACCGAACGACCAGCTGCGCCTGCGTGTGCGCAACCAGTTCTCGGCGGTCAACCAGTGACACACAGACACAGTGTATCGCGCCATGATTTCCGCGTTCCCGGGCGTGCGCCCCGATGGCGTGTATTTCGAACATGGCGCGCCCCGGGGCCCCGGCAGTGCGAACGCCTATGTGCTGTTTGATGCGGGTGTGCCGGCGGACAGTTACCTGGAACAAATCAACGCGCACATCCGCGACCAGGGCAACCATGGGCACGGCGATGACCTGCTGGCCATGGTGATTCCGGATATCCAGTACACCATCGAGCTGGACCTATGGCCACGGCCCAATCTGGGCGCTGAGAACTTGGCCAAGCTACAAGCCGAGGTGGAACTGTTTATCCGTGCCGCGTTTCGCGAAAGCACCGTTCGGGACTACAAGCCGACGCTCACTTATCCCCAGTCGCGATTCAGCTTCAGTCGTCTGACTGAGGAACTGCACCGCCAGTTTCCCGATATCAGCTCGATGCGATTCGCCACACCCGACATCCTTTCCGGCTTGGACATCCCCCGAATCCAGGTATTGAAGGTGACGGCTCGATGATCAAAATCAAGTTGCCGTTCTGGCTCGCCGGCACCGAACTGTCAAAGCTGATCGCCGCCGCGCAAGCCTGGTGGGAAACCGTCACCGGCTGGCTGAACTGGCCATACCTGCAAATCGATCCAGACACCTGCCATCTGACCATTCTGGAATTGTGGGCTTGGCAACGCGACGTCACGCGCTTCAACGGCGAACCTGAGGCCTTGTTCCGGCTGCGGGTGAAATACGCCTTCATCAACTCCGTAGACGCCGGTAGCACCGCCGGCATGAAGCGCATTTTCGAGCGCCTGGGCGTGGGTTACGTCGAGATCGAGGAACGCCAGCCCGATCGGGATTGGGACGTGGTCCTGCTCAAATTCAGCAACACCCAACTGTCACTGAACCCGGAGTTGCTGCGCGTGTTGATCCAGCAATACGGCCGGACCTGCCGGCGTTACGACTTCGTGACCATCACCCCCGTGGCGCTGCAAATCGCCTTGATCGACTTTAACGACGACCAGCAAACGCTGGTTGCCAGCCTGTAGGAGCGCACCGTGAGCGCCAACATCACCTTGGCCGGCGAAAGCCAGATTGCCCTGAAGCAAAGCCAGAAAAAACCGCTGATCATCAGCAAATTCATTTTTGCCAACGTGCCCGGGCTGGACCCTGTGGCGCCGATCGATCGCGCTGCCGGCAAACCACCAGCGGGGCAGATCGTCCACGTCTACACCATCCCTGCACAAAACACCGGCTACGTGAATCCCAACCAGGTGGTGTACAGCGCCCAGTTGGGATCGGACATTGGTGACTGGGATTTCAACTGGGTCGGCCTCGAGGACGAAGAGGGCGTGCTGTTCGCGGTGTCTTCGGTCCCGTTGCAGCAGAAGCGCAAGAACATTCCGCCGCTTCAGATCGGCAACAACGTCACCCGAAACTTTCTGGTGGCCTTCGATGGCGCCCTGGAGTTGACCGGCATCACCATCGATGCCAGCACCTGGCAGCATGACTTTACTGTGCGGCTGGCCGGGATCGATGAGCGCGAGCGTCAAAGCAATCGCAACCTGTACGGCCGCGCCTGTTTTTTCGGTGGTTCACTGACCTTTGAAAAGACCGCGACCGGCTTTCAACTGCGGTCGGGAACGGCCTACATCGAAGGCATTCGTGTGGCTCTGGGCGAACCCTTCCCGGTCACCGGCGTTATCCCCGTGGGCAAAGTCTGGCTGGATGTGTGCCTGGAACGCCAGCTCAACGACCTGGTGGCCAGTTGGAAAGTGGTCTACGGCGAGCAAGCGGATTACACCGACGCAGCCGGGGCCCGTCACTACTGCGTGCCGATCGCCGACTTTATCTCGTCGACCACCTTCACCGATCTGCGGACAGCTGAGCCTATTCCGGGTGCATTGATCCAGTACCTGGCCGCGCGCAACGGTGACTATGAGCAGCTGCGCGCCCGGGGGACGACGAAAGAAGACGTGGATCTGGGTAACTTGCCCAACGCTAAGAGCGACGATCCGGCGACCAACAGCAGCGATATTCTGGCCACCACCGCTGCGTTGAACAGACTGCAACAGCAGGTCGGTGACTCGATGACCGGCATGGTGTCGGGGTTTGCCATGCCGACGGCCCCTGCCGGCTGGCTGAAGTGCAACGGCGCGGTGGTCTCGCGCACCACGTTTGCGAGTCTCTTTGCGCGCATCGGTACGGTGTTCGGTGCGGGGGATGGTGTTACGACCTTCAACGTTCCGGATGCGCGAGGGCTCTTTCCTCGGGCTTGGGACGACGGACGTGGCATTGACCCGGGGCGGGTGTTCGGTACCTTCCAGGACATGCTGATGCAATCCCACGCGCACACCGCCACGGCAGCAGCGGTCGGTGACCACGTACACGGTGCATGGACTGATGCCCAGGGCAATCACTCCCACACAGCATGGACTGATGCCCAAGGCAACCACGCACACAGTGCTTGGACAGACGCGCAAGGTAGTCACCAGCACGGCATTTTCCGGGCGGCGAACAGCAGCGTGGGTGGCGGCAGCCCCAACATCACCACAGCCAACGGTGCCAACGGTATGGCTGCGCCCACGGACTGGGGCGGTTCCCACAGCCACAACGTCGGTATTGGCGAAGCCGGTAATCATGCGCACAACGTTGGCATTGGCGCCGCCGGCGTCCACGGGCACACCGTCGGTATCGGCGGTGCAGGCAACCACACCCACGCCCTGACGGTCGCCGCTGCCGGCGGTACCGAAACCCGTCCGAAGAACTTGGCCCTTCTTTTCTGCATCAAGTATTGAGATCGATCATGACTGACAAACTCGTCTATCAGACGGACCACCTGGGCATTTTCATTGGCGCGGTCGAGGCTGACGAATCGCCCCTGGAGCCGGGTGTGTACCTGATTCCCGGTGGCTGTGTGGAAACCCCGCCGCCGACGATCCCTGACCATAAAGTCGCCTGGTGGAATGGCCAGGCCTGGCAGCTGGTGGACTACTTCGGCGGTGTGGTCGTCTACAGCATCGACACCGGCGAGCCGCGAACCCTTGAAGGGTTTGAATCGCTTCCGGCCGGCTTCACCCTGAAAAAGCCCGGGCCGAACCAGATCTGGAAGGATGGCGGATGGGTCGACGATATCGACGCCGTGCTGGTTGCGCTGTATGACAACAAACAGCAGGCGGTCGGTGCCGCGTACAGCCAGTACGTCGCCGGCGGCTTCAATTCGAATGCCCTGGGCGAATTGCACCGTTACAGCAGCACGATAGACGACCAAGTGGATTTAAACGGCCAAATACTGCTGGGTATGGATGACGTTTACCCCTGCTATGACGTTGACCAGGTGAAGGCCTTTCGAGCGCATACCATCGCCCAGCTACAGAAGGTCAGCCAGGATCTGGTGCGCTTCAAACAGGCTGCCATGCAGCACGCCGACAGCCTCAGACAGGCCTTGGCCAAAGCCCTGGATGACAAGGATCTGAAGGCCATGAAAGCCATCACCTGGACGCCGCCAGCATGACCTGGGCGCCGGTGACCATGCGCTGGCCAGAACAGGCCACCCAATGGATGGGGGGCCTGTCGGCCGCCAAAGATCTGGCCGGTGGGGAACTGGCCAGCACGGCCCAGCGCCTGGCCGGCCTCGAGGGGCTGGCCAGCACCAACCCGGGGCCGGTCGGTGATGCGGCCAAAGGCGCGATCACTGCCGGCCGTGCGGCCCTGGCCGGGCAGTTGGGCCAGGCACCGGCGTGCCTGGTGGTGACGCCGTTTCAAAGCGGCATCGGCCAGGGGAAGGGCTATCAGCGTTTTCTGTCAGCGCCCAATCTGCTGGAACACCTGGCGAAGAAACTGGACGACGTCAGCGACACCGGACGCCCGGCCGGGCCGCAATACGCGCTGTCGATTCTGTTCCTGGGCACGCGTCTGGAACAGCTGGCCAGCAGCCTGTCACGGTTCAACGCCTTGCTGCCGATCCCTGACCTGGTGCGCACGGAACGCCGCGCCCAGCACCTGGTGAAGCTGGAAACCGAAAAATGGGAGATCCCCGGCGCCGGTCCATTGCCACGCTGGCAAGCATTGCCCCTGGAGCGCTGCACGGTGGTCAAGGCCGCCAAGCAGTCCATGGCCGGCCAACTGGCGGTGCTGGAGAGCTACGCGGCCGACAGTTCGCCGTTGGGTGATCTGGCTGCTTTGGCAACCCGCAAAGTTGCCCAGCAGCAGGGACGGGATCAGCAGTTGGCTGACCTGAAAGCGCTGCTGGCTGGGGGAAACCCTGAGGTCAGCATGCGGGCGCGCCTGATCGGTCCAGGCAACACCAGCGAGTTGCGGCGCGAGCTGTTGGCCGGCGACGCCCCGGGGCACGAATGGGTGCTGTGCGCCGGCCTAATGCTGGTCGGCTCGAAAGAAGGGCTGAGTTTTGTACAGGAGCTGGTCGGCCTATGACGCTGCTACTCGACGGCCACAAGGTCCAGGGCAAGAACCTCAAGGTCACCGCCAATCTGCGGATTGAAAGCGGCGACATGTCCGGCCAAACCAGCAACACCGACAAGGCCCACAAAGGCTTCAAGCCCAAGACGCTGACCGTCTCGTTGATGATTCCCTTTGTGGATAAGTCCCAGCTGGTCGATCTGATGCGCCTGGCCGAAGCCACTGCCGGCGGCGGCCAGTTGCACCTGTATCGCGTGGTCAACGACTCCGCCGAGGTCTTCGGCGTGCGTCAGGTCGAGTTTTCCGACGGCATCAGCGCCCGCGAGGACGATTCCCTACGCGCCTGGCTGGTCCAGTTCACGCTGAGTGAACGCGAGTCGAACCCGGAAAAGGTCGAAGGCCGACGCGCCGGCAACAAGGTCAACGCGCAAGGCGCCCCGGGCAGCGCGGTTGGCGGCGGCAGCGGGGCGGACGCGACCAGCGACAACCCGGCGCTGAGCGGTTTTGAAAAGGTGCTGGGCCGCGTGGACAAGTGGCTGGGCGAGAGTGAGCCGACATGAAGCTGCACAAGATTCTGGCCATCAATGGCGCGCCGATCGCCCTGGTGAAAGAGGATGTTCGGCTGGACGCCACCAGCCCCGGGCGGGCGACGTTCACCATCCAATCCGCGGTGCCGGTAAAAGGCCTGGTGACGCTGGATATCGGCTACAACGAAGGCACGTTGCAACGGCACTTCATTGGCTACATCGAGCGCTGCACTGCCGCCAACGCCGTCGAGAAGGTGCTGTTCTGTCGCGAGCTGGCCGCCGTCCTGGCCAACCCGCTGCCGCTGAACCTGCGTCACGTCGATTTGCGCGCCGTGCTGGCTGAGGTGAGCGAGCAGACCGGCCTGCGCTTTCGCGTGCCCGATCGGCCCTACGCGAGCGTCAAGGCGCCATTCTTCTACAGCCTGGCGGCCGGTTATCAGGCGATGGACAGTCTGGCCCGTGTGTTCAACATTCCCGACTTCACCTGGCACCAGCTGGGCGACGGCGAAGTGTTTGCCGGCAGTTGGGCCGACAGTTTTTTCGGCGCACGGTCGCCGCTACAAATCCCCACGGAGCTGTTCGACGGCTACCAGGGCAACCAAAGCGCGATGGTCGCGGCCCTTCCCGGGTTGCGACCAGGTGCAACGATCAACAATGGCGAGCGCATCACCAGTGTGGCCCTTGCCAATGACCAGATGGCCATCCGATGGAAGACGCAATCCGCCGCGCTGTAGAGCGCCAATTCCCCGAACTCACAGGTGGTTACCACCTGCCACGCTTTGCCCGGGTTGTCGCCGTGGCCGATGCACCGGCCGGCGCCGGGATTTGTGACGACTTCCGTCCGCGCTATGCGGTCGACATCGAGGTCTTGGGTCCAGACGGTGAGCCCGATCCGCAACTGCCCCAGCTCGCCGGCGTGCCGTTGCCACTGCCCACCGGTGGCGAGGAGATGGGCATGTATGCCTTTCCGGAGGAGGGTACCCAAGTCGTGGTGTGCTTCGCTTATGGCCTGCCGAACAAACCCTACATCCAGACGATTCTGCCCCACGGGCTGAGCATGCCCAAAGTGCCGAAGGGTGATCAGGTATGGCAGCACAGCGAAGCCGCGCAGCAGCGGGTGGACGCCGACGGCAACTGGATGCGCCAGACCGATGGCAAGATTCAGGACAAGGCGATCGAGCGCGAAGTGGAAGCCCTGGAGAACCGGGAGCAGTTCCAGAATCACACGCAGACGATTGACGACCATTCGACCGAGTCCGTGGGAGGCGTAAAGACGATCGAAGCTTTGGGTGCGCTCAAGCTGTTGTCGGGTGGATCAGCGAGCCTGGCAGCGGTGGACGACCTTCACCAGGCAACCGGGCGGGATCTGAACCTGGTCGTGGGGCAGAAGCACAATGCCACGGTGGGTGGCGACATGCAGGAGAAGATTCAGGGGCTGCGCCAAAGTGTGGCCAAGGTTAGTCAACGGTTTGAGGCGCCAAAGACTTGGATCGGATCGGGCGGGGTGAATGTGTTGCAGGTGCTGTGTGATTTGCTCGACTTGGTGGAGCAGATGAATATTGAAATAGCGGGACATGTTCATGCCTCGAGCCCGCCTCCTAATAACAGTGCAAAATTTACGCTTGACGCTGGGCTTGTTAAAAAAAATGCGGATGAACTCAAGTCGATAACACTCTAAATACCGCCTTTGTGAGATTTTTTGACTAAAAGCTATAAGAAACAGCCGTTTGCTCTTGTTTTGGTAAGTGCCTGGGAATAGGGGTTGGCTGGGGAACGCTTTTTTACTATGCTTCCCGTAATCGATGGTGGTTTAAGATTTTCTCATAAGGGCATGGACGAAATGGCAGAGTTAGCGTCGCAACAAACTCCAATTCAATCTGTTTATACTTGGTATCGCGAAGATAAGCTTTATGTGAATAGACGGTATCAGCGTAAGTTGGTGTGGACGCTAGAGGAAAAGCAGAAATTAGTTGAGTCGATACTGAAGAAGTATCCAATACCAGCGATTTTGATCGCAGAAAGAGAAGAGGAGCCAGGTACTTACGAGATAATTGACGGCTTGCAGCGTTTGCATGCGATCGTGTCATTTATAGAAACTGCTTTTCCTACGCTAGATAATGAGCTGTTTGACTTGAAGTACTTTCCGACGGCTCAAGCATATGCCCAAGCTGGGGCATTTGTCACGGAAGTGTCGGATGAATACATCTCTCAAAAAGAAATCAGTACTTTGCTTGATTATCCCTTAGCTCTTTCGGTAATGCGACAAGCTACGGATGCCGAGGTGAATGACGTATTCGACAGGATTAATACTTACGGGCATCGCTTAAGCGATCAAGAAAGAAGGCAGGCAGGTGTTCAGAACGAATTTTCGAATATGGTTCGCCTTATCGCTTGCACTTTAAGGGGGGACGAGTCCTCCGACACGCTTGTTTTGCGCGCAATGCCATCCATAAGCATCGATCTCCCGAAAACAAAACATGGCTATGAAATTCAGGCTGATGAAGTGTTCTGGGTTAGTCAGGGAATTTTAAAGTCTACTGATTTACGCGACAGTATGGATGAACAGTGTATTGCTGACATCGCTGCGTGTGTAGTGAGCCCTGAGCTGATCGAACGATCGAAAGACGCATTGGATAAGATTTACAACTTCGACACCCCCGAAAGCAATCAGGTCATGAATGCAGTTGAAGTTTATGGGGCGGAACGCTTCTCTAAGGAGTTCAAATACTGCGTAGATGAAATACTTAAAGTATGTCATGTGGCGCCTGCTGCCAAACTGAGAAATATTGTATTTAAAACCAAAACTACAAATGCGTTCCCTTCTTTTTTTGCTGTAATCATGATAGCCGTGCATGAGCTGGTCGTTAAGGAAAAGAAAAAAATCACAGACTATGCTGGTGTTCGCAAGGCAATAACTGATTTAAATGAGCGAATTGTCACCAACAAAAAGTCGACCTCACCAGAGGAGCGAAGAATAAGTGTTAATACGATCAAAACGTTAATAGCTCCATTTTTAATTGAAGCGGATAATTTGGAGCCAGTCTATGGGAATCATGCGACTGCCGATATCGACGCATTAATTAAGCGTTCGGAGATTGAGCTTTCAACTTATGAGCTGAAACAGGGCATGCTCTCTTTAGCCGCCGATCGTCACATAGATGAAAATTTAATAGCGAAGGTAATTAAAACCATCTGTGCTATAGCTAATAACGGCCCTAATCAGATGGGGAAAATTGTAATAGGTGTTACCGATAAGGTAGCAGATGCAGAGAGAGTTTCGCAGGTTGACGGGGTGATAGCGACCAAGGTAGGACGGCGATATGTTGTTGGGGTTTGTAGGGAGGCCAAACAATTAGGGATTTCTGTGGAAGACTATTACGCCCGATGGAAGCGAGCTATTAGTGACTCTGAGTTGTCGGATCCATTGAAAATGTCCGTACTTTCAAGTATCGACTTTAATTCCTACTTCGGTCTGGGAGTCATCATTCTCACGATCAAGCCTCAAAATGACATTTCCTATTTTGATGGAGAGGTTTACTGGCGAGATGGTGATGAAACAAAAAAAGCAACGGATGCGAGGCAGGTAGCCACAATAGCTAAACGCTTCTGAATTAAGCGATAGGCAACTCTAACGAGTGATGGAATGAAATGGAGAAGCCCGCGATTGCGGGCTTTTTCGGGCTAAAGCTCTAGCCGGACTATTGGGGGCGGTCATTCTCTGAGCTATCTCCTATCAGCTGACGCATAGTGTTCTCGGATAAGAACTCTAGCTTCCGTCGCACAAGGGACTCCTGCTCAGCAACAGTCATCAGCATAATTATGGTGAACACGGATAGGAAAATCGCAAGTTTTGGATTCTGATCCAGCGTATCGGCCAGCACTTGTTGTTTTACTTCGGCCTCCTGCCAAGCAATCGATTTTTTCCAAGCCTTGCGTTGTTCTTTGTCCATTACCTCGAAGTGCTTCTTCAAATCAAAGTCTATATTCTCGAGTCGATGGACAAGGTTGTTACGTAGTTCCGAAAATTTCCGCAGGAAGGAAAATTGGCTACTTGTGATCAATCCCAGTTCGAGCGCAATCCGTCCTTTTCCAGTCTGATTATCAGAAAGAGGTAAGCGTTCAATCACCGAGCGGAGCACGTCCTGATTGGTATGCGCCAGGATCACCTGAGTAACCGTTGCCTCTATCGCGGCGTGAAGTTTGATCACCATCGCCCAGTCAGTGTCGTCCAGGAAACCAAGCAGCTTGTCAGAGATCTGGCGCAAAGCCGAATCTAACCCTTGGCGCATTTCTTCCGTGAGGCTTTTTGCCTCGTCGCTGTATACGTACATGACATCCCTCATTAGCTTCTTTGCATGCAACCAGACAAGAGCCGCTGCGTCTAGGATGTCATCTATGAGAAAAATCTTGCCGCATAAAAAAATCGATTAAAAAAGCACTTATCCCCCTCCCGCCGACGGGCTTTACGTCCCTTTTTTGTGCAAAGGCGGGTGGGGGTGCAAATGATGGTTTCGCCCAGGCCCGCTGCGGGGGCTGTGGGCTGTTTTGCAATTGCACGGAGTGCAAGGTTTTGCAAAAAAGTGCAGCGGCCTTGCACAGCGGAATGGGGCCGGCGCAATTTGACCCGCGAAGTGAGGCGCCCGGTTTACAGGGGGGTACGGTTGCGAAAACCAGCTGCAGACGACGTTTTCGTTTTCGGAACGGTTCACACCAGGTGTGAATCATTGGCCGCCTAACGCAATAGCAAAACAGCTGTGACGTCCGCTCCGCGAGGCTTTCCGGCGTTTTGCGGTATTGCACGACATCACCACGAATTGGCTGACATTTAGCACAAATTCAGACGCTGTTAAAAAACGCCAAAACTGATGGCGCATGGATATTTTTCAGACGCGGGATGGGAAAAGGGTAATTTTAGTAAGCGGGGGATCAGAACGGGCTGGAGCCCTTATAAATCTTGGCTTTCACCCATTACCTCAGAGGGTAATTTAAGGTAAGCGGAAGGGTAATATTTTATTCACGCCCTTATTTTACTGGGTTTGATAGTAGATGGGCATTACTGGTGCTGAAAGTAATTTTATAACCATTCAATTACCTTATTATTACCTCTATAAAAACATATCTACTATCTGATTTTATTGGCTTTTATTTGAGTTTTGATAGCTCATTACCAAAATTACCTTTTTCCCATGGCTCAACATAAAACGCGGAAAATGCCTGTCGCGGTCGTATTCTGCAACCTGGTGCGTTTAACCTCTGGGACCACGCTGGGACAGATCCTGCGCGTGCTGCCAGGCTGCAACCCTTGTAAAACCTGGGCGTAAGGTTCCGAAAGTCGCTCACGGGTAGTTTCGAATCTCTCCTTCACCGCCAAATTCGATGTAACCAAAACCCCTGATTTCGAAAGAAGTCAGGGGTTTTGTGGTTTCTGGCGTCTGGATTTTTTGGAAGGCAATGTTATTGATCCAAGCTCATCGGCGAAGGCACTTCCGAAATTCATGTAGGACGAGTGATAGGCATGTGGGACGTAATGCTGGAAAGCCAGATAGTTGGGGGCTTTCATGGGGTTCAGCAACTGGCACGAGCCGTTTCGTGAGGGGTATTCGCTTTGCGCCTTTAGGGGGCACAATGGATCAACGGGCAAGGCAATGACGCGGCCCATTATCTGGAAGGACGAACGCACGTAATGCAGGAACTCACCATGGAACAGGCAGAACTGGAAAAGGTTCATGTGGAGATCGTCAAGCTGATGGCTGAGCAGCGCAAGCTGAATGCCGAGGCCGGGAAGATGACCCGTGAAACTTTTTGGTATCCGGTGGCTGTGGCGACTGGGTTGATTGGCACGGTGGCCACTGTCACAACTGTGCTGGTCAAGCTGCTTTAACCTGTTGGACTGCCCAAGCCCTCGAATGGAATCGACACTATGTCCCACCCTCGCGCCGCTTCCCGCCGCATAGCTATTTCCCTCACCGCTGTGTTGATGAGTACCGTCTCCTTATTCGCCGCCGCATCTACGACCAAGACTTTCCCCGATGCCATAGTCAGCGACCCCGTAAAACTAGGCTGGATGGTCGGCTCGCCACCCCCATCGCACCGTGTGTTTTGAAGACGGCAGCTAGCGGATCTGGAGCCGTTTGGGTGCTGAGCAGTGCCTTCGATGGTGTGGGTTGTGGTGGTGATCATTAAACGGGCGTTGAAGGAAGCACGGATTCAGGCAACCGACGAGTTGAAGGAACGGGCGCGGGCACTTCAGGCTGATGCGGTGGTGGGGCTTGATTATGAGATCAGCA
>Ga0105250_10001775_pt1 | contig 11323 bp, 8 predicted proteins | sample KBSS54metaG_FD_80425 | JGI IMG/M metagenome (GOLD analysis project Ga0105250, IMG submission 80425) | Switchgrass rhizosphere microbial communities from Kellogg Biological Station, Michigan, USA - KBS S5-4 metaG | ecosystem: Host-associated > Plants > Roots > Rhizosphere > Soil | place...
CGGGTCTTTACCCTGGTCGGCATATTCTTGCTCAACCACATCGCGAGCTTTGCCAAACGCCAGCGCTTCTGTCTGCGCGAAGAAGTTAGACAGCAGTTTTGGATGGTGGTCGGAAAGCGGGTTATGGCTGGTTGCTGGTGCGATGAAATCACAAGGAACCATTTTGGTGCCCTGGTGAATCAGCTGGTAGAACGCGTGCTGGCCGTTAGTGCCCGGCTCGCCCCAGATGATTGGGCCAGTCTGGTAATCAACAGCGTTGCCGTTACGGTCAACGTATTTACCGTTGGATTCCATGTTGCCTTGCTGGAAGTAAGCCGCAAAACGGTGCATGTACTGGTCGTATGGCAGAATCGCTTCGGTTTCAGCACCAAAGAAGTTGTTGTACCAGATGCCGATCAGCGCTAACAGCACTGGCAGGTTTTGTTCTGCTGGCGTATTGGCGAAGTGTTTATCCATGGCATGCGCGCCGGACAACAGTTCAACAAAGTTTTCATAGCCGACAGACAGAATGATCGACAGGCCGATCGCCGACCACAGGGAGTAACGGCCACCGACCCAGTCCCAGAACTCAAACATATTGGCAGTATCAATACCAAACTCACCGACAGCTTTCGCGTTGGTCGACAGCGCAGCAAAGTGTTTCGCAACGTGTTTGTTATCGCCAGCAGTTGCCAGGAACCAGTCGCGCGCGCTGTGGGCGTTGGTCATGGTTTCTTGAGTGGTGAAGGTTTTAGAGGCAACCAGGAACAGCGTGGTTTCCGGGTCAACGTTCTTCAGCACTTCAGCGATATGCGTGCCATCAACGTTAGACACAAAGTGCATGTTGAGGTGGTTTTTGTACGGACGCAGCGCTTCGGTCACCATGAATGGGCCAAGATCAGAACCGCCGATACCGATGTTAACCACATCAGTAATCGCTTTACCGGTGTAGCCTTTCCAGTTGCCGCTAATAATGCTTTCGGAGAAGGTTTTCATCTTCTCAAGCACTGCGTTCACTTCTGGCATCACATCTTTGCCATCAACGACGATTGGCGTGTTGCTACGGTTACGCAGCGCTACGTGCAGCACAGCACGGTCTTCAGTACGGTTAATCTTCTCACCAGAGAACATGGACTTAATTGCGCCCTGCAAATCAGTCTCTTTCGCCAAAGCCTGCAGCTTCGACAGGGTTTCTTCGGTGATGCGGTTTTTGGAGTAATCCACCAGCATTGAATCGTCGAAAGTAGCGGAGAACTTAGCAAAACGGTCGGCATCCTGCGCGAAAAGCTCAGCGATGGTGACGTCTTTCATTTCGTCAAAATGCGCCTGCAAAGCCTGCCATGCAGCGGTCTGCGTTGGGTTGATATTTTTCATAGCGATACCCTTTTGATTTGAGAACTGTGACTGCGGTCAATTGTATATCCACAAAACGGGATTTGTGATGATTTTTCTACCCTTGTATCGGGAATACCGTTTCAGATTATGTGCCAGCTAAAAAGTCGTCGCGCCTGGTTCCGCCCACGCAGAGCGCGTCTACACTGAGAAAAACAGTATGGCTTCGTAATCCAGGTAAGGTAAAAAATTTACGGAACTGTCCGTACCTCTTCTATTGGTGATTATCACCATCAGCTCACTGGCGGCGCAGACTGTGGTGGTCGGTTTAGCCTGCGGCGGGCTGTTTGGATGGTTGCTCGGGAACGCGTGGTCTGAACATGCGGAAAACTACTTCGATTTAAGCAATATTGCGCAAGTGCTGGCACTTTCGCCCAATCGGCATCAAAACGCACTGGCGGTTTATCATTTCAGCCATATTTTCGGCAGTGAAAATGTTTTTTCCATCCGCTCCGGTTCCGCATTAAAAGGTCGAACCAGCAACGAAAGTGCTCGTTTTCGTCGTCACGAGAAATTTTTTCCTGAAGATGTCACCTGGAGCAGGTTAAGCAGTCAGTTGGCCAAAGGTGCAACCATCAAAGCGACGCGACTAAATGAAAATTTTGGCTGGCTGGATTATTTGGAGAAAAATCGCGGTGTAGTGCCATTATTTTCCCGTCTGGAAGAAGGAAAAACTACTGCTATAAATGACCCCACTGCTCCGACCTTACCCTGCACCCTGATTGCACTGGTGCAGAATGAAAACTCCTCAACTTCCAGGCGTTGACTTCTGTCGCGTTCCATTTTATTTGTATACGGCTACTTGCTCACTTGTGAGTAAGCCAGAAGAGGTGCGTCGCCCAGGTATCGTGTTTGAGGAGCCAATCCGAAGACGACACAGGAGGGGGAGCGACGCCGAGGTAATGTGCGTATGGCAGCGGATATTATCGACTACAAGGGCTGAATCCCTTGGGTTGTCACCTGAAGCATTCGGCAGTTGGATGCTTATACCCGGAATATTGCGCTGTGATGTACAGACTCTGGGTAGACAAGGTGGGGCGCTTCTGGGTGTATCCGTAGTTCAGTCTTCTTTTCTACGTCTGCCCCTTTCCCGCTCCCCCCTTGTGCCAAGGCTGAAAATTTAATGCCATTACCCCGTAATGATTCGAGTGTATCCAACAAAGATGCAGGTTGAAGAATGACGGATTGGTCCCTGACACGAGGTTGTAATGTCTTACCCACAAACCGTTATTGCCAAATTTGGCGGCACAAGCGTAGCCGATTACGACGCAATGAACCGCAGCGCCGATGTTGTGCTTGCTGATGAAAACGTTCGCGTAGTGGTGCTTTCCGCTTCTGCGGGTATCACCAATTTACTGGTTGCCCTGGCGCAAGGCCTGGAAGCGACCGAGCGTTTCGTTAAGCTCGATGCTATTCGCAAAATTCAATATGACATCGTCGAGCGTTTGGCTAATCCGCAGATTATCCGCGAAGAGATTGAACGCCTGCTGGAAAACATCACCACGCTTGCTGAAGCCGCATCACTGGCGACATCCACCGCGTTAACTGACGAACTGGTCAGCCACGGTGAATTAATGTCTACGCTGCTGTTTGTCGAAATCCTGCGTGAACGCAAAGTGGATGCGCAATGGTTTGATATTCGTAAAATCATGCGTACCAACGACCGTTTTGGCCGTGCTGAACCGGATGTGGCAACCTTAGCAGAACTGGCGACCCAGCAACTTCAACCGCGTCTGGTACAATCTTTGGTGATTACTCAAGGCTTTATCGGTAGCGAAGCCAAAGGCCGCACCACTACGCTTGGCCGTGGCGGCAGCGACTATACTGCGGCACTGTTGGGTGAAGCGTTGAAAGCAACCCGTGTAGATATCTGGACTGACGTTCCGGGCATTTACACCACCGATCCACGCATGGTGCCAGCGGCAAAACGCATCGATAAAATCGCCTTCGAAGAAGCCGCTGAAATGGCGACATTCGGTGCAAAAGTCCTGCATCCTGCAACATTACTGCCTGCTGTGCGTTGCGATATTCCGGTGTTTGTTGGCTCCAGCAAAGATCCCAAAGCGGGTGGCACCCTGGTGTGCAACCAAACCGATAATCCGCCGTTGTTCCGTGCGCTGGCGGTCCGTCGCAAGCAAACCCTGGTGACACTAAACAGCCTGAGTATGCTGCATGCTCACGGCTTCCTCGCAGAAGTGTTCAATATTCTGGCACACCACAATATTTCCGTAGATTTGATTACCACTTCCGAAGTGAGCATCGCACTGACGCTGGATACCACCGGCTCAACGTCTACCGATGAAAGCCTGCTGACCACTGCATTGCTGACCGAACTTTCTTCGTTATGCCGTGTGGAAGTGGAAGAAAACCTCGCGTTGGTCGCTATCATCGGTAACAACCTGTCCAAAGCTTGTGGCGTGGGTAAAGAGGTCTTCGGCGTACTCGAGCCGTTCAATATCCGCATGATTTGCTACGGCGCATCCAGCTATAACCTGTGCTTCCTGGTGCCGGGAGACGATGTTGAACAAGTGGTGCAAAAACTTCATCACAATCTGTTTGAATAAATTTTAATCTCATGCCATGAATACCAAGTGCCGGGCTCGATCCCGGCATTTTTATAACCATAAAACAACACAACACTTGCAAGGATCTCAATATGCTCGCTGTATTCACCCGGCTGTTTCCGCTCTGGGCGGTTCTGCTGTCTGTACTCGCCTATTACACTCCCGCAACGTTCACTCCCATCGGCCCGTGGGTCAGCACGCTGTTGATGCTGATTATGTTTGGTATGGGTGTGCATCTGCGCATAGATGATTTTAAACGGGTGCTATCACGCCCAGCTCCTGTTGCGGCAGGGACTTTTCTGCACTATTTGATCATGCCGCTGGCAGCATGGGTTCTGGCAAAGCTGTTCCATATGCCACCTGACCTTTCCGCAGGCATGGTTCTGGTAGGAAGTGTGGCAAGTGGCACAGCCTCAAACGTGATGATTTATCTGGCAAAAGGCGATGTGGCGCTCTCAGTAACCATTTCCTCGGTTTCCACACTGGTCGGGGTTTTTGCGACACCTTTGCTGACGCGTTTGTATGTCGATGCGGATATCAAAGTGGATATAGTGGGTATGTTGCTGAGCATCCTGAAAATTGTGGTCATTCCGATTGGCCTTGGATTGATTGTGCATCATCTTTTCCCGCGCCTTGTAAAGCGTGTAGAGCCCTATTTACCGGCGTTTTCGATGCTCTGTATTCTGGCGATTATCAGTGCCGTAGTGGCGGGTTCGGCTTCGCATATCGCGTCTGTTGGCCTGATGGTTATCATCGCTGTGATTTTGCATAACGGTATTGGGTTACTGAGCGGATATTGGGGCGGGAAGCTGTTTGGATTTGATGAATCCACGTGCCGCACACTGGCAATTGAAGTGGGTATGCAGAACTCAGGCCTTGCGGCGACTCTCGGTAAGATCTACTTCTCGCCATTAGCTGCACTACCTGGCGCACTGTTCTCGGTGTGGCACAATCTGTCTGGCTCGATTCTGGCGGGTTACTGGTCTGGCAAACCGATTGATGAAAACAACGGTAAGCATTTGAAAAAACGCCGCGCCTGATTCAACTCTGATTGAGCAAACTGCCCGGGAAACCGGGCTTTTTGCTTTTAACTCAGCGAAACGATGACAATCTTGCCATTGCAACTGAGCATATTTACCAACATTTTAGGGTAACTTTGCGACCAGACGCTGATTTTTACTGAGCTAGCGGGCACTTTGCTTTACACTGGAGGCCACTTCTTAAGAGGCCGCAACAATGTCCACATCAAGACTGACACAACAAGATATGACCGAAGCCGAGCAGCGCGAATTGAAAACGCGGCTAGACCGCGCACGCATCGCCCATGGTCGTCCCCTGACAAACTCAGAAATCAACCACGTTAAAAAAACTTATATCGACCAACTAATGGAAGCGCGTGAACAAGCAGCTAAAAAAGTTCGCCAAATCAAAAAGCAAAAAGCAGCAAAACCAGATACTTCTGCAACCTATTCCTGGTCTGCCAACAGCCATTCACGCGGAAAGCGCTAACTAGCGCCCTTTCTTTTTGCGCCCTGGCTGGGCAAAGCGTTTGCGCGAAGCAAGCTCTGCCGGGGTTTTCGCGCTGCTCTTTGGCCCTGCACTTACCGGTTTTTTGGCAACGGTAGGTTTAGACTTTGGCTTTTTCGCAGGCTTCGCCTCGGAAGAAGAGTTCTCAATCAATTTAAACAGCTCAACCAATTCATCATCGGTTAAATCACGCCATTCACCCAGCGGCACCCCTTTCATGCTGACGTTCATAATGCGAGTCCGCTCAAGCTTCGTCACTTCATAACCAAAATGTTCGCACATACGGCGAATCTGACGGTTAAGCCCTTGTACCAAAGTGATGCGAAACACAAACGGCGCTTCTTTCTTCACTTTGCATTTCTTGGTGACCGTTCCCAGCATAGGCACACCTGCGCCCATGCCACGAATGAACTCGTCGGTGACTGGTTTATTGACCGTGACGACGTACTCTTTTTCATGGTCATTCCCGGCACGCAGGATTTTATTCACCAAATCGCCGTGATTGGTGAGGAAAATCAACCCCTGGGAGTCTTTATCTAAACGGCCAATCGGGAACACGCGTTTACTGTGGTTAACAAAATCGACAATGTTGTCTTTTTCGCCATCTTCGGTGGTACTCACGATACCCACAGGCTTGTTCAGCGCGATAAGCACCAGGTCGTCTTCATCACGGGGTTCAATTAACTGACCGTTGACCTTCACCACATCTCCGGCAAATACCTGGTCGCCAATCGCGGCGCGTTTGCCGTTGATGAAAACATTTCCCTGTTCGATGTAACGATCGGCATCACGACGGGAGCAGATACCGCTCTCGCTAATGTATTTGTTCAGACGTATAGATGAGTTGGTCAGCATGGTTCCTCCGTAAAACCTGGAATATACCTTACCTGAGGGGCGATGCGAACAGACTCGGGCAACAAACGCGAAGTTCATTGCCCGTAGAGGGGTGTTTATTTTGCAGGTGTCGCCGCAACAATGGCTAACCGTTTCTGAATATCTTTATCGAGGTTATTGACCCAATGATTATACGAGCGGTGAATTTCGCCACCAGAGGCCAGTAAATTCACGCTGTTTACATAGTTAATTGAGTAATCTTTCTCGCTGTAGTTAATACGCACAGTGACGCTGTGCTTGCGAATGTTTTGTGTCGCATTAATGACGCCAGGCCCCGCTACCGACATAATCCAGTCGCGCCCTTGTCCGGCATTGATAATCGCCTCCTTAACCTGCTCAGTCGTGACATGAGAGGTGATTATCGTCCGTGGCGTGCGAACCGGTTCAGTCCTGTCTAACGCCGAACATCCTGCCAATGCTGCAATACACACTACGCCTGCCAACATCTGTTTTAGTTTTAGCTTCATCATTAAATTCCATTTTTAATCCATCAACAGAACGGATTATAAACAGATGATTCATGCAGGAAAATTAGTATTCATCACGATCATCATCGTCGGGTTGTTCCAGAACGCTGTAGGCCACGGCGCAGAATAACGAGTTCAGGCGCTTCATATCGCCGAGCAAGCCCAGATGAAGTGAGCTGGTTTCGATACTCTGCACGTTTTGCTGATGCAGACGATCAACGTGGGCATGCGAGAAGCGGCGGTTCAGAATGCGGAAGCGATGTTTATTACGGCGCAAACGGCGCGCGCTGTTCACATCCGCGGAGAAGAATACCGACAGACTGAGTTTCAGGTTGCTGGTGAGTTGCTGAAGCAGAATATCCAGTTCTTTCAGGCCATCCGGGGAAAATGCCCGGCGCGCAGCTAACGATTTATCGGCGACTTCACTACCCATACGTTCGAGAATATCCGCCGCCTGTTCGAGGTTTAGCGACATCTCGATAATTTCCGCCCAACGGCGCGATTCGACTTCCGCCAGCTCTTCTTTCTGCATCTGCGCCATATACAGTTTAATCGCGGTATACAGCACATCGACATCGTCTGCGAGTTTGCGCAGCTCTTTTTCCTGGCGCGGTTCGCCGTGCATCACCTTGCTCCAGGTATCCAGCATTTGCTCAAGCACATCCCCCATGCGTAAGGTTTCACGCGCAGCGTTCTATAGCCCAAGCGCCGGAGTATCCAGCGCGGTGACATCCAGATGTTTCGGCTTCATACGCGCATCGACTTCAGGGACTTCGCTAATCACCCTACGGCAAAAACGCGCCATCGCCCCGGCAAACGGCACCATCGCCAGGCAGCGAATCAGGTTGTAGAAGACGTGGAAATAGATAACCAGTTCAGATTCCGGCTGCGACAGTTTCTGCATCGCATCCGCCAGAATATGCACGAACGGCAGCACGATGATACCGCCCACCAGCTTGAACAGCAGGCTCCCTAACGCGACTCGGCGCGCCGCTGCATTCGCGGTGCTGTTGTTGATCATCGCCAACAGACCAGAACCGAGGTTAGCACCAATCACCAGACACAGCGCGACGTCAAACGAGATGATACCGGCAGAGGTCAGCGTGGCGGTCAGCAACACGGCAGCGAGGCTGGAATAACTGATAATCGCAAACATCGCGCCAATCAGTGCATCGAGCATGATGTCGCCCGTCAACGAGGCGAAAATCACCTGTACACCGGAAGCCTGGGTTATCGGCGTGACGGCGGCAACAATCAATTCCAGCGCCAATAAAATCAACCCAAGGCCGATACCGACGCGCCCGAGTTGGCCCGCCCGCGTCTGTTTACGGCTGAGGAAGAAAATCACGCCAAGGAAGATGAGTAGCGGCGACAGCCAGGAAAGATCGAAAGTCAGGATTCGCGCCATCAGCGCCGTCCCTACATCCGCGCCCAGCACGATGACCAGCGCCGGTGTGAGAGCCACCAAATCCTGGGCAACAAACGATGTCACCAACATGGTGGTGGCGTTGCTGCTTTGCACCAGCGCAGTGACACCAATACCCGCGCAGAAGGCGAACGGTTTTTTTTCAACACTGCGGCTGAGCACGCTACGGAGATTGGCCCCATACACTCGCATGATGCCGGTACGCACAATGTGTGTGCCCCAGACCAGTAGCGCCACCGCAGAAAGCAGATGCAGTAAAGTAAGCACGCGTTCTCCTGGAGGTTTTTACTTAATAAATTCCAGTATATAACGCCTGGCGACAATTAAACGATTCGAGATGTAAACCACCCTCACCCTGACCCTCTCCCTGAGGGAGAGGGAATAAGGCGGGAAGCGCCTCTCCACGAGGGAGAGGGAATAAGGTGGTAAGCTCCTCTCCACGAGGGAGAGGGCATAAACGGTGTGCTCCTTCTCCTGGGAGAGAAGGTTGGGATGAGGGCGTGCGAATGTTAGTCCGCGTCGTAGCCCAGGTTCGGAGCTAACCAGCGTTCAACATCGGTCACCGACATCCCTTTGCGACGCGCGTAATCTTCCACCTGGTCACGTTGAATCTGCGCTACAGCGTAGTATTTGCTGTCAGGATGGCTGAAGTACCAACCAGAAACGGAAGCACCAGGCCACATGGCGTAGGACTCGGTAAGTTTCATGCCGATCACGTTTTCTACATCCAGCAATTCCCAGATAGTCGCTTTTTCAGTGTGTTCCGGGCAGGCCGGATAGCCCGGTGCCGGGCGAATCCCCTGGTAGTTTTCGCGGATAAGCTCTTCGTTGCTGAGGTTTTCTGTTGGTGCATAGCCCCAGTAAACTTTACGCACCCGCTCATGCAGATACTCAGCAAACGCTTCAGCCAGACGGTCAGACAACGCTTTCACCATGATTTTGTTGTAATCATCATGCTGCGCTTCATAACCTTCTGCCAGTGCGTCTTCTTCCATACCGCCAGTGACCGCAAACGCGCCGATGTAATCTTCTTTGCCACTATGTTTTGGCGCGACAAAATCAGCCAGACAGTAGTTGGCAAAACCGACTTTCTCGGTCTGCTGACGCAGATGGTGCGCCACAGTTTGTACCTGGGTACGAGATTCATCGCGGTAGATTTCAATGTCATCATCCACGCGGTTTGCCGGGAAAATCCCCACCACGCCACGCGGCGTCAGGAGTTTTTCGGTATGCAGTTTGTCCAGCATATCGTTAGCATCTTTAAACAGGCGCTGTGCCTCTTCACCCACCACTTCATCTTCAAGGATGCGCGGATATTTCCCGGCCAGCGACCAGGTCATAAAGAATGGCGTCCAGTCGATGTAATTGCGCAGCGTTTCGATGCTGGCGGTCACTTCCTGCACACCCGGACGGTGTGGTACCGGAGGCGTGTAGCTTGACCAATCAAATGCCAGATCGTTTTCACGTGCGGCAGCAAGCGACACCGGTGGAGTGCGCGGTTTTTTACGGCCATGTTGGGTACGCACGGTGACATATTCTTTGCGTGTACGTTCTACGAAATCGTCATGCTGTGTTGGCGAGAGTAGCGCTGAAACCACGCCAACGGTGCGCGAGGCGTTTTGCACGTAAACCGTTGGGCCACTGTAGTTTTGCTCTATTTTCACCGCCGTATGCGCTTTAGAGGTGGTCGCCCCACCAATCAGCAGCGGCAGCGTAAAGCCCTGGCGCTCCATCTCTTTGGCGACGTTGACCATTTCGTCCAACGACGGTGTAATCAACCCAGAGAGGCCGATAATGTCTGCGCCGACTTCGCGGGCGGTTTTCAAAATCTTCTCGGTTGGCACCATTACGCCAAGGTCGATGATTTCGTAGTTGTTACATTGCAACACCACCCCGACGATATTTTTGCCGATGTCGTGGACATCGCCTTTCACCGTGGCGAGCACGATTTTGCCGTTGGTTGAGCCTTTTTCTTTGCTGGCTTCAATGTACGGTTCGAGATACGCCACCGCCTGTTTCATCACGCGGGCAGATTTCACCACCTGCGGCAGGAACATTTTCCCTTCGCCAAACAGGTCGCCAACCACGTTCATGCCATCCATCAGCGGGCCCTCAATAACCTGAATCGGGCGTTCAGCCTGCTGACGAGCTTCTTCGGTGTCGAGTTCAATAAACTCAGTGATACCTTTCACGAGTGAGTATTCAAGGCGCTTTTTCACGTCCCAGCTACGCCATTCTGCTTGTTGCGCGGCCGCGCCGTCGTCACTTTTGCTACCGCGATATTTCTCGGCCAGATCCAGCAAACGTTCGGTACTGTCATCACGACGGTTGAGGATCACGTCTTCGACGGCATCACGCAGCTCCGCAGACAAATCATCGTAAATCGCCAGTTGCCCGGCGTTAACGATGCCCATGTCCATTCCGTTACGGATGGCGTAATAGAGGAATACGGCGTGAATGGCTTCGCGCACCGGGTCGTTGCCACGGAAGGAGAACGACACGTTCGACACGCCGCCGGAAATCATCGCATGCGGCAGTTCGCGTTTAATGTCAGCACACGCGCCGATGAAGTCCTGGGCGTAGTTGTTGTGCTCTTCGATTCCGGTCGCGACGGCAAAGATGTTTGGGTCGAAAATAATGTCTTCTGGCGGGAAGCCGACTTCTTCAGTCAGAATTTTATAGGCGCGGCGGCAAATTTCGATTTTGCGCTCGCGAGTATCAGCCTGGCCGACTTCGTCAAACGCCATCACCACCATCGCGGCACCGTAGCGGCGCACCAGTTTGGCGTGATGGATAAATGCCTCAACACCTTCTTTCATTGAGATGGAGTTAACGATGCCTTTGCCCTGAATGCACTTCAGGCCTTTTTCGATGACGTCCCATTTCGAGGAGTCAATCATGATTGGCACGCGGGCGATATCTGGTTCACCGGCAATCAGGTTGAGGAAACGCACCATCGCCGCTTCGGCATCGAGCATCCCTTCATCCATGTTGATGTCGATGATTTGCGCGCCACTTTCGACCTGTTGCAATGCCACTTCTAGCGCTTCGTTATATTTTTCTTCTTTGATCAG
>Ga0105250_10001778_pt1 | contig 11305 bp, 8 predicted proteins | sample KBSS54metaG_FD_80425 | JGI IMG/M metagenome (GOLD analysis project Ga0105250, IMG submission 80425) | Switchgrass rhizosphere microbial communities from Kellogg Biological Station, Michigan, USA - KBS S5-4 metaG | ecosystem: Host-associated > Plants > Roots > Rhizosphere > Soil | place...
CCTGCGCCTGAATGCCGTCCGCCGTGAGTTGATAAGCCCATGGTCGACCTGGAGCACAGTGAAAGATGCCGCTATGCAATGGGGTTTCTGGCATCTGGGGCAGTTTGCGACGGACTATCAACGCTTGTTTCTTGAGAAACCTTCTGAGACGCTGCATTTGCGGCAACGGGATTTACAGTAAAGGGGGAATAGCGTCCTTAATCTGTACCGGATGCTATTCTTCTCGCAGCACAATTTTTAACTCCCTCACTTCGTCGATACACATCACTTGATATACGTTCACTTAACAGTATGATTTCACACAATCCTATCCGTTTTTTGGTTTTTCGCAGCGAGCGTTGTCCACTGCGCTTTTCATCACGGGAGCCGTGTTTTGAAATCAACATCCAGTGCTATCTCAGACAATTTTAATTTTCTTGCTGAGCATGATCCTCTATTTGTTCAAATCGCGTCTGCCGCTGAAATCATTTTCGCCAGCGATCCTAATACCACATTAATTAAACTGCGCCAGTTGGGTGAAGCGCTGGCCCAGCACATTGCGGCTCAGGTTGGTATCGAGTTTGACGAGCAAACCACTCAGGCTGATTTACTCTACCGCCTGCACCGCGAATTAAATCTGGACCAGTCAGTACGCGACTTATTCCATACTTTGCGTATTGAGGGCAATAAAGCGACGCATCAATTTAAAACGCGGCATAAAGAAGCACTGGATGGATTAAGAATTGCCCGTGCGCTGGCAATATGGTTCCACCAGTCATTTGGCAAACAGGGCACCGCGTTTAAACCTGGTCCTTTTGTTGCCCCTGAAGATCCAAGTAATCAACTCCGCCAACTCCAGACTGAAATTGAACAGCTCAAAAGCGAACTCATTTCTGCCAGCGTACAACTGGACTCCAGTCAGCAACTTCATGAACTGCTAGCCAAAGAAAAAGCTGAGTATGAAACCCTGGCATTTGAGATGGATAAAGAAACCCAGTCGCTGGCCGTTGAGGCAAAAAAACAGGAAGCGCAACTAGCACAACTTCGCCAGGAATATGAAGCAAAACTCAAAGCGCTTCAGGAACAGCTAACGGAAAAAGACGAAAAACAAGCCAATGCGCAAAAGCAGCAGGTTTCAAAGAAAGCGAAACTTGCCAGTAAATACATTGTTCTTAGTGAAGAACTCACACGTGTATTGATTGATCAGAAACTCATTGAGGCGAATTGGGCCGCGGACAGCCAGGAAATGACCTGGGCTAAAGGGGCTCGCCCTGAAAAAAACGTCAACAAAGCGATTGCGGAATGGCCGACCGAATATAACGGCAAAAAAGGTCGTGCGGATTACGTGCTGTTCCACGGTTTAACGCCGCTTGCGGTCATTGAAGCCAAAAAAGAGAACGAAGACGTTGCCGGGAAAATCCCGCAGGCAGAACGCTACAGCAAAGGTTTTAAGCTCGTTGCACCAATGACTGGAGCCTGGGAAATTGAAGGGCGAAGTGTGGCATGGGCAGACGATTCAGACGGTCATTACCACATTCCGTTTGTCTATTCCTGTAACGGGCGAGAGTACGTCCCACAACTGGCTGAATCCTCCGGCACCTGGTTCCGTGATGTACGTGACCACAGCAATATTCGCCGTGCTCTTCAGCAATTTCATACGCCAACAGGTTTAATCGACAAACTTAAACGCAGCAAAGAAAAGGCAGAACAACAGCTCGAGAAAGAAGAATTTGGTTATTTACGCCTGCGTGATTACCAGGAAAAGGCGATTGTCGCGGTTGAAAATACCCTGGCGAAAAACATTCGCACTGCACTGCTGGCGATGGCAACAGGTACGGGAAAAACACGTACCATTATTGGCCTGATCTACCGCTTCCTGAAAACCGAACGATTTAACCGCATTCTGTTTCTGGTGGACCGCACGTCACTTGGTACCCAGGCGACAGACGCTTTTAAAGAAGCGCCTCTGGAACAAAACCTGACGCTTGCGAAGACTTACAACATTGCCGAAATGGGTGATATGGCACCGGAAGCGGAAACGCGTGTGCAGGTCGCTACTGTGCAAGCGATGGTCAGCCGCATATTTGCATCTGATACTCCGCCGCCAGTTGACCAGTACGACTGTATTATTGTGGATGAAGCACACCGTGGTTACACACTCGACCAGGAAATGACTGAGGGTGAGTTAGCCACTCGCGATGCCAGCCAGTATCTTTCCAGCTATCGCCGCGTGCTGGACTATTTCGATGCGGTGAAAATCGCCCTGACGGCCACCCCCGCGAAGCACACCAGCGAAATATTTGGCAAACCGATCTATATCTATTCCTATCGTGAAGCCGTGGCTGACGACTGGCTTATCGACCATGAGCCGCCGATTCGTTATCAAACACTGTTGACGCAAAATGGCATCCATTTTGATAAAGGCAGCGAAGTTCATGCCATCAATATCCATACCGGTGAAGTGGAAGTGGATGAACTGGACGATGAACTGGATTTTGAAGTTGACGCCTTCAACCGGAAAGTGATTAGCGAAAACTTTAACCGCGTCATTTGCCAGGAACTGGTGAAAGAACTCGATCCATTTGGTGAAGAGAAAACACTGATTTTCTGTGCGACAGATAAACACGCGGATATGGTGAAACGCCTGTTAGATGAAGCCTTCAGGGAAGAATACGATAACTACAACCAGGCTGCGGTCGAGAAAATCACCGGCAAAAGCGACAAAGTCGACACCTTAATCAAACTGTATAAAAACGAACGTTACCCGAACATTGCTATCACTGTTGATCTGTTAAGCACCGGCATTGACGTACCGAAAATTTGCAACCTGGTGTTTATGCGCCGGGTTAAATCACGCATTTTGTATGAGCAAATGATGGGCCGCGCTACACGCCGCAGTGACGACATCGGCAAAACCGTCTTCCGTATTTACGACCCAGTGGATATTTACGAAGCGTTGAATGATGTCAATACCATGCAGCCGCTGGTCAAAGACCCTAACATTACGCTCGACCAGTTAGTGAGTGAATTAAGCGATCCTGAAACGCTGGAAAAAGCACTGGAAAACCCGGGTGATAATAGTGGAGAAACTCAGGCTGACGTGGTGCTCAGTGAGCTTAGCCAAAAACTGATGCGTGTGTTGCGTAAGGCGGAGAAAAAAGCGGAAACCAACCCCGAGATGAAAGAAAAACTCGATGAGTTGCACGAGCTATGGGGGGTTGAACCGAAACAATTGCACCAACACCTTCACCATATTGGCCCACTCCAGGCGGCTGAATTCCTGCGCAAACACAGCGGATTATTAGCGCAACTGGATGAAGTGAAAGCCATTGCGGGTAGCCTGTATCGCCCGGTGATTTCTGAACATTATGATGAATTACGTGAACGCAGCCAAAGCTACGGAACCCATACCCGTCCGGAAGATTATCTGGAAAGCTTTGACGAATTCATTCATCAGCAAATCAACCAGTCTGCGGCATTGTCGGTGGTGGTCAATAAGCCGCGCGATCTGACGCGTGCACAGCTAAAAGAGGTCCGCCTGTTGCTCGATGGCGCGGGTTACTCGGAAGTGAAACTACAAACCGCCGTGCGCAACCAGAGCAACAAAGATATTGCCGCCAGTATTATCGGCCATATTCGCCGCGCCGCACTGGGTGAACCGCTGGTGGCGTTTGAACAACGTGTTTCGCAAGCCATGGATAACATCTATGCCAGTCATAGCTGGACAACCCCACAGCGCAAATGGCTGGACAGATTAGCCAAACAACTGGTGCATGAAGTCATCATCGACAAGCAATTCATCAACCAGTGTTTTGACGGTGGTGCGAAGCAGTTGAACAAAGCGTTATCTGACAAGCTCGACAGCGTACTTGATGAGCTAAATGAAGCAATCTGGCCGCAAAAAAGCGCCTGATTCTGCTAAACTCCCGCCCGAATTTCTTTTCTTAAAAACAGCCTTCTGCACTTTCCAGAAGGCTGATTCAGGATGAAGCATGAATAATAACGATATCGTACAAAAGCTGTGGAACCTGTGTGATGTGCTGCGCGACGACGGCATTAACTACAGTGATTATGTTGGCGAACTGGTGATGCTGTTGTTTATCAAAATGGTGCATGAGAACACCGAAGCGGAAACGCTGGATAAACACACGCTGCCAGCAGGTTGCCGTTGGACCGATTTGAACGATAAATCAGGCCTGACACTGCTTAACGATTACAAACAAATCCTGTTCAGCCTTTCGACCGGCAAAGATGCCGAAGGCAACCTGGTGCATGCCGACCCGTTGATTAGCGCCATTTATGCCGATGCGCAGACCCGCCTGCGTGAGCCGCGCCACCTTGAGCAAATGATCCGTACGCTGGACCAAATAGACTGGTTCAGTGCTAAGAAAGACGGCCTCGGTGATTTGTATGAAGGCTTGCTTGAGAAGAACGCCGGGGAAACTAAATCCGGTGCCGGGCAGTACTTTACTCCCCGTGCATTAATCAACAGCATGGTGCGTTGCATTAAGCCGCAGCCAGGCGAAGTCATTCAGGACCCGGCAGCCGGGACGGCAGGCTTCCTGATTGCCGCAGACCAGTACATCAAACAGCAAACTGACGACCTTTTTGATTTGCCAGCCAAAGACCGTGCATTCCAGAAAAACAAAGCCTTTGTGGGCGTGGAACTGGTGCCATCTACTCGCCGCCTGGCATTAATGAACTGCCTGCTGCACGGCATGGAAGGGGACGATGAAGGCGTGGTACATCAGGGCAATGCATTGGGGATGGCAGGTAGCAGTTTGCCGCGTGCCGATATCATTCTGGCAAACCCACCGTTCGGCACCTCGAAAGGCGGGGAAGCCAGCATCACGCGTGACGACCTGACTTACGCCACCAGTAACAAACAACTGGCCTTCTTGCAGCACATTTACCGCAACCTGAAACCGGGTGGCCGCGCCGCCGTGGTGTTGCCGGATAACGTATTGTTTGAAGCGGGCGTTGGCACCAGCGTGCGCCGCGACCTGATGAACAAATGCAACCTGCACACTATTTTGCGTTTACCGACCGGGATTTTTTACGCCCAGGGCGTGAAAACCAACGTGTTGTTCTTCACCAAAGGCAGTGCCACCGACAAACTGCAGGACGAAAACTGTACTGACAACGTCTGGGTTTACGATCTGCGCACCAATATGCCGAGCTTTGGCAAACGCACGCCGTTTACTGAAAAACACCTCCAGTCGTTTGAAACCGTTTACGATCAAAAGCCGCGCGCCGAAGGTGAATGGGGCTTTAACGCCGCAGAAATTGAAGCGCCAGCAACTGCTGAAAATGAAAACGTCGCAGATAAACTCACCACCAGCCGCTGGCGAGCATTTACCCGCGAATGGATCCGCGACACCAAAGGCGATTCACTGGATATCTCCTGGCTGAAAGACGACAGCAGCGTAGATGCTGCCAACCTGCCAGAACCGAGCGTATTAGCCGGGGAAGCAATGAGCGAGTTAGTGCAGGCGCTGGGTGAACTGAACGCGCTAATGCGTGAACTGGGCGCAAGTGACGAAGCCGATGCGCAAAAGGTGCTGCTGGATGCATTGTTGGGGGAAGGGAAGTGATGGGGCTTGGCTACATAGGGGAGCATTTGCCACAAGAGTGGATTTCTACATTTTTGACTGATTTAGTAAATCCTAAACAATGGAAAACTATTTCGGCTAAAGATTTGTTGGATGAAGGTTATGTTGTATATGGTGCAAATGGGAAAATAGGATTTTATAAAGAATTCACACATGAAGCACCGACTTTGATGATAACTTGTCGTGGTGCCACTTGCGGAAATTTACATATATCAGAACCATGCTCATACATTAATGGTAATGCAATGGCTTTGGATAACCAGCCAACAAGCTTAGTAGGGTTAAAATTCCTCAATTATGTTTTGCAAGCACGTAAGTTAGATGATGTTATATCTGGCTCTGCTCAGCCACAAATAACAATACAAGGGTTACAGGATGTTCGTATTCCCTTGCCACCACTTGAAGAGCAGAAATTAATTGAGCGAAAAATAGGCTCTGCGTTAGCCCAAGTTGACAGCATCAAAACTCGTCTCGACCAAATCCCACAAATTCTGAAACGTTTTCGCCAAGCGGTACTGAGCGCGGCGGTGAGTGGGAGGTTGACTGAGGATGTGCGTAAAGAGAAATGGGCAACAACGACCCTTATTGAGGTTGTTAAGGATAGACCTCGAAATGGCCATTCTCCAAAATCGGTTGAGTTCGAAACTAAATATAAAAACTTGACACTCTCTGCAGTAACTAAAGGGTATTTTATTGATGGCCTTTTCAAATTTGTGGATCTTAATTTGAAGGAGGATTCATATCTTTGGGTGAGGAATGGAGATTTATTAATACAGCGAGCCAATAGCCTTGAATATGTTGGTGTGAGCGCTATATATGAGGGTGAAGATAATAAATATGTTTACCCTGACCTTATAATGAAGGTTACGCCAAATGAGAAAATACTTGGAAAATTTCTTCACTATTCATTGTTAAATATTAAAGTAAGAAAATATTTTTGGGAGAATGCAACAGGCACGGCTGGCAATATGCCAAAAATAAACCAAAAAGTGGTTTCCGAAGCGCCACTTTTACTCCCCCCAATCGAAGAACAAACCGAAATCGTCGCCCGAGTCGAAAAACTCTTTGCCTGGGCCGATAATATCGAAAAGCAGGTCAATGCGGCACAACAGCGCGTCAATAACCTGACGCAATCGATCCTCGCTAAAGCGTTTCGTGGCGAGTTAACCGAGCAATGGCGTAAAGACCATCCGCAATTGATTAGCGGTGAAAATAGCGCTGCGACATTGCTGGCAAAAATCAAAGCAGAACGGCTTGCGTTAGCGCCGAAGCGAAAAACCAAAGCTAAAAGGCAGGAGGCATAAATGGCTGTTTGGTTAGTGAGAGCGGGTTCTCAGGGACAGTACGAACAGAAATTCCTTCAGGAAAACCGTATCTGGCTCACATGGGATGGGCTAAATAACGCGCTGGATAAAATTAACGCTCGGGAAGACCTAATTGCATTACTTACTCCGCTCTATCCAGACGCGAAACCAAAGGCGCTGGTGAACCATGCCAGTCAGATTTGGCCTTTTGCACACAGTATGGAGCCCGGCGACAGGGTCATTTTACCGTCCAAGACTCAACCGGTGATCTATATCGGCAAAATCACATCGGCATATAAGCATGATGCAAACGGTATCAATCCTTTTTACCACTGGCATGACGTCGAGTGGCAAAAAGAGCCGGTACCTCGTGCACACTTCTCCCAGGATTTGCTCTACAGTTTTGGTGCCTTTATGACCATTTGCCGCATTAAGCGTAACAATGCTGAGGCGCGTTTACTGCAGATGGAACAAAATGGCTGGCAGGCGGAGAGTAAAAAGCAGATTGTGGCCAATCAACCTGTTGCTGTGGATGATGATGAGGCGGTTGATGAGGACGTAGATTCAGACATAGAAGAATTGGGCCATTCACAGATCGTTAAGCTGATTGAAGCAAAATTCAAAGGCCATAATCTAACTCGTTTAGTAAAAGCTATTCTGGAGGCGCAGGGCTTCACTTGCTGGCAAAGTCCTGAAGGGGCCGATGGTGGCGTGGACATCCTGGCAGGTGACGGCCCTATGGGTTTTGGAAACCAGCGTATTTGCGTCGAAGTGAAATCGGGTGATGGGCTGGTCGACAGGCCAACCGTGGATAAGTTGATGGGGGCCATGACCAAGTTCAATGCCACCCAAGGGCTGTTTATTTCATGGGGTGGTTTCCGCCAGAACGTACAAAAAGAGTTGGCCTCCAGCTTCTTCCGTATGCGCTTATGGACACAGCAGGACTTGCTGGAGCAATTATTCCAGCACTACGACAAACTCGATGAATCACTTAAAGCAGAGTTACCGTTGAAGCGTATCTGGACTGTCGCAGATGTAGAGTGATACTTTTTTGATAAGCCGTATGTTTTCTGAACATGCGGCTTTATTTAACTATATTTAACTATGTGTCAGTAATCAGGCACATTGTCTACGCAAAAAGCGCGGCGTTTTTAAATCATCTACCAGCGCATTAACCAGTCGCATCAATAAACCATTCAGTTGCTGCATTGTTTTCAACGGCAGCGAACGGCATAACAACGCTCGCGCAACAGCCTGGCAGTAATCACAAAGATCGTCGCTATCCGCAAGCCATTTCGCTTCGGGGAATTCGGATGGATCGTCAACCGATAATTGTTCAATACGTGCAGCCGATAATGGTTTATCCAGATTCTCTTTTATTGCTTCAATATGTGCATATACGTAATTGCACAGCGCTGCACATTCGGCTGGGTTTTCGCTATCGATTAATATATCGGTGAGTAATTCACAGCGTTCGGCGAGATCGATGATATCGAGATTTTTGGTGTTAATTATTACCTGATGAGGGAAAAGCGAATTCATAGTCATTGTGTTGGTTTCCAATTAAGGATTTCAAAACCACCACAGGAAACGCCAAGTTCGCTGGTGGTGGACTGGACGGGGTTGGCGTACCGACAATGACTAAAGCGGCGCATCTTACGATGCCCCCAACCAGCCCACCATAATTCGAGCAAGCCGCTGAGTATAACGCAGTAATTGTGCAGGACGCCAATCCTGGCACCTGATTTCGAAGGTGCGTGGGCATATTATTACTTTAAAAACTCATCCGAAAGCGCGTGATTCAGATACTGGAAAGCCACTCGCAAACAATTTTTTTGATTTGCATAGAGTGAAAAATTACGCTTTTAAATAAATGGATGTATTTCTCATCATAAATATGATGAATAACTCAAGCCATTAAAAGATTGTAGCTACAGTGCCAGCAGTACATTAATCAGCGCCGGATTATGTTCGAGCATCAACAATATTTTTAGCGATGACCCGGATGGAATGCGGCGTTTTTGCTCCCAGCTCTGTACCAGCGAAGGGCTAACGCCTACAGCACGGGCAAATTCTTCTTGTTTTAATCCGGCAGTTTCACGGATTTCTTTTACCGCTGGCATCGGGTGGCGGTGAATCCTCTCAGGAGGCGGTTGCACTTCTCCATTATGAATGGCAACCATCTCTTCCATGCTTTTTACCAAATCGTCAAAAAGTTCTTTATCCATATCAAGGCCTTTACTGTTGAGCTGAGGGTTTTTTGTTTTTGAATAATCAGTTTTTCAGTTAATTTTTTAAACGTACTTTTTTCAGCAACATCCTGCTAATTTCCTTTTAATGAGCCTATGCGTACAGAGTACGATTGACAAGCTCTTTTTCGTACTTTGTACGATTCATTCGAAGTCATAATAAATTTTCTCAACCACGAAAAATGGCGACTTTATTATCATCCGCCAGGCACAAACACTTTGTGTTAAGGATACTGAAAAGTTCCTCGCAAAATATTTTTCTAAGCAAATTGAGTAATCTGTTAAGGTCATACGGCGGCCATAAAACATAAGGAAATCCAATGCGTCAGAGAGTTATCGTTTGCCCGATTATTGAAAATAATGGTGAAGTTCTGTTGTGCAAGATGGCAGACGATCGCGGTGTGTTCCCCGGGCAATGGGCGTTATCCGGCGGCGGAATGGAGCCGGGTGAACAAATGGAAGAAGCGTTGCTGCGCGAAATCGCTGAAGAGCTAGGAAAGGAGCTGCAAATCACCAGTATTAAACCGTGGACCTTCGCTGACGATGTGCGAGTGAAAACTTACTCCGACGGTTCAACAGAAGAAATTTATATGATTTACCTGATGTTTGACTGCGTAAGCGCCAACCGCAATGTCACCTTTAACGAAGAGTTTCAGGCTATTACCTGGGTTAAACATACTGAGCTGAACAACTACGATTTAAACGAAGCGACGAAAGTGACATTCAGTAAGAAAGGCTGGATTTGATTCCCGATCAACCCTTCCCACATTAAGGAACGCGATGCGTAAAGCACTCATCTGGCTGATTCTCACCGCGCTGTCGGGTGGTGGCGTCGTGGTTTATGCGCTGCATCAGCAGTATGAGGAGCAAAGTGCGGAGTTCCGCATTTTGTATCGCGATATCACCGTTAAGCTTTCGCAAAACGATGTGATCCTCGCGCTGCTTTCGAACAGTAGCGACCCGAAAGTTGTGCAGCAAAAGTTCCCCTATATTCTGCGCTGGCAAACCAAACCTCATGAGCCACCACGCCCGGATATTAACCCTGCGCGTGCAGGCACTTACTGGATAAACTCGCCGCAGGGATCTTTGCTGATTGATTTGCCAACGTTGCTGGCCGATTTTGTTCGCACCCAGAAATTCCACCATTTCAGCCTTAGCTGGAAAGATACGCCGCTTCTCACGCAGGGTGCGGAAGGCAAGAATGACTGGTGGAGTTGGGAAAAGCATATTGCCAGCCCTTCACAGCCGTTGAATTTGCTGGTGACGAATAATCCGGACTGGCGAAGTTTGCCCTGGTTGGGTTTATTGCTGGTGGGTGTTTTTTGGGCGGTCGTTATCTACTTTTATAATCAGTATCAGATGACTAAACGACAGCGCAATATTGCCAATTTACGCGCTCATTTTTCAGAGTTGGCGCGTTTGAATGCGATGGGAGAAATCGCCGCAGGCATGGTGCATGAACTGAATCAGCCACTCACGGCAATTTTAAGTTATTCGCAGACGGCACAGCGTTTAATTAAGCAGCAACAGGCGGAAAAAGCCCAGCCACTGCTGGATGCGTCGGTTATGCAAACCAAACGCATCAGCGCTCTGCTACTGGCATTCCGAGAAAAATTGCATAGTGACGAACAGGCACTGCAACCGGTCAATTTGCGCCAGGTTTGGGAACGAGTGGTCATGCTGCTGGGCAACGAAATCGAGCGTGGCAAAGTCAGTGTCATTAACCAGATTCCTGAGTCTCTGCCTCCACTCATCGCCTCGCCATTGGGTATTGAGCAAATCTTCCATAATCTGCTCAATAACGCGATTCAGGCGCAGCAGCAAACGGACAAAGGCTGGGTCACAATCAATGCATCCCAGACGGCGGACAGCATTATTCTGACTGTCACGGATGGCGGGCAGGGTTTATCCGAACAGGCCTTAGAGCAAGTATTTATGCCTTTCTTTACCACGCGTAAAGAGGGGCTTGGGTTAGGAATGGCGTTGACTGAAACGCTGGTACAACGGCTTAACGGCAGCATTCAGGCAGAAAATAGCCCCAATGGCGGAGCGTGTTTTACCCTGATATTTCCCTTTGCTCAACAGGAGGCATGATGGCGCAATGTATCTACCTAATTGATGACGATGAAGCGATACGCTCTTCGCTAAGCGCACTTCTGGC
>Ga0105250_10001785_pt1 | contig 11270 bp, 8 predicted proteins | sample KBSS54metaG_FD_80425 | JGI IMG/M metagenome (GOLD analysis project Ga0105250, IMG submission 80425) | Switchgrass rhizosphere microbial communities from Kellogg Biological Station, Michigan, USA - KBS S5-4 metaG | ecosystem: Host-associated > Plants > Roots > Rhizosphere > Soil | place...
AAGCATCGAACGCCGCACGACAGGCGTCGTTGGGGCACTGGAAGTGTTCCTTCGCGGAATCGAACGCCACCGTCTCATCGAAATTGAGATCGCGAACGTCATAGATCGACAACTTGTCGTCGAGGCTGAGGCAGTAGGCGAGGTCGAATTTCATGGTGGGGCTCGGGTCCTTGAGTGGGGGGAGGGGTATTAATAGCGGGTGGTGGGGTGGGTTGCACTGATTGTTTTCAGAATGATGCAGAACCCGTCTGCCGAGGACTGGCTGTTCCCGACACTTCGGGTCATAAAAAACCGCTGCTTGAGTTTTCAAGCAGCGGTTTTTTGATATCAGTAACTACGCAGCACTCGTGAAGCTTTACGCCACCAGGATTCCTGCCGATTGAACGGATCTTCCGCCAGCAAACACGGCATGTCCCGCAACCGAATCCACGGCTCATCCTGCCAGTGCAGCGTGCTCAACGACATCTTGGGCCAGCTCAAAACGCTCAACGTTGGACGCTCAACCGAGCGCATCGGACGGGCATCTCGCAGCGCAGGCACAACCTGATGCGTCACCCACTCACGAAGCTGCCGATACTCGGGGCAGTAGTGATAGATCAGCAACGCATACACACCTGACTCGCTCACCATCAGATGTTCTCCGGGCTCGCCGTAGGTCTCCACGCACATCATCTGCCGCTGATCGGCATCGAGTTTGCGCAGCTGTCGCTCATCCAGATATTTGCCCATCAGCCGCCCCAGTTCATGGACGCAGAACCAGGCCTGGTTCTCCACCAGAAGGGCATGCAGGTGGGTTTGGTTACGGACAAATCGAGTTGGAAGAAGTGGTTCAGACATGGCGTGCCTCCCGAGTCGGGAGCACGGGATTCAAACGGCGGGTACAGCGAGTCGCCTTCATCATGAAGGCTGAGTAGTCAGGCATTTCCATTTACCTCTGGCTGCTTTCTTAGGGCATTCGTTAAGGGTGTCGGGAGCTAAGAAACCCACCAGAGACGGGCCGGACATATTCCCCTTTCGGGTCTTGTATTCGCCCACTCCCGACATAACGGGACTTTTCGCAGGCGTAGAGAAACCGCAGACGAAAAAAAGCCGCATGACTGTCGGGTGCGGAGGACCGCTCTGGTTTGTAGAGTTTCTTAGGCTCGTCTGAAGGGTAGAATTAACCAGAGAACGCGTCAAGCTGAGCTTTTTTGGTGGGTCGCTGGACGTTTTTTTTGATAGCCTCGAGCTCATTCGAGAGGTTTAGCAAAGCAGATCCGGCACCTTTTAGCTCGCACTCCCACACGATTAATACGATCCAACCCATAGCTTCAAGGGACGCCCGATGCCTTGCATCCCGATCAACATTTTTCTTGAATTTCTCATTCCAAAATTCAGAACGAGTTGAAGGATATGTTGAATATCGGCAACCAGGATGTCGGTGCCAGAAGCAACCATGTACAAATATACAGGTCATCAATTTGGGCAGTACAATATCTGGCTTTCCAGGGAGGTCTTTTCTATGAAGGCGGAACCGATAGCCAAGAGCGTGCAAAAAACGTCGAACTTTGAGTTCAGGCTGCGTGTTTTTTCCATGAATACCAGACATCATTCTCGAACGTGTCACTTGATCCACGACATCCATCTTGATTACTCCTTTGCAGAATCATCATATGAATACTAAACAACCTTTGCAGGTCGTCGACCTTTTTGCTGGGCCGGGCGGATTAGGCGAGGGTTTTTCTTCCCTCAACGAAGGGCGTAGCTTTCAAGTAATAGTGTCCGCAGAAATGGATTCTAATGCTAGGTCGACATTACGACTTAGGGCTTTCTACAGGGCTTTGAGAGAGAGAAACCCCGAGGCTTTAAGCGACTACTATAATTACTGTGAATCTTCTGAGGTTAGCCAGCCTTGGTCGGAAAGAAGCCGAGCTCAATGGATTGAGGCCGATAATGAAGCTCGACAAATTCGTCTAGGGAGTCCGGAAGGTAATGCAGAGCTGGACTACATTCTTGAAAAAAAGCTAGATACTAGTCGCCCTTGGGTTCTGATCGGTGGGCCTCCTTGCCAAGCCTATTCAATAGTAGGTCGTGCTCGGAACAAGGGTAATTCCGAATATAAAGCAGAAGATGACCAACGGCATTTTTTATATCGTGAATACTTGAGGATAATCCAGAGTAAGCGTCCTGCAATATTTGTGATGGAAAACGTAAAGGGGATTTTGTCATCCCAAGTCGGTGGTAAAAAAATATTTCCCCAAATTCTCAGAGATTTGGCTGATCCTGATTTGGCGCTGGGAATTGTAGGTTCTAATAAACCAAAGTACAAAATTTGCTCGTTGGTCAGTGAAGATGTCTACGAAAGTGGCACTGATCCGCTTTCGCTAAATTTAAACAACTTTGTTATTAAGTCAGAGGATTATGGTATTCCTCAAAATAGACATCGGGTGATACTTGTCGGTGTTTCTGAGGAGTTTTCAGGGCAGCTAAATGGGTTCAAGCTTAAAGCTAAGAGCAGTCCTTCGGTAAGTCAGATGATTAAAGGGCTGCCAAAGTTAAGGAGCACTCTGTCTAGAGGAGGGGATACAGCTGATTTATGGTGCGGCGAGGTGATATCTCATCTAGATGATCTCTATCGCACACTTGTAATGAAAGGGGTTGATCCTCTACTAGAGAAAAAAATTAAAATAGTAAGAAATTCATTTGCTGGCGCCAGATATACTAATGGTGCATTGCGATTAAGCAAGGGAATAGAGAGTGGCCAAGAGTTTGAAGATCCATCGCTTGAGAAGTGGTTCAATGATAAAAAACTAAATGTTTGGCTGAATCATGAAGCCCGCGGTCACATGACTTCTGATCTTAAACGATACTTATACGCGTCTATTTTTGCAGATGCACACAAGGCTTCTCCGAAGGGGCATAAAGAGTTCAATCTGCCTGGTCTCGCTCCAGACCATAAAAATTGGGAAACGGGAAAATTTAGTGATCGCTTTAGAGTGCAGGTGAGAGATAAAACTTCGTCGACCATAACTAGCCATATTTCTAAGGATGGGCACTATTTTATTCATTATGATCCCCATCAATGTAGAAGCTTGACTGTGCGTGAAGCTGCTCGACTTCAAACTTTTCCAGATAATTATTTTTTTCTAGGAAATAGGACTCAGCAATTTCACCAAGTTGGGAATGCTGTTCCACCCCTTCTTGCCCAACAAATAGCTGAGGTGGTGGAACGAATGGTCAACGGGAGCCCCGAGCAGGAGTCAAAGCGAGTCCAAGATAATTTTTCTTAAAAAATAAGAACTTGTCGCATAATCGATAAATAGATCTTGGAGTGATGACTCTGCAATGAGGGAGCCATGTTCAATTGACTACTTGATCTTTTTTTTTGGTTATGTACAAATGATGGCTTAATCATGGCGCGTAATCATGGCGCCATTAGATTTGCAAATGAAACAAGGAGTGTTGATGCGTTTTTTGTATTTGGAACTGCGCTTTCTTAGAGATGTAAGGAAATGAGGGAGATTGAGCACCCCCCTCACGCCGCGTCATTGCTAGAGTCAATGAGGTCTATAGGGTATACATTAGAGTCTGCATTGGCGGACATTTTGGACAATAGTCTATCCGCGAATGCCAAGAATATAGATATCCAATTCCGACCACATGATGATCCGTATCTAGCAATTATTGATGACGGGGACGGTATGTCGCCTTCCGTTCTTCAGCAAGCTATGCGTCACGGCAGTACCAATCCGTTGGATAAACGTGCCGCCGATGACATGGGCCGTTATGGCCTAGGGTTAAAAACCTCTTCTCTATCACAGTGCAGAAAAATGACGGTTATTTCCAAGCAGGATTCTACCGTAACTGGTTTGTGTTGGGATTTAGACGTTGTAATAGATCGTCAGTCGTGGGTGATTTTGGAACTAGAGGATGAAGATCTTTCGAGTGTTCCGCATATGGAAATGTTGATTAAAAGAAAGAGCGGTACTTTAGTTTTATGGCAAAAGTTAGATAAGTTAATTGCCGGAGAAGTTTCTGCTGAAGCCGCTTTGGTAGGGAAGATGAGTCATGTGTACGACCATTTATCTTTGGTTTTTCATAGATTTCTATCAAAAGAAGATAAAAAAGCGCGGGTTAATATTTCTATAAATGGAAGGGATCTTCCGCCCGTCGATCCGTTCTTAGTAAATCATCAGGCAACTCAGCAATTGGAACAAGAGTCTTTTGCCATAGAGGGCGAAAAGGTTATTGTAAAGCCATTCATTATTCCTCATTACAGCAAGCTATCTGTAAAGGAAATTGAACAAGCGGGAGGGACGGATGGTATTCGCAATCACCAAGGCTTTTACATTTATAGGAATAGGCGTTTAATCATATGGGGTACTTGGTTTCGGCTTGCAGGTAAGGATGAGTTGAGTAAGCTGGCTCGCGTTAGAGTTGATATACCAAATGCGTTAGATCATTTGTGGACTCTTGATATTAAGAAGTCTGCGGCTCATCCGCCAGAGGCAGTCCGTAGAAATCTAAAAAGAACTATAGATAGAATTAGGGCTGTAAGTGGTCGAACAATAACATTTCGAGGTCGGATTTCGGAAAAGTCCGAATTTACCTCGACCTGGAACGAGGTGGTAGATAGGAGTGGTGTTCGATTTGACATAAATCGAGAACATCCTCTTATAAAAGAGTTTCAAACTGTGCTGCCGGGAAAGTATGCAGAACAATTGTTTGAGATGATTCTAAAAGTTATTGAAGGATCTTTTCCTGCTGACGCGCTGTATTCTCGGATGGCTTCTGATATGAAACCCGGGTTTAATGGCGAATATTTAGAAAGTCAGCTTAGAGAAATGGCTACAACGCTATTTGAAGGAATGGCTCTTGAATCTCCTGTTCGAGCCCATTTGCTAAGTACATTACATGTAATAGAACCCTTCAATCTTTACCCCGCGCTTACAAAAAAAATTGTAGAGGAGCTGAAAAATCTTGAACAGTAAACCCGAAGATTTCCTTTCTGTTAATGCGCAACGGCTTGAAGTGGCAGTATCTACATCTCTCACCGTGGATCGTGTACCCACAGAAAGCGAGATATTAGACTTGGCAAGCGCATTGCGAAAAATGGAAATTTATAGTGTTTCGGATCAAGAGTTTGAAATAGTAATTAAAAAGCTTCACGTGGCCTTAGCATTGGATATGGGGCTAGGTAGTTACGTAGTAAATGAGCACGACCCATGGCTACAAGCAAGGAAAGCACAGATAAACCCGTTCTATTGGAGTCGATATAGGACGGATCTAATTAAACAGGGGTGGGGGGCTAAGGTAGTTACATCACTTGATAAAGTAACTGATGAGATATTAGATTTGATGGGGAATCCGGCAGGGAAGACTGGCTGGCCTCGTCGCGGGCTTGTGATGGGAGATGTGCAATCAGGTAAGACTTCAAATTATACCGGTTTGATATGTAAAGCAGCAGATGCGGGATATAAGCTAGTAATTCTCCTGACAGGAACTTTGGAAAGTCTACGTAGACAGACACAGGAGCGGTTGGATTCAGGTTTTGTAGGGTTGGACAGCTCGGGTGTTGTGAATAGTGACAGCCGAAGTCGTAGGCGAAAAGAAATAGGCGTAGGCTTAATAAATGCTACGAGGAGTGCGGGCGTTTTTACCTCCACGGTAGGTGATTTTAAGGCAATTACTGTAAACCAACTTGGATTCAAGTTGCGAGACTATAATGAGCCCGTGTTGCTGGTGGTTAAGAAAAATAAAAGAATTATAGAAAATTTAACGGAGTGGTTGATAAATTTTAACGCAGAGGCTTCGGGAAAAATCGATCTGCCATTGCTTCTCGTTGATGATGAGGCAGATAACGCGTCAATCAATACCAGTCCAAAAAAAGCAACCGCCATCAATAGCGGAATTCGTACTCTTCTGAATATTTTTCCAAAGTCAAGTTACGTTGGGTTTACCGCTACGCCATTTGCGAACGTGTTTATTAATCCTGAAACTACTAATGAAATGGAGGGGGATGATCTCTTTCCGCGTGATTTTATTTATGCCCTAGACGCTCCTACTAACTATTTAGGTGCGTCGGCCATTTTTGGGGATGATCCACGGATTGATTGTCTCGAAGAAGTTTCTGATGCGGAGGCTTCATTTCCAAAAGGTCAGAAGTCAGATGGTTTCATCGATGAAGTTCCAGATTCACTTATGGAAGCTGTTAAATGCTTCTTAGTTGTCAATGCAATAATGGATCTTCGATCGGGAATGCCCAAGCATAGATCGATGTTAATCAATGTAAGTCATTTCACTCTCATACAAGATCAAGTAAAAGATATTGTCGACTTTGCTATTAGGGGAATGCAGGAAGATATTAGGAGCTATTCGTCGCTAAGAGTAGAAGAAGCCGTAAAAAATAAAACAATTGGTGAGTTGCGTGCTGTCTATGAGAAGTATTATGGTGATAGTGGTTGTACTTGGGAGCAGGTTCAGCGCGAGCTAGTTACTTCGGTGTTGCCAATTGAAGTCAGATCTGTAAACCAAAAGAGTGGCGGCGCTAGTTTGAATTATGCGCTATACAAAGAGAATGGTCTCAGAGTTATCGCTGTAGGGGGAAATAGTCTCGCCAGGGGGCTCACGCTAGAGGGGCTTTGTGTAAGCTATTTTTATAGATCGACACAGATGTACGATGCTCTGCTGCAAATGGGGCGTTGGTTTGGATATAGAACCGGCTACGAGGATTTGATGAAAATCTGGATGCCACGAGAAACAATTAACTGGTATTCATTGATTTCCGAGGCTACCGACGAATTGAGAGGCGAAGTTCGCCGCATGCAGCTTTCTCGTCTGAAGCCAATAGATTTTGGGCTGCGAGTACGTTCTCATCCAGAATCACTGATAATCACTGCCAGAAATAAAATGCGTGATTCCGAACAGATTGTTCACACGCTTTCTATCAGCAAGGAAAGTCTCGAGTCTGCACGGTTACTCAGCGATGCTAACGCTATATCTTCTAACCATAAGGCTGCGCAAGCACTAGTTAAAAAAGTTCTATCTTCTAATTTTAAAGTGGATCAAGCGCATAATTTTCCTGTTTGGGTTGGTGTGGATAAGAGTGTTGTTGTTGATTTCTTGAACAGCTTTATAAGCCATCCACTTAATCTAAGACTTCAATCTAAAGATCTCGCGGATTTCATAGAAAAAACTGATGATCCTAGACTGGAGAATTGGTACGTCGCTATCCCGAAAGGTAGCGTGAGTGCCTACGAGATAGTTCCGGGGCTTTTGGCATCTCGCAGAAGTCGAAAAATTGAAGTTGATCTAGAAAAGCAGTCGCTATTAGTCAATGAAAAGAAAATGAGGGTTGGATCTGCTGCGGACGAAAAAATTGGTCTGACGGTAGAGGAAATTAAAGAAGCTGAACGAATTTTTCGAACGATTCCTGATAATGCAGATAAGAAAAACGTGCCGGGTAAGGCTTATAACGAAGTTAGAAGAAACCCTTTGCTGCTTGTTCATTTGGTGAGTCCAGAATTTGGCGACCAAAAACACGTGCCCTTACTAGCAGACGGTTCGTTGGTAGCTATCGGTTTGAGTTTTCCCGAACTTGCTGTAGGTAGCCAAAAAATGACCTACCAGATTAATATGGTTGAGTTGAGGAAGCTTCTTACAAAAGAGGTGGAAAGCTTCGAAGGTGATGAAGGTGAAGATGAAAATGTCGACGAATAAGTGTTTGTCAATATGGCAATCTTTAAAGCCAGAACCCCCACAATCTATATTTAAGCGATTCGATGCCACACACCCTTTGGATTTTTACTTGGGTTTAGATGGCGAAGGGCGACATCTATTGTTATTCGTTTGTTCGGAAGAACCTCCTCACATGATGGATATGAGGACAATCACATTAAAGAAAAGTCTTCGAGATGACGGTAGATGGGCTTTGCTATGGATTCTAGAGGATTTTGTGCTTCTAGAAATGTTTTCTTTACTTAGTGAGGATTTGATTGAGCATTCCAGAAATATTGACGGAAGAATTAGTCCTTTGAACTTTGTGCTTCGGCGGCTAAGTAGTTGGCGCAGTTTACTAGATCGCGCCTCTGATAATATTTTGTCTATGACTAGTATTAGGGGGTTGTGTGGCGAGTTAGTTTTTTTGGATCAGCTCATTGACCAGCTTGGAGGCAATCAAGCAGTCATGTCATGGGTCGGCCCCTTTGGGGCCGATCAAGATTTTCAATTTGGTAGTGCTGGGTGGGAAGTAAAAACAATAAGGCCTGATGCTGAAAGGTTAATGATTTCCTCAGAGCGACAGTTGGATAGTGTCGATAAAAACATACAACTAATGGTCGTTGAGATTGCTGACGTTAGCAGTAGCTCGGATGGTATGTTTACTTTGAATATTCAAGTTTAAAAATTGCGAAAAAAATTATCAAGTTGTTATGAGGCTTTGCTCGAATTTGATAATCGGTTATTAATTGCTGGGTATGTAGCTAGAGAAGAGTATGGAAGTGTTTTTTTCAAGATCCGCGGCTTGGCTAGTTTTACTATAGCTGAAGGCTTTCCTCATGTTAGCAGAGAAATGGTACCTGCCGGGGTTGTGAATATCTGCTACGAAATTGAACTGAAAGAATTAGAAAGTTTTTTGATAGAACGAGTCGCTTATTAATCGGAGGTGTGTCGTGACGCTGCAAGAGTTTCATCGGGAGTTTCTTGAGTCCGTCCGATCTCGCGCAGAGTCTGCTCGAGATTTTCTGAGCGCTAGTTTTATTGATGAATGTGGCTATAGACTGACTGAATCAGAGCAGTTTTCTAGTTTTGAAAGTTGCAGATTTGAAGGGGTGAGTAATAAGAAAAAGCTGCGCGTTGATGGCTATTATTTGGATGACGCAGATAATTCGGTATCATTGTTGATTGGGAGCTTTTCAAATGAGGATGAAATTTTAACGTTTAATACCGATGAGGTAAAAAAAGCATTTCTTACGGTTAAGAACTATGTTCAAGAATCTCTAGATGGTTTTGTTACTGACGGTGCGTTTGACGAAAGTCAACCAGGATACGGCTTGGCATGCGATTTGATGGACTGGCAATCTAAAATCACAAAGTTTAGATTTTATTATGTATCCGATGGGCAGTTGAAGTCGCGTTTGAAAGATTGGCCAGAGGATACTATAAGTGGCATCCCTACGGAATTTCACATCTGGGATGTTGCGAGGTTTCACGTTGCTTATGTTTCTGCCACAGGTCGAGATGAGCTTGTGGTGAGTTTTGAGGGCTCCGGACAGAGTGGGTTGAGCTGTCTTGCTGCAGCCGAATCTGATGGTGATTATAAAGCTTATCTCTGCATGATTAGCGGTGATATGTTGGCGGATATCTACGAGGATTATGGTAGCCGGTTATTAGAAGGGAACGTTCGTACATTTTTAAGTGCAAAAGGTAAAGTTAACTCAAAAATTCAGCATACCATCAAGACTCAGCCAGAAATGTTTTTTGCATTCAATAATGGTATTGCTGCTACCGCAGAGAACGTAGTTTTGAAAGCGGAGAGTGGTGGTACTAAAATAATTAGTGCAACAAATTTACAAATAGTAAATGGTGGGCAGACTACTGCATCGCTTGCTTTGGCTAAGCGAGGTAGTTCAGGAAAGAAAGATGGCGTAGATTTGTCTAGAGTCATGGTCCAAATGAAACTGTCTGTGTTGCCTCCAGAAAAGGCTGGGGAATTAACTCCTGAAATAGCTCGCTATGCCAACAGCCAAAATAAGGTCAGCGATGCGGACTTTTTTTCTAACCACCCTTATCATGTAAGGCTGGAGGAGTTTTCTCGACGAATTTTTGCACCCTCCACTGGTGGCGCGCAGCATGGTACTCACTGGTTCTATGAGAGAGCTCGTGGTCAATATTTAAATGAGCAAGCTAAACTGGCCGGCGCAGATAAATCGAAATTCATCTTACAAAATCCACGTAAACAGTTATTTTCTAAAACGGATGTAGCGAAGCTAGAGAATACTTGGCGGGAGCTGCCTCATAAAGTCAGTATGGGAGCTCAGAAAAATTTTATGGTTTTTGCAGACGTCATTGCTAAAGCATGGATGTCTGATGGGAAAGCGTTTAATGAAGATTATTATAAAAATATAGTGGCATTGGCAATTATTTTTAAACAGACTGAGAGTCTTGTGTCTCAGCAAGAATGGTATCAAGGCGGCTATCGAGCAAATATCGTAACGTACTCACTGGCTAAACTTCATAATATGGTTGCTGAACAAGCCTTGGGTAAACAGCTGAATCTTCGCAGTACGTGGGATAAGCAATCCGTAGTTGGGCCGTTGTTGCAGCAGATCGAACAAATTGCTAAAAGAGTGTTTGATGTTCTCACTGATCCCGATCGACCTAAAGAGAACGTAACTGAATGGGCAAAAATGCAGGCTTGTTGGGAACAAGTGAAAGATTTGTCGATTGATTTTGTTCCGGGGTTTGTTGATTCTCTACAAGATTTGCGGAATAGTGCTGAGGAAGCTATTACTTCCAAAGAGTTGCAAAAGACAGACAATGGAATTGCGATTCAAATTTCCGTGATTGAAACACCTTCTTATGAATGGTCTCGAATGCTCACGTGGGGCCTAAGAGGGGCAAGGCTCACTCCAAAGCAAGAATCCCTCCTGAAAGTTGCTATACAAATCCCTAATAAACTACCTACGGAAAAACAATGCATTGAGATCTGGAGGATTAGAGCCTCACTTATCGATCAGGGATATATTTCTTTGTGAGGGTACAAGGTGGTTAGCGATTAAGTTTAAGTTATCTTGATTTTTCATTTGGTTCATGTTTGGTTTTTTGCACTTTTCAGTGTTAAGTTCAGAGGTGCAAAAAAAAGCCCCGAATTATTCGGGGCTTTTTTGGTGATATCCTTTTGTCGGCTTAAGTATTAGCAGATATCAATCCCAGCTCAACGCACCACCAGTCTGATACTCAATTACCCGAGTCTCAAAGAAATTCTTCTCTTTCTTCAAGTCCATGATCTCGCTCATCCAAGGGAACGGGTTGGTAGTCCCTGGGTACTCTTCCTTCAAACCGATCTGCGACAGACGACGGTTAGCGATGAACTTCAGGTAGTCCTCCATCATCGCCGCGTTCATACCCAACACACCGCGAGGCATGGTGTCACGCGCGTATTCGATTTCCAGCTGAGTGCCTTGCAGGATCATCTGCGAAGCTTCTTCCTTCATTTCGGCATCCCACAGGTGTGGGTTTTCGATTTTGATCTGGTTGATCACGTCGATGCCGAAGTTCAGGTGCATGGATTC
>Ga0105250_10001789_pt1 | contig 11261 bp, 9 predicted proteins | sample KBSS54metaG_FD_80425 | JGI IMG/M metagenome (GOLD analysis project Ga0105250, IMG submission 80425) | Switchgrass rhizosphere microbial communities from Kellogg Biological Station, Michigan, USA - KBS S5-4 metaG | ecosystem: Host-associated > Plants > Roots > Rhizosphere > Soil | place...
GGGCTGACGCTGATATCTTTCACATCGTTACGCAGCAGGCTCGGGTCGGTGTAAGGAATGATCAGGCTGATAATCAGGATCGCGAATACGTAGAACAGCAGAATACGCCAGAACACCTGACGCACTGCGCGCGGAATGTTCTTCTCCGGGTCTTCCGATTCACCGGCAGCAATACCAATCAGTTCCGTTCCCTGGAAGGAGAAACCAACAATCATCGCTACGCCAATCATGGCCGCAAATCCCCCGGCAAACGGCGCCTCGCCAATTTCCCAGTTGCTCCAGCCCGCCGGTTCCGCCCCTTTAAAGATGCCCACAATCATCGCCACGCCGACAATGATGAAGATAATCACGGTCGTCACTTTGATCAGGGAGAACCAGTATTCTGCCTCACCAAAACCACGTACGGAGATGTAGTTCAGCAGGAAAATCACCGCCAGGAAAATGGCGCTCCAGATCCAGCCCGGCGTGTCCGGGAACCACCAGTTCATCACCAGCTGCGCGGCCACAAGGTCAACAGCGATAGTCACCGCCCAGTTGTACCAGTAGTTCCAGCCCAGCGCGAAGCCAAAGCCTTCTTCAACGTATTTTTGACCGTAAGTCGAAAAGGAGCCGGAAACCGGCATGTATGCCGCCAGTTCGCCCAGGCTGGTCATCAGGAAATACACCATCAGGCCAATCAACATATACGAAAACAGCGCGCCGCCAGGACCTGCCGCTGAAATGGTTGCACCGGATGCAACAAAAAGACCTGTCCCAATGGATCCGCCAATGGCGATCATTGTCAGGTGACGCGCCTTGAGTTCGCGACGTAGCGCGGGCGCTTCTGTGGTTTTATTTTCTGAAACCATGTGAAAATGCTGTCCATTTTAAAAATGAGGCGCGATTGTAGCAGACGATCCGCGTTCCTTCTGGCAGAAATGCGCAGTTATAAGAGAGCTTCATGACTGGCCGAGGATTATAAGTAAAGCTGAGCGACCTCCCCTCCCCCCGCGCGGGGAAAGAGAAGGCTAGTTGTTGCAGTAACGCAGAAAACGCTGAAGAGAACTGGAGAGGTGTTTCTGCCGATGATGAATACACCACAGCGTACGCACCAGCTTAGGCAACGGGACGGGGATTTCCACCAGCGAACCGCTCTCAAGCTGTTCGGCAATCACCCGACGCGACAAACAGCTGATTCCAAGGCCGTGGCGCACGGCATGTTTAATGGCTTCGGAGTTCCCTAATTCCATCCCCAGATGAAACTGCGGCAAATGGGAAAGCAGCAGATAATCGACGATTTCGCGCGTGCCGGAACCGTGTTCACGTAAAATCCACGGGGCCTGCGCCAGGCGTTCCAGCGTGACGTCCCCCTGCAACAACGCAGAAGCCGGAGAAGCAAAGACCACCAGTTCATCTTCCAGCCACGGCTCGGCAATAATATCGACGTTATGACACGGCCCTTCGATAAGCCCGATATCCACGCGAAAATCGATAATAGCGTTAATCACATCCTGGCTATTGCCGACGCTCATCTCCAGCGGCAGCGTCGGGAAATCGCGACGGTAGCGGGCGATTACCTCCGGGAGAATATAGTTCCCGATGGTGCTGCTGGCGAACACACGGATGGCGCCATTCTCCTCGCGGAATAACTGTTCGATTTCAACCGCTTGCTCCAGCAACGCCAGCGCACGCGGGTACAGCAAGCGCCCATGTTCATTCACCACCAGGCGTTTGCCTACCCGGTCAAAAAGCTGAACGCGCAGCTGGCCTTCAAGATCGGTGAGCGCCGCGCTGACTGCAGACTGTGACAATGCCAGGCGCACAGAGGCCTGAGTCGTTGATCCGCTTTTCAGGACCTCGGCAAAAACTTCAAGCTGACGCAATGTTATGTGCATGGTTGCTTACCACTTATAAAGATTAATTATAAATATATAATCAATTTTATTTTTAAGCTAGAGCGCCGTAATCTTTTAACCAGAGAGAGGAGAAGGTTATGACAGCAATTACCCTACACAATCATCGTTCAGTGTGGCATTACGCGCCGGGGCTTGCGCTCAGTGCCGCCATCACCGGTGCAGCATTATGGGGCGGGAGTATCCCGGCCGTCGCAGGCGCCGGGTTTAGTGCACTCACGCTGGCTATTCTGCTCGGCATGGTGGTCGGCAATACGGTATATCCACACATTTCACAATCTTGCGACGGCGGTGTGATTTTCGCCAAACAGCACCTGCTGCGTCTGGGCATTATTCTGTATGGTTTTCGCCTCACCTTTTCGCAGATTGCGGACGTCGGCGTCAGCGGGATTGCCATTGACGCTCTGACGTTGACCAGCACCTTTTTACTGGCCTGCGTTATCGGCCAAAAAGTCTTCGGGCTGGATAAAAAAACCAGCTGGCTGATTGGTGCGGGCAGCAGTATTTGTGGGGCCGCGGCAGTACTCGCGACGGAACCGGTGGTTAAGGCGGAATCCAGTAAAGTGACGGTTGCAGTGGCGACCGTGGTTATCTTCGGTACGCTGGCGATTTTCCTTTATCCGGCGATGTATCCGCTGGTCGCACACTGGTTCACACCTGAAACGTATGGCATTTATATTGGCTCAACGATGCACGAAGTGGCACAGGTTGTCGCTGCGGGTCACGCCATCAGCCCTGAGGCGGAAAATTCAGCGGTCATTGCCAAAATGCTGCGCGTGATGATGCTGGCACCGTTCCTGATTATTCTGGCCGCACGTGTTAAACAGCTGACACCCGCCGGGAAAGGTGAAAAAAGTAAAATTACCATTCCGTGGTTTGCGATTCTGTTTATCGCAGTGGCGGTGTTTAACTCATTCCATCTGCTGCCAAAAGTAATGGTTGATATGCTCGTCACGCTGGATACCGTGTTGCTGGCAATGGCGATGGCGGCGCTCGGCGTCACCACGCACGTCAGCGCGCTGAAAAAAGCAGGTGCAAAACCTTTGCTGATGGCTTTAATGCTCTTTGTCTGGTTGATTGTCGGCGGGGGCGCTATTAACCTGGCCGTACACAGTCTGATGGCATAAAGCACTACATCCTTCTCCTGTTAACCCGCTATCATAAGCGTTTCGGGTTAACAGGAGTCCCTTTATGAAATATGTTGGAGCGCACGTTAGCGCAGCAGGCGGCCTAGCAAATGCCGCCATCCGCGCCGCCGAAATTGAGGCGACCGCGTTCGCCCTGTTCACCAAAAATCAGCGCCAGTGGCGCGCTGCGCCGCTCACCCCTGAAATAATTAATGATTTCAAAGCCGCCTGTGAAAAGTACAGCTTCGGGCCGGGGCAGATCCTGCCGCACGACAGTTACCTCATCAACTTGGGCCATCCGGTTCAGGAAGCGCTGGATAAATCACGTGAGGCCTTTCTTGATGAATTGCAGCGTTGCGAACAGCTTGGCCTGACGCTGCTGAATTTCCATCCGGGCAGCCATCTGATGCAAATCGACGAAGACGCCTGTCTGGCGCGCATTGCGGAATCCATCAACATCGCGCTGGCGCAAACAGAAGGCGTCACGGCGGTTATCGAAAATACGGCCGGCCAGGGCAGTAATCTGGGTTTCAAATTTGAACATCTGGCGGCAATTATCGATGGCGTGGAAGATAAAACGCGCGTGGGCGTGTGTATCGATACCTGCCATGCCTTTGCCGCAGGATACGATCTGCGCAGTCACGAAGAGTGCGAGAAAACCTTTGCAGAATTTGAGCGCATTGTCGGCTTCAAGTATCTGCGCGGTATGCATTTAAACGATGCGAAAAGCGCGTTTGGCAGCCGTGTTGACCGCCACCATAGCCTCGGCGAAGGCAACATTGGTCACGATGCGTTCCGCTTTATTATGCAAGACGCGCGCTTTGACGGTATTCCAATGGTGCTGGAGACGGTTAATCCGGATATCTGGGCGGAAGAAATCGCGTGGCTGAAAGCACAGCAGACCGCTGAACAAGCGGCATAAAAAAAGCCGGGTCGCATTAGCACCCGGCTTTTTTATTGATTCAACGAACTTATGCTGCTTTTGCTACCGCTGCGGATTCCACTTCCGGGCGCTTGAGCACCGCGTAAGACAGACCAGCAATCAGCGTACCCGCAATAATCGCGAACAGATAACCCAGCACCGGCGTAATCGCACCAGGAATCAGCAGAACGAACAGACCACCGTGCGGTGCCATCAGTTTTGCGCCGATTGCCATGGAGATAGCACCCGTCACTGCGCCACCAACGATACAGCATGGCAGAACGCGCATTGGGTCACGTGCTGCAAACGGAATGGCACCTTCAGTGATGAAGCACAAACCGAGAACCAGAGCTGCTTTGCCCCCTTCCTGCTGCGCTTTATCAAACTTACGACGTGCAATAATCGTTGCCAGGCCCAGGGCCAGTGGTGGCACCATACCCGCTGCCATGATTGCCGCCATCGGCGCATAGGTCTGGGTACTCAGCAGGCCAACACCAAAGGCATACGCCGCTTTGTTTACCGGACCGCCCATGTCGGTACACATCATGCCGCCGAGGATTGCGCCCAGCAGTACCGCGTTCGCCGTACCCATGGTTTGCAGCCAGTGGGTCAGACCCTCAAGGATGCCAGCAACCGGTTTACCAATCAGGTAGATCATGCCCAGACCAACCACGAGGCTGGAAATCAGTGGAATAATCAGGATCGGTTTCAGCGCTTCCATACTTTGCGGCAGCTTCAGCTTCGAGCTGATCGCTTTCGCAACGTAACCCGCCAGGAAACCCGCGATAATACCGCCGATAAATCCGGAGCCGGTGCTCACTGCCAGCATACCGCCGATAAGACCTGGCGTCAGCCCTGGACGGTCAGCGATGGAAAATGCAATGTAACCCGCCAGCACTGGTACCATCAGCGCAAACGCTGAACCGCCACCAATCTGCATCAGCGCAGCAGCCAGTGTGCCCGGCTCTTTAAACGCTTCGATACCGAAGGCAAATGAGAGCGCGATACACAAACCGCCCGCCACCACCATCGGCAGCATGTAAGAAACACCGGTCAGCAGGTGACGATAGGCGCCCGCGGACTCTTTCTTACCTTCAGTTGCAGATTGTGATTTTGCAGATGCCTGATACGGCTTGGCTTCGGCCAGCGCCTTGTCAAACTCCTGTGCCGTTTTCTTCAGCGCCAGGCCGGTTGAGGTGCGATACATCGGCTTACCGGCAAATTTTGCCAGGTCAACTTCGATATCAGCCGCCACAATCACCAGATCGGCTTCAGCCACTTCTTCAGCCGTAATCGCATTGCCTGCGCCGACAGAACCACGGGTTTCAACCTTCACCCACCAGCCGCGTTTTTTCGCTTCGGTTTCGATGGCTTCAGCCGCCATAAAGGTATGCGCCACGCCGGTTGGGCATGCGGTAATAGCCACAATACGTTTTGGACCCGTTGCGGATACAGCAGTATCGGCGACCGGCGCGCTGTAAATCGCCGCATGGCCTTTCGCTTCGCTCAGGAATAATTCTGGGTGTGCCACGGCGCGGTTAATATCGCCCAGCCACACTTTTTTACCGTTCAGCGCGCTGTCAGCGGGCATTTTGTCGCCCAGAACAATCGCCAGTTCAGCGTCATTCGGGTTATCGACAATTTCAACATGCGCTTTGTCTGCCGCTGCGCCCAGCAGCGTTTTCGCCATATAGGCGCGAGCCTGTCCAAGACTGGAATCAATGATCAGCAGCGTTTTCATTATGCCTCTCCTGCTGTTAGTTAAAAGGTTGTAAGTCAACGCGCGCCATCATCGCGGCCAACTGGGTACGTTCGGTAATACCAACATTGCTCTGGCTTACGGCCAGGGCAGCAACAGCGGTTGCAAGACGTAAAGTATGTTCACTGGATTCACGCATCAGCAGGCCATAGATCAGGCCGCCGACCATCGAATCCCCTGCGCCCACGGTACTCACAACTTCCACCGACGGTGGTTTGGCAATCCATTCGCCAGACGCGTTAACCCACAACGCACCTTCCGCACCCAGAGAAATCACAACGTGAGCGATACCTTGTTCACGCAGCGCATGAGCGGCTTCAATAACATCTTTTAATTCTGGCAGTTTACGACCCGCCCAGATCTCAAGCTCGCGACGGTTGGGTTTAACCAACCACGGAGACGCTTTAAGACCGGCAACCAGCGCTTCGCGGCTGCTGTCGAAGATGATGCATGGGCATTGGCTACGCAGACGCAGCATCCAGTCGGTGAACGCTTCCGGGCTTACGCCGGATGGCAAACTGCCACTCACGCAAACCATGTCAAACTGACCAAGCCAGGTCAGAGAGTCGTTAACAAAGCGTTCCCAGTCTGCGGGCGTCACTTCGAAACCGGAGAAGTTGAAGTCGGTCACTTCACCGTCTTTTTCTGTCAACTTCACGTTAATACGGGTACGGCCCTGAACGACCTGGAAACGGTTCGCAATCCCCAGCTCGCTGAACAGCTGCTGAAAACCATCCTGGTTGTCTTTTCCCAGGAATCCGCCCACAGTCACGTCAATGCCCAAATCTTTGAGCACCTTAGCAACGTTAATGCCTTTACCCGCAGCGTGCAGGCCCGTGGTCCGCACGAGGTTGACTTCACCGCGTTCCACTTCTGGCGTAAAACCAACCAGATCGTATGCGGGGTTTAGCGTAATAGTGGCGACACGTCTGCTCATTATGCGCCCTCCCCCAAACCTGCCGCGATGGCGTCGCCAACCGCTTTCAGCGCCTGTTCAGCATCAGCACCTTGCGCAGTGAAGCGCAGGCGATGGCCTTTTTTGACACCCAGCGCAACCACTTTCATCAGGCTGCGGCCATTGGCCGGTTTGCCGGAACCATCGAGATTGGTCACGGTGATTTCACTGTCGAACTGTTTGATCGTGTTGACAAGCATGGTGCCCGGACGGGCATGCAGGCCGTGCTCGTTACGTACTACAAATTCAGCGCTGAGCACGTCATCGGTAGAAACGTCATCGCTGGTCAGCAGTGCCAGCAACGTAGCGGCATCTGCGTTCAGCAAACGGTCAGCTTTACTGCTCAGCAGCATGTCGCTGAGGCGCTTAAGCACCGCAACCGGCTGCTCATCCGCCATCGCGACGGTCACCAGCAGCGCTGCCTGCTCGCCATCCACATCAAATGCTGTTGCTGCACGGCTCACCGCGATTGCGCTGCGGACATTGCCTTCTGCGCTGTCGTTCAACCAGACACCCTGACCGAGATTTAACGGCTTGTCGTTGATTACGCGGGCGACAAAGGCGGTCTCAACCGCACCGGCTTCTTTCAGGCGACCCGCGTTCAGCGCCTGTAACGTCACCAGATCGGTGGCGAGAACATCAAGCGTCAGCGTATCGTTATCCAGTTTCAGCACTTCACTCTGCTTTTCACCCATCAGCAGCGCACGCAGCTCTTCAGCCGTGGTCGCTGACTGCAGTTGTTCAGCCACAGCGTCGTCGCTCAGCACATGCGTCAGCTGACGCAGCAAGCCCAGGTGTTCATCACCACTGGCGGCGATACCGATGGCAACGTATGCCACCTGCCCTTCGCCCCACAAAATGCCCTGTGGGAACTGATAAACCTGAACGCCGGTTTTCAGGACCTGATCGCGGGTATCCGTGGTGCCGTGAGGAATGGCAATACCGTTACCCAGAAAGGTTGAGGTCTGTTGCTCGCGCGCCAGCATGCCGTTAACGTAGCCTTCAGCAACGTTCCCTGCCTGCACGAGGCTCGCCGCAATCTTACGAATGGCTTCTTCTTTATTACCGGCCTGTTCGCCCGGATGGATGTCTTGCACTGATAACTTGAACATGGTTCTCCTCTCTCGCTGAACTTGAATCGTTTCAGCCTTAATGAGAAAAAATGCGCTAACGTGCTCTGTTAGAGAGATAGGATAGCGCTGAAACGTTTCAAGGAGTCTTGCGCTTTCTGATAAAGCTTGCAAGGAAAGTTGCCGTTTCTGTTTCAGAATTTAGAACTGCAGCACATTTCTTCAACGATTGACTTACATCTGCTGATGGATGGGTGATACCTGCCGCTTCGCTTCAGCACTGTTCAGCAACCTATCATATTGAAATGCTATTTTGATTTAGTTGTGGGATAATTGACCGCATCACCTGTTTATTATCTGACAAGCGGCGTAAACTCCGCTCCTCTTTACATCACTGATATAGAAACATGCACAATACCCCCGCTGCCGCCTCACCAAAGCCATTCGATCTGACGTCATCGGCGTTTTTGATTGTTGCCTTCCTCACGGGTATTGCCGGTGCACTGCAAACGCCAACGCTTAGCTTATTTCTGACTAATGAAGTCCATGCCCGTCCGGCTATGGTCGGCTTCTTTTTTACCGGAAGCGCCGTTATCGGCATCCTGGTCAGCCAGTTCCTGGCAGGCCGCTCGGACCGAAAAGGTGACCGCAAAAGTCTGATTGTTTTTTGCTGTCTGCTGGGCGTGTTCGCTTGCGTACTGTTCGCCTGGAACCGCAACTATTTTGTCTTGCTGTTTGTCGGCGTATTTCTCAGCAGCTTTGGATCGACTGCCAACCCGCAAATGTTTGCCCTCGCACGGGAACATGCCGACCATACGGGCCGTGAGGCAGTGATGTTCAGCTCCATTTTACGTGCTCAGGTCTCACTGGCGTGGGTTATCGGCCCCCCTCTGGCTTACGCTCTGGCGATGGGATTTGGCTTCACCGTGATGTATCTCAGCGCTGCCGCCGCTTTTATCGTCTGCGGCGCGATGGTGTGGTTTTTCCTGCCGTCGATGCGCAAAGAGCCAAAACTGGCAACCGGCACGCTGGAAGCGCCACGGCGTAATCGTCGCGACGCCTTACTCCTGTTTATCATCTGCACGCTGATGTGGGGCACGAACAGCCTCTATATCATTAATATGCCGTTGTTTATTATTGATGAGCTGCATCTGCCGGAAAAACTGGCGGGCATCATGATGGGGACGGCGGCCGGTCTTGAAATTCCGACCATGCTCATTGCGGGATATTATGCAAAACGTTTCGGGAAGCGTTTCCTGATGCGCATCGCGGTGGTGGCAGGTCTGCTGTTTTACATCGGAATGCTGACGGTACAAGACCCGGCCCTGCTGCTGGCTTTACAACTCCTGAACGCGATCTACATCGGCATTCTCGCGGGTATCGGCATGCTCTATTTTCAGGATTTGATGCCCGGCCAGGCAGGCGCGGCGACTACCCTTTATACCAATACCACGCGCGTGGGCTGGATTATTGCCGGATCGTTGGCAGGAATTGTGGCGGAAATCTGGAGCTATCACACGGTCTTCTGGTTCGCATTGGTGATGTGCATTATCACCGTAGGCTGCCTGACGCGCATCAAAGATATTTAAGGCGCGGTTAGCATTTCCAGCTCAAGAAGCCAGGTCATCGCTTGCGCACGCGTATTACCGCACATCTCTTTCGCGGGTTGCAGCCCGGCGCACACCTTTGGGCGTGACGGTGAACCGAAGATTTTACACAGATTATTGTCAGAAAGCTGAACGCAACGGGTGTTGGCGGGTTTACCATTCGGCATGCCCGGAATAGGACTGGTGATGGACGGTGCGGTGCAACACGCGCCACAGTCTAGGCGACAATCCATAAACACTCTCTATAAGTCACTAAGGCCCGTGCTGTCAGGCATGCCGCGCACAGTAACACCTTTTGCGTATTGATAGCAAAAGCCACGAATTCCGCTTGCCTGAAAGGCTGCGCACGAGTAATTTGACGCGATATTTTTTACCTCACAGTAAACAGGATTACTGCAATGCCAAGAGCGAATGAAATTAAGAAAGGTATGGTGCTGAACTACAACGGCAAATTGCTGATTGTGAAAGACATTGATGTTCAGTCTCCTAGCGCCCGTGGCGCAGCAACGTTGTACAAAATGCGCTTTGCCGATGTGCGTACCGGCCTGAAGGTTGAAGAGCGTTTTAAAGGTGATGATATTGTTGATACCGTGACCCTGACGCGCCGCTTCGTCGATTTCTCCTACATTGACGGCAACGAATATGTGTTCATGGATAAAGAAGACTACACGCCGTATATCTTCACCAAAGATCAGATTGAAGACGAGCTGCTCTTTATTCCTGAAGGCGGCATGCCGGATATGCAGGTTCTGACCTGGGATGGCCAACTGCTGGCGCTTGAATTGCCGCAGACGGTTGATCTGGAAATCGTAGAAACGTCACCGGGCATCAAAGGCGCGTCGGCAAGTGCGCGTAACAAACCCGCGACGCTAACTACAGGTCTGGTCGTTCAGGTTCCTGAATACCTTTCCGCTGGCGAAAAAATTCGCATCCATATTGAAGAAAAACGTTATATGGGTCGCGCAGACTGATACAAAAAACCCGGCTTTCGCCGGGTTTTTCTTTTACAACAGTTCTGGAAACTTGAGCATTTTCAGCGCCAGTTCAACGCCCCGCACTTCCGCCATCCCTTTCAGACGGCCAATCGCAGAATAGCCCGGGTTCGTTTTCTTGCGTAAATCGTCGAGCATTTGGTGTCCGTGATCCGGACGGAATGGAATTGGACGCACATCGCCAGCGTGCTTACGACGCTGTTCTTCGCTCAGAATCGCATCCACTACCGCCACCATATTCACGTCGCCCCCCAAATGAGCCGCTTCGTGGAAGGTTTTTGGATTATTTTCGCGACAGGTAGCACGCAAATGGGTGAAGTGAATGCGATCGCCAAAGGCTTCGATCATCTTCACCAAATCGTTATCTTCACGCACGCCGTACGAGCCGGTGCACATGGTGAAACCGTTATGAATGCTATCAACCGTCTCTTTCAGCCATTGCATGTCTTCAATAGTGGAAACAATGCGTGGCAGACCGAGAATCGGGCGCGGTGGATCGTCCGGATGAACGGCCAGGCGTAAACCACAGGCTTCCGCCACCGGTACAATTGCACGCAGGAAATACGCCATATTTTCACGGAGCTGGTTTTTGTCGATGTCGCCGTATTCCGCAAGACGCGCGCGGAACTGATCCAGCGTATAACCCTCTTCAGCACCCGGCAGACCTGCGATAATGTTACGCGTCAACTTTTCAATATCCGCGTCAGAGGCATCGGTAAACCATTTCCGCGCCTGCTGCTGCTCTTCTGCGGAGTAATCCGCATCTGCGCCTGGACGTTTTAGAATGTGCAGTTCAAACGCCGCAAAGGCGATTTGATCAAAGCGCAGCGCTTTGGAACCGTCTGGCATTTGATATTCGAGATCGGTACGCGTCCAGTCCAGAATTGGCATGAAGTTGTAGCACACGGTGTCGATACCGCAGGTCGCCAGGTTACGA
>Ga0105250_10001792_pt1 | contig 11250 bp, 16 predicted proteins | sample KBSS54metaG_FD_80425 | JGI IMG/M metagenome (GOLD analysis project Ga0105250, IMG submission 80425) | Switchgrass rhizosphere microbial communities from Kellogg Biological Station, Michigan, USA - KBS S5-4 metaG | ecosystem: Host-associated > Plants > Roots > Rhizosphere > Soil | place...
TCGTAAACAATGATGACCCAAACAAGGTCAGCATCACCGCATTGACGACCACCGGATACCACAGTAGCAGTTGCGCTTCTCGCATCCAGATACTGGCGAGTGATAACACCGCCCCAGCCCACGCAAGACCTTTAAAAGCCCGGCTTAAAGCACCAGTTTTTCCACGTAACACACATAAACGCAGCACAAAACACAGCGCAAGGATCGGCAGCAAAATGTGTAATTTTGGGTATGAGATCGCCAACCAGACGGCAAAGGGCCAACCAATTACGGCTAGCCCCCCCGCTATCGTCAGTGCTTGTTTTGCCCGCACGCTTTACGGCTCGCTATGCAAACGCTCAACCGCGTCTACAACATCCTGTACTGTGCGTACCGATTTAAAATCTTCCGGTTTAATTTTTTTACCGCTGCGCTTTTGTAGATGAACAACCATATCTACAGCATCGATACTATCGAGATCCAAATCTTCGTATAAACGAGATTGCGGAGTGATTTGTTCAGGAGAGAGTTCAAATAACTTAACCAGTAACCCGGTGACTTCCTGATAAATATCTTCTTTCTTCATAACGTACTCGTGGTTTCAATCAGGCGCTGTGCGCAGGGTTTTGACTTTTAATAAATGCGGCGAGATTCGCGACAGAATAAAAATGTTCGCGCATCGCTTCGTTTTCGGCGGATAACACCACACCATAACGTTTTTTAACCGCCAGTCCTAATTCCAGTGCGTCAATGGAATCAAGGCCAAGGCCGTCATTACCAAATAACGCGGCCTCACTTTCAATCTCATCAACGCTTATCTCTTCGAGATTCAAAGTATCGATAATGAGTTGTTTAATATCGGTCTCTAAGGATTCCATATAACCATCCGAGTCTTAACGAGAATCAGGAACCAGTTCCTGACATAAATATTGGCTAAGACGGCGCGCCGCTAAGCCTGGGGCATCGTCTAAATTGACCATAAAGCTCTGGCTGTCGATCCGCTGTTTGACACTCACGGTAATCATTGGCTTGTGCTGTGGGATCTGATACCAGCGGCTGTGTTTATCGAGATACCGCTGGTCGCAATGAATATGCACTAGCCGCAATTCACATCCGCTGCGCACCGCAATATTAGCCGCACCGCGCTGGATAACCAGCGGTTCCCCTGGGCGTGTGCGTGTGCCTTCCGGGAAAATCAGTATCGCCTCCCCTGCTGCCATACGCTTCTGGCTTTCAGGAAGTAACGTTTCGCCCTGACTGTTAACCAGATAATCGGCTGCACGTATCACGCCTCGAAAACAGGGATTGTTTACCAAACTGGCTTTCACCAGGCAGCCAATATGCGGCGCCTGAGAAGCAATAAATACGTAATCCAGCAACGTCGGATGGTTGGCAACAATCAAACACCCATGATCGTTTGTTAACTGCTCGCAATTTTCGAAGCGATAATCGAACACACCGAGGCCGCGTCCGATGCGTAAAAACAATCGGAAACTGGCGGCAATGCTTCGACGCGCAATCTCACGGCGCTTGTCATTATCACGCACAAATAATAGTAGTAAATTAAACCAAACCAGCGACAGCACCAGGCCACCACTACCAAATAAAACAAATAACCAGCCGGTCATAAGCACCCGCCAGCCCCATTTCAAACGCGCCCACATTAGCAGCGGCTCCAGCACCAGGCGAGGCGTTCACCGGCAACAGTAAAAGTGGGCTGCGAGCTTAACCAGCTGTGCAAAAATGCCAGTCCCTGCGGTAAAAATTGCCCTTCGCTCATTGGACTCGGTGTGGTTTGGCATTGAATTTGCGAACCACTTTCCAATAACAGTGCAACGGAAAATGGCAAATTGACCACGTCACCGGCCAAATGCGGGTGATAAAACTCGGGGATCAAACCATCGAAATCGACCAGCAAAACGCGCTTATACCCGGCATGATGCAGCGATGTGACTTCTATTAATGCCTGGGAAAATGAGTCATAGCCCGCAGAAACAGACGATGACACCAGGGCTTTTTTGGCTGCAATGGTGGTATTACCTACTGACGAGTTGTGTACCGACATCGCAAAATCCGTTGGCGAGAGGCTTTCTTGTTCCGCCAGCGCAGTTAAAATTCGAAAGTTTCTTTCAAGTTCACCATGACGGCTGGCAAAAACCAGCGCATCAACTGACTGTCGGGACAATATTGCCAGTGCACAATCAACGGCAAGACGGCTTCCTGATGACAAACGACGCGCCGTCATCATCGGTAAGTAGCGGCTTTTTGCAAGCGGAGCTGAAATATCAACGGCGCCGGGGGTTTGGCTCCATGCCTGCCACTCCTCGGTTTCAGATAAACCAGGGGCTCGGGCCTGCCAGTCGACAACGTTAAACGCTAACTTCATGCTCGATACCCATATTCATCTAAATCGCCCGACAGATTTTAATCCCGGGACAGTTGCCGACTATCAACTAAGTCTTAATTTTAAGAATTTTCGCTCAAGTTTTGATATTTCGTGCGCTATGGCTTCTCCAGCGGCTGAGAATTGTAACAAAAAAGGCGATTAAATAAATACTTGAGATAAATCCTCTGGCCCGCGGAACAGCAGGCCGTGGATTTTAACGGTAGGTCACTTCCAGAACGGCGAGTTTGCGCTGGGGATCAAGATAATGAATTTGCGTCGTTAGCGGGACGTTGTTATCAGGTTTGTAGTTATTGAGTTGGTTGAATGCGACTGTTCGCACCACTGGTTTTCCGTCTTGTGTGCAGGACAATTTAACGGATTGTTCTCTTTGTGAAAAAGTACAGGGAGCCTCTACTATAGAGCCCCGAAAATGAATCACACCATCGCTGGCATGTGCGTTAAGTAAAGGGACACAGAGAGCAAGCATGGGCAAAAGCATGAAACATCTTAGGTTTGATATTTTCACGTCAGGAACTCCTCAACCAGGTTATATGAGGGTTATCGGCACCAGGTGACCAGAACTACAGTTAAACCCTGGTATATAGATGAAAGAATTTCTACCTGCCGCGAAATTAATTAAACACTTCCTGGTGATGCCCACTGTTTTTCAAGATGAATATCTTTTCCATCCGTTATAGTGACAGTAATCGTCACGCTGTCTCCTGGAGAAATATTGAGGCTCAGGCGTGAAAGTTTGGCTGGTTCATTGGCCTTGATAAAAACATGGCTACTCTGGCTGCTATTAGTTTGTCCGCCAGAGCCTGAACGTAATGCCGTCATTTTGAAGGTACATCGGCAATCCTCGGTTAAGGTCGCCACTGGCACAATAGTGTAGATCTCCCCTTGTTGCTGGGTATCAAAGGTAAGTTGATTACTGAGTGCGGCAAGCAATAATAAGGTGTGCATATTTCTTCCCTCTCCCACTATAAAAAGAAAAACAGGGCCAGGGCCCTGTTTTTATATAGTTCAGAAAACCTGTTAGTGCTGCTGAAGGTTAGCGTGGTTGTTGAAGCCAGCTTGAGTCAGCGTAATGGAAGAATCACTAGCAGTTTGATTAACATTTGCTCCATTCAGTCCACCATATTGTTTCACGTCAATAGTGGAATCTTCAGCACTCCATTGAGCGATGGTGGCATTGTTTCCAAAACCATCTTGCAGAAGTGTGATTGTTGAATCGTCAGCACCCTGACCAACATTCGCGCCGTTTGACACGCCATATTGTTTGATATCAACAGTCGAATCTTTGGCATCAGCTTGTAGCGCAGTAACGTTGTTACCCGCACCTTGCTGATACACTTTCATTGTAGAATCTGGACCATGGCTAGGGAATTGTGGGAATACTGCCATTGCGCTACCTGAAACAACCACTGCTGCTAATGCTGCGATTTTGAAAAAGTTCATGGTAAAGCCCCCATCGTATTGAGAATGTAAGTCTAAATGGTCGTGTATTATCGTTGAATAACGCGTACCGCCATTTGAGACTGTTTCTGAACTACAACTGCCGACTTCTGTGTGCCTTGTTGAATAATGCTTGCCTTATTACCCGAGCCTTGCTGAATAATAAGAGCGGCATTACCAAATGACGTTTGCTGTATATCTGCATCATTGCCGTAGCCTGATTGCGCAACATAAGCAAAGTTATAACTCCCTGATTGGTCGACGTTAGCTCTGTTCCCAGACCCAGTCTGAGTGACCAGTGCTACTTGCCGGGTTCCATTTTGGTCAACATTGGCATTATTATTGTTGCCATGTTGCCCAATTATTGCTGCCTGATTTAACGATGCTCTACTTAATTCGTTAATCGCAAAGTTATATTCTGATTTTGCAAGATCTGGATTACTCGCAATAACATAACCAGGCGCACCCAACAATGCTAACATCACTAATAACGATCTGTTTTTCATGTTGTCACCCTGGGCCTGAATACATCTACTAATTGCATCTTAAAACATCACACATTTACTTTTGTTAACGCTAACGATGAAAAGTTATTTCTGCGTTACGGAACTGAGTATGTCTGGCGAAACATTTAAAATATCTCACCCGCACGTTGTATTTTTATATTTCCACTCATTACAAAGTATGAGTCGTATAAAAAAAATCAAATACAACAAAGGGTTCAGGATTGATCATATTAATTAGCTTGCAAGCTTTTAAACCGCCTCGCCAACCACACTGTATTTTGCCGCCTGGTTGGGTTTCCCGCGGCGTTCCAGGCAATTTTTAAGGGGACCCTGTCACGAAGATTATTTTCCTTAAGAATCATCCTAACGCGCAATGTAACATTCACTATTTACATATGTTAAGACCAGTCACGTTCAAAACAAAAATCAAAAACTTTATTTAATTCAATTATATACAATCATTTGTATGATTTTTAAAACTATGCAATTTATAATATGTGTACAACTTTAGTATTAAAACTAAATAACAAAAAAAGTGTATTGCAACATTTTAATATCTACAGTTACATTTTGTAACAGCTTTAACACTTGCTTTAAGATTAGTAACCGCTAGATTGAAATCAGCAGTAACATTTTGTTTAACACATTAAGTCAGGACGCAACTTAGCGTTATTTGACCGTGTTACATTAATTTCAAACACAGCAGTGCAGCATCTATCAGTACCTCTGGTGAATTAACTTTCTGTTAATTCAGCTGGTTGATGCGCAAACTCGGATGGAGTTTCATCATGTTTAATGAAGTCCATACAATGAATAGCCAGGCGTTAAATGCTCAAACTTTATTGTTGATCACTAAACCCTCGCTACAAGCGACTGCGTTATTACAGCATCTAAAGTCTTCACTCTCTATCAATGGGAAACTCCATAATATTCAACGGTCTCTTGAAGATGTCGTGGGTAATTTAGTGGTGCTTTTCGATATGGTTGAAGCCGATAAAAAGCTGATTAACTATTGGCAAGATAACTTAAGTCGCAAACATAACAGTATTAAGCTGTTGTTACTTAACACTCCTGAAGAGTATCAATTCCGTGACATAGAAAACTGGCCGCATATAAACGGCGTATTTTACATGTCAGAGGAAGAGCCACGTGTGGTAGAAGGTATTCGAGGCGTAATGGCCGGAGAGTGCTATTTTTCTCAGAAATTAGCAAGTTACCTTATTAATCACTCAGGGAACTACCGTTTCAATAACGTCGAGTCATCTCTTTTGACTCACCGTGAAAAGGAAATACTTAATAAATTGCGTATTGGGGCATCTAATATTGAAATCGCCCAGTCGTTATTTATAAGTGAAAACACGGTAAAAACGCATCTCTACAATCTTTTCAAGAAGATATCTGTAAAAAATCGCACTCAGGCTGTTTCCTGGGCAAACGATAATCTCAGGCGATAAGGCGATGAAATTACAAACTGCTTTACTGCTAGCGTCAGTATTAGTCTGGACCTCCAACGGCGTTCGCGCCGTTGAAGTCGAGGTTCCTGGATTATTAACGGATCATACCGTTTCTTCGGTGGGGCATGAGTTTTATCGTGCCTTTAGTGACAAGTGGGAAAGCAGTTTTACCGGAACCTTAACCATCAATGAGCGCCCCAGTGCCCGTTGGGGGAGCTGGATAACCATTACCGTTGATCAGGACGTCATATTTCAGTCGTTCTTATTCCCCTCTAAACGTGATTTTGACCGTAATGTCACTATCGCACTGGTCCAAACCGCAGAAGCGATTAAGCGCCGACAAATTGACAAAACATTGTTAAGTACCGGTGATTTAACCAGCGACGAATTTTAGGAGGCTGTCATGCGTATCACTCATGCAGTTATTTCTTTACTGCTGATATCCCCTTTGTCCTGGGGAGGCAATATGACTTTTCAGTTCACTAACCCAAATTTTGGTGGCAACCCCAATAATGGGTCCTTCTTACTTAATGAGGCGCAAGCTCAAAACTCGTATAAAGACCCTAGTTATGACGATGATTTTGGTATCGAAACACCGTCAGCACTGGACAACTTTACTCAAGCTATTCAGTCACAACTTCTTGGCGGGTTGCTAAGCAATATTAATACTGGCAAACCGGGTCGCATGATCACTAATGATTTTATCGTCGATATTGCAAACACTGACGGACAGCTACAGTTAAATGTCACTGACCGTAAAACAGGAAAAGTATCGACTATCCAGGTTGCAGGCTTACAAAATAATTCCACTGATTTCTAGTGGAAATTAAATAATCAAAAAAGTATTTAAGGATAAACATCATGCAGCGTTTACTTCTCATCGTAGCAGTGTGTTTATTAAGTGGTTGTTTAACGGCACCACCTAAAGAAGCTGCGAAACCTACACTTTTGCCTCGTGCGCAAAGTTATCGTGACTTAACCCATTTGCCACCAGCAAAAGGGAAACTGTTTGTCTCGGTATATAATATTCAAGATGAAACTGGGCAATTTAAACCTTATCCAGCAAGTAACTTCTCGACCGCGGTACCACAGAGTGCAACATCCATGCTGGTCACAGCATTAAAAGATTCTCGCTGGTTTATTCCTCTGGAACGTCAGGGCCTGCAAAACTTGCTCAACGAACGTAAGATCATTCGTGCAGCACAGGAAAATGGAACTGTAGCCGAGAATAACCGTATGCCTTTGCAATCACTGGTTGCGGCAAACGTAATGGTTGAAGGTTCAATCATCGGTTATGAAAGCAATGTGAAATCAGGCGGTGTTGGCGCGCGGTACTTCGGTATCGGTGGCGAAACTCAATATCAACTGGACCAAATTGCCGTGAACCTACGTGTGGTTAACGTGAGTACCGGTGAAGTGCTTTCATCGGTGAATACCAGTAAAACGATTTTGTCTTATGAAGTGCAGGCTGGGGTATTCCGCTTCGTGGATTACCAACGACTGCTGGAAGGTGAAATCGGCTATACCACCAATGAACCGGTGATGATGTGTCTGATGTCAGCGATTGAAACAGGAGTTATTTATCTGGTTAATGATGGTATTAACCGTGGATTGTGGGATCTGCAAAATCCGCAAGATGTTAACAACCCGGTACTGGCTAAATACAGAGAGATGTCAGTCCCTCCAGAATCCTGATAATTATCAGATAAGAAAAAACCAGCCGCGGCTGGTTTTTTTATTTATTCGGTTATCACCTGTGACTCAGGTTTTGCTTTTCGCGCCGCTAACCATAATCCGCTGTTTTTCATCGCAAACCCAAATACTAAACCCAGCAGTAACGACGGAACGACAAGACGCCATTCTCCCTGGTTGGCAAAGGTCGCGCAGGCACCGATAAAAGTACCTGGTACAAATGACAGCAGCATATGTTTTGCCTGAACGCACATCAGAAATGCCACGACGCCCGTTACCATATAGCCCAGAATCTCCAGATGCGGAGCCAGCGCACTGCCGTGGATAATCACTTCCGCCCACAATACGCCGCTACATAGCGTGCATGCAGAAATAACAAGGCCCTTGATTCCGCCCTGCGGACACGCAAAGTACGCGGTACAACCGAGGAAGCCAGCCCAACTGAGAAGGCCAAGACTCACCGCAACCCAACCCCAAAGGCCTGAGAGAATACCGGTAGTCAATGCCAGAGAAATAAGTATGTTCATAGCGGCGTATCATAGCAGAGCCTTATGGCTCGACTACGATCTACCGCACAATTTTTGTAAATCAAAAATCAACGTTACATTTTAAATGTGATTTAAATCACATTTATTCATCACTTTCTTCTTCCAGCTCATCACGCATCGCCTGAATAGCTTCACGGCTAATTAATGCCAACGTACGGTAGAAAGCCGTGGTCGAATGCGCTTCCACTTTGCCCAGGAACGTCCCCGCCCATGGCATTATGTACTCATCAAATAAACGCACCTGGGCTTCAAATTCGTCTTCTTGTGATTGATCTTCCAGCCACGAAGCGGCCAGCAACAAAGTGCCAAAATGATCAGCAGGAGTTTCTGCAAGCGGCATGCCGCGTTGTTTCAAGAACTCACGAACGTCACCTTCGTGGCTGCCCGCTTCCCACGCTGAACGATATGGCGGTACGCTGCACTCTTCGCCGACAAACAGGGCATTGTAATCAGCAGCTAGCAGCTGAGGATCGCAGCTTTGTTGCAGGCGAGTCAGTAATTCATCCTGCTCCAGCGGCCAATGCTCTGCCAGCTTGCCTTCACGGATCATCGTCAACAATGGAACCAAAAGCGGATCCTGGGGTTGGCGGTAAAACAGCGATCCTAAGATGCGACAAATAATTGAAAACTCATTCATGCTAGTGGTCCATTAAGTAGAGATTTATTGAGTAAAAACTGTGGTGTGAAAGCTAAAGTGTGGCAAATTCTTCGATTGGCTTCATACCACGGGATTCAAGGAAACCAAGCATCCGGCGCACAGAAACATTGAGAATGCGCGCTTCCGGGAACTCAACTTCTGCCAGAATTTTGCGACACTCATCGAAATCGCCAAGGGTGAATGCAGTATGGGAATCAGAACCCAGCGATAACCACCCCCCCGCATCACGCACCGCTTCGGCGATAGCACGACAGTTCGGGCCACTGCCCTTGCGCGAATGAGTAAATGAGGAGTTATTCAGCTCCAGTGCGACCTGATATTTTGCTGCTGCTTGTGCAATGGCAGGAATATCTACCGGGAATTTCGGGTTACCTGGATGACTGATGATATGAACGTTACCGCTCGCCATGGCAGCGATCATTGCTTCTGTGTGTGTAGCGCTATCTTTTGGGGGAAATACAGGCTCATGAAAACCGGCAATAATAAGATCCAGTGAATCCAACATTGGGCCAGTGCAGTCAATTTCCCCGGCAGTATTTTTAATGTTGGCTTCAATACCACGCAAAATACCAACACCATCAACCATTCGTGGCCAAATACGCATGTTCACAAAATGCCAGTAATGTGGGGCATCAGCCATATCCGGGCCATGATCGGTGATGGCGAACAGTTGGATGCCTTTGCTTTTCGCAATCGCAATATAGTCGTGAAGGGTGCTATAGGCGTGGGTGCTAGCGACGGTGTGCATATGCAGGTCAACGGGATACATGGCTCTCTCCTTTTATCTCTTTCCCGCAAGGATAGCAGTTATCGCCATTGTTTTTTAGCCCGGCACTGGCCGGGCTTAGCATTAATAGCCGTTATGCAAAGAGACCTGTCCGCTCGGTGATTCACCTTTTTCAATTTCACGAATGGTTTTTGCAATGTACTCCATGGCTTCTTGCGGCCGAGTCACCGCCGCCAGATGCGGAGTGATGGCAATGCGAGGATGCTTCCACAACGGGCTGTTTTCAGGTAGAGGTTCTTTAGCAAATACGTCGAGCATTGCAGCTTTCACTTTGCCACTATCCAGTGCAGCCAGCAGATCGTTTTCGACCAGATGTACGCCCCGCGCAAGGTTCATAACATAAGCCTCATCGGCCAGTTGATTGAGCATTTGGCTGTTAATAATACCGACGGTTTGTGGCGTATTGGGCAACAAGTTAATAAGCACGCGGGTGCCATTCAGGAAATCGCTCAGTTCTTCGTTCCCGGCATAGCTTGTGATACCTGGATAATTTTTCTTGCTGCGACTCCAGCAACGAACCGGGAAATCCCAGGCAGCGAGGCTTTCTGCCACTTTCCCGCCTAGCACGCCCGCGCCGAGCACACCAATGGTAAAATCTTCACGGCGATAATCTTCCAGTGGCAACCATTTGGCCTGCAGCTTCAATGCCTGATAATCATCGAAACGGCGGAACCAGTGCAGCACCTGGCTGACGGCATATTCCTGCATTTGTAGCGCCATGCCGGTATCTTCGAGGCGAAATAGCGGCACGCCTTCGGGCAGCATATCCGGATGCGTCTGTAGTTTACTCAGAATGGAGTCCACACCTGCACCTAACGCAAACACACCTTTCAGCTCACTATGCCCGCTGAGCATCTCGACCGGAGGATGCCATACCAGAGCGTAATCAGCTGGCTGATTATCGCCAGGACGCCACTGGCGAACCCTGGCATCGGGAAAGAGCTGCTGCATACCGTCGAGCCAAAATTGCGTATCAAATGTCGGGTGGTGAAAAATAATATCCATGCTTTCTCCATTTATTCTTGTACTTACGCGTAGCGTTTAACAATACAGTAGATGAATGTAATAAAAAATCACCTCAGCGTTGCTGTTTTAAGAAGCAAGTTGTTTGAAGTTTGGCTAAACGCACCGACTTTGCTTAAAAGTGAATTGACGCAGCCCCCAGTTTTCCCTACATTAGCGCCCGTTCCGGCAGGTAAGGAACAACAAAACGGTGAGGTGTCCGAGTGGCTGAAGGAGCACGCCTGGAAAGTGTGTATACGGCAACGTATCGAGGGTTCGAACCCCTCTCTCACCGCCACATTTGAAGAAGAGCTCGTATGCAAATACGGGCTTTTTTTTCGCCCGTAATTCATCATCGTTCACACCTTAACCGAACGGTACATAAACCAAAGATTAAACTTGACCGAATGAGGTTGAATCCCTATAGTAGCGCCCCGTTGCCCCCAGAAGTTGGCAACAAAAACAAAACGGTGAGGTGTCCGAGTGGCTGAAGGAGCACGCCTGGAAAGTGTGTATACGGCAACGTATCGAGGGTTCGAACCCCTCTCTCACCGCCATATTTAAAGAGAAAGTCTGAATTCACGTTCAGACTTTTTTTTCGTCCGTAGTTTGTGGTTTTGTCGGATAAAAAAACCCGAACCTAAGTTCGGGTTTAGATTACAGGCAAAGGTCACTAAACAGGTGTTGTAGGGGGGATAAGCGATAGCGCCATCCACCATTTTCGCCTGTTGTTGCAGATAAAAGTGTCGGATGACGCTGCGCTTATCCGACCTGGGAAGA
>Ga0105250_10001805_pt1 | contig 11211 bp, 9 predicted proteins | sample KBSS54metaG_FD_80425 | JGI IMG/M metagenome (GOLD analysis project Ga0105250, IMG submission 80425) | Switchgrass rhizosphere microbial communities from Kellogg Biological Station, Michigan, USA - KBS S5-4 metaG | ecosystem: Host-associated > Plants > Roots > Rhizosphere > Soil | place...
AACTTTCGCATGCCCACCTTGACCAATTAAAGCTATCTTTTTCATTTCACCACTTCTTTATTTGAGTTTAATCCTGTAAATTTCTGCATCGTCACATGACCTTGTTGACTAATCCCTTCTGATTTAAAAACCTTTGCAACTGTTAAAAATAAAATCTTTATATCTAACCAAAGGGACTGATTATCCACATACCAAACATCTAATTTAAATTTATCTTCCCAAGAAATTGCATTTCGTCCATTTACTTGCGCCCATCCAGTAATACCAGGGTGCACTTCATGACGTCTAGCTTGTTGGGAGGTATACAGTGGGAGATATTCCATTAATAATGGACGAGGTCCTACTAAACTAATATATCCTTTTATTAAATTAATAAGTTGTGGTAATTCATCTAGACTTAACTTTCTAAGTAATTTACCAAATGATGTTAAACGAACATTATCTGGTAAGAAATTACCCTCTTCATCTTTTGCATCTGTCATTGTACGAAACTTGTATACATAGAAGGGTTTTCCATGTAAGCCTGGACGTTGTTGTTTGAAAATAATAGGACTACCTAGTTTGAACCTTACAAGAAGAGCGACAATTAAAATTATAAAAGACAACAACATCAGAGTTAAAACTGCTGTAAGAGCATCAAAAGCCCTTTTCATAATATCCATCACACGCCTTTAATTATTTACTAATTGCTTCTTGACACTTTCTAAACCTTTAATTTCATATAAATTATTAAAATTAATATACATTATTTCTGAGTTTTTACATTTCACACAATTACGTGTATCCAGGATAACAGTTTTTTTTGCATGTTCTAAAATACTGGTCTCATTTAGATGCTTAAATTCATTATGATCTGTTAAAACAAGTACACAATCTGCATCTATAATCGCTTCTTCAAAGTCATATAGATTAAATACTACTTGTTGTTGATGGACATGTGGATCATGTACCGCTACTTCATATCCTTTAGCTGTTAATAAATCTACAATTGTCATCGCAGGACTTTCTCGAACATCATCAATATTTCCTTTATAAGTAATGCCTAGAACAGCAACCTTCCCATTACTTGGAACTATTTTTTCTATTTGATCTGTAATAAATATCGGCATAGAATTGTTTATTTCTCTAGAATTTGAGATTAGTACGGATTGTTCTGGTGCCTTTTCGATGATGAAATAAGGATCGACTGCTAAACAATGGCCTCCAACACCTGGTCCTGGTAGGTGTAGATTCACACGCGGATGATGATTAGCTAAACGAATTACATCTAATGCATTAACATTTAACTCTTGAGAAATTTTGACCAATTCATTTGCAAGTGCAATATTAACATCACGATACGTATTCTCCATTAACTTAGACATTTCAGCTGTAACAGCAGTAGTCTCTAATATCTGTCCTGTAACGAAGCTACGATATAGCTCTGCAGCCTTGCTAGTAGAAATATCATTGATTCCCCCAACAATTCGTGTATTTTCAACTAACTCAATTAATATACGTCCTGGTAACACTCGTTCTGGACAATGGGCTAGATAAATATCTTCTCCTACAATCCATCCATGTTCTTTGAAAATTGGCGCCACTACATCATCAATTGTTCTCGGAGGAATTGTAGATTCAACAATAACTACATTTCCTGGTTTTACAAAGGGTACAATAGATTTTGTAGCCCCAATTACATAATCTAAGTTTGCAGTATGATCTGCATTATGCGGTGTTGGTACCGCAATGATATATGCATCTGCATGAGTTGGTTGAAGACTAGCTTTTAATCTTCCCTTCCCAACCATTTCTTTAACTAATTCTCCCAAACCAACTTCCTCAATGTGGATTTCCCCTTGATTAATCATTTCTATCGCAATTGGATTTACATCTACACCTGTTACAGTATAACCAGCTTTTGCAAACATTGCTGATGTGGGTAATCCAATATAGCCTAGTCCTACTACGCATAAATTTTTACTCATTGCTATTTCCTCCTATTTGATTATACTTTCAATTTCTTGAATGTATTTATGTGCTAAAGCTTTTCGACTAAATTTCCTTTGCACATATTTATAACCTTTAAGACCCATTTCATCTAATCGTTCTCTATTATGATAGAATTCTAATATTTTCTCTTTAAACTGGATAATATCTTCAGGATCAACATAAACTCCACATCCACTTTCCTCTACTAATTCTCTAGCAGCTCCATCAATTCCAAGTAAAATCGGTTTTGCACATGACATATAATCAAACACTTTATTAGGATATACTGTTTTAAATGTATCTACCTTTTTCAAAACTGCAGTACAAATATCTGAAGCATTACAAAAATCAGGAATAACTGCCTTTGGTTGTGAGTCAATAAATATAACATTTTGTAGCCTTTCACTCTTAACTCTTTTTTTCAGTCGTGCTTTTTCCATCCCATCTCCAACTAATAGAAAAGCTATATCTTCATATTCTTCGCATGCCTTCGCAAGATTTAAAAGACTATCTAAATTATTCGCTAGCCCATGTGCCCCCATATAAGTAACGACAAACTTATTTTGCAAACTGTATTTTTCACGAACCCAGTTATCTTTTTCACCTGGTTCGAAAATATCTAAATCTGCCCCATTTGGGATAAAAGTTATTTTATCTGGAGAAATATGTTTCTTCTCAATTAATACATTACGAAACGCAGGAGTTAAAACGTTGATTTTATTCGCAAACTTATAAGACATTTTTTCAACAAAAAAAGCCATTTTTATTAATGGCTTACTCTTTAAAACCCCAGTATCAATAGCCGATTCTGGCCATAAATCTCGAACTTCAAATATCATCGGTATTCTTTTAAACCATTTTGTAAAAATGCCAGTAACCCCAACAAATAACGGCGGAGAAGTTACAATTACAATATCATGACTTTTCACCCTGAAAAGAATAGCTGTTAATGAAGAAACTGTAAACGAAAAGTACCCCCATAGCCTTCCAAAAAATGACTTATTATAAGCTTCAGATACATATGTTCTTAGTACTTTTACATTCGGGGAATACTCCTCTGCTACAATCCATTTTCCTTTATACTTCTCTTCTTTTTTACCCGTAGTGTAATGTACAGTCCCAGCCACAACTGTAATCTCATGTCCTTGCTCTTCCCAATACTTAACAAATTGATTAAATCTAGAACCACCTGGGTCATCTTTTCCTAAAAAATACTGATGAAGTAATAAAACCCTCATAATTTTTATGCTCCTACTAATTTATTTTTTTATAATACTCTATAAGTTTTTCCGATTCTCTTTCCCAATTAAATTTTTCATAAATATATTTCTTTCCATTATTAGATAAATAACTTTTCAAATTTTCATCCGAACCAATCTTCAATATCAGATCTGCAATCTTGTTTATATTTTGTGGATCTACAAAATATCCCGCATTACTACACCCTATTTTCTTTTCCCATTTCGGGAAGTCACTTGCAATAAATGGGATACCTAAAGTCATATACTCGAAAATCTTATTGGGGCTTGTCTCAGCATGATCAACAACATCTAATATTGTACATAAACCTATATCTGATTTTATTACATATGAAAAAGCTTTCTCTTGAGGAAGCTTTCCTAAATAGTCTACATATTTCCAACCATTCAATTTCTGAAGCTCATTTATTTCTTTTGAATCTGGACCAATTAGCCATAATCTGCAACTATAAGTCTTATTTATTTTTTCTAAAGCTTGTACTATCTGTCTCAAACCCCGTTGCTCACTGATTCCACCAACGTAAACCACCCTTATATAGTTACTCTTTGAGATTAGCTTACTTAATTCATAAGCCCTCGTTATTAGTTCACCCTGATGAATTGGCGCATTCTCAATTAACAATGCATTTTTATATTTGGCAAGTAAACCTTCTTGTGTAACAATAAATCCATCAAAACACCTTGATGCCATTAACTCTAAACCTGTAACTACTTTAGCAATAAGTTTCCTATAAGAATAGGGAATCCATTCCCGAATTAATATTCTTTTTGAAAAATCTTCGTGAGTATCATAAATAACTTTTTTATTAAACATTTTCAACAAAAATCCTAATAATATCGTGTCAGGATTATGCAAATGAACTATTTTAGACCTTGTCTTAAGTATTTTACAAAGTAATTTAGGTTGCAAGATAATTCTACTTAAAAAGTTTTTTGATTTTGGAATTGCGAAGATTTGTATATTACCTATTTTCTCATCATAATCTTTTCTAGCAAGCAAACTAACCTCATAACCACTATTTTCTATAGTTTTTGCTTGTTTTTGGTATACCCTTATATCCTTATAATCGTGTATAGGAGAAACTATACATACCTTCTTAGCTTGATTCATATGCATTCTCCTCCATTATTTAATCTGAAATCTTAGAAAACAAATCTTTAGCTACATTTTCCCATTTATACTTAGGAATGATTTCATACCAATATTCTTTTTTATCTTTATTTTTAACGAATTCTTTTATCATTTCTTTAATTTCTTGCACATTATTATAAATAATGGGTCCCTTATCGACGTCCTTCATTAATTTACCAACTGGATCTTGATTATTAGCCAATATGGTTAAAATAGGTGATTTAACTCCGAAATACTCGTAGACTTTTCCAGGGATCTGACAACCATATTTATTGCCCCACAATAATAATCCATCACTATTATGCATATAATCTTGCGCCTCTTCATAAGGAACCCGTGATAGAAGAGATACACATTTTATATCTTTTAATTCTTTTTTAATCTTTAAATTATCAACTCCTCCTACCAAAACTATATTAATTTGATCAAAAATATCCCTCTCTTCCTCTTCTAAGGCTTTCAATGCTTCAATTAAAGGCCTAGTATCTCTCAACTCAGTATATATTTCACCAGTATGCACTAAATTAATTTTATCCTTTTTTAATAAACCTATGAATTTCTTTGAGTTTTCTCGTGAATATTCTTCAAATCCCCTATAAACAATAGCAGTTCTACTTTTAGGTATACTATAGCTACTTATATATAAATCCCTTGTTTCCTCAGTAGTAAATAGAAATTTATCACTCTTTTTAACAACATTACGTTCCAACCACTTTTCAACATTACGTTTTAATAAACTTTCTCTGGATCTATAATATTCAAATGTCCAAGGATCACTCCAATATGTTATCCATTTCACCTCTGGGTTATTTTTTTTTAATTTCAAGCCAGCTAAATGACAAGAAGGGGTTTCATGCGTTGAAATAATGATATCTACTTTATTTTTTTTTATTAGTTTATCTCCTATCTTGGCGGCATTGTTTTTCCATTCAATATAAGAATCTGGAATAGCTAAATTCCTTTTTATAGATGATTTTAAAATATTTTTTTTGCTAGCCTTCACAGGAGAATCATTACCAATCTGCCTACTCTTCTTAGGATAAATTCTTTTATATATTGATCCCATATCTACTCTAATTACTTTAATGTTTGTATTTATTTTATATAAAAGCTCTTCATCATAATTTATAAAATCTTTAGGATAATCTGGTGTGAGTACCATCACTTCATTCCCCATCACCTGCAAATGATTAACATAATTTAATATTCTAATACTCGCAGAATTGTTTATAGGCGGAAAGTGATTTGCTATAAATAAAATCTTCATGTCCCTTTAGCCCCTTAAATATCAATAAAATTTCAAAATACTGTACATTGTTATACCAATTAAAATCATAAAATAAACTATCGCCAATGGCATTTTCTTATGTTTAAAATATAAATTTGCATTCTGATACCCATAAAAAGCTAACAAAATCATAAATGGATAGAATAAACATATATGTCTAATTGTAAAAGATAACATGCTTACAGAAATATAAACTACAATAAAGCTAAACATAATTGTTGCTACATTACTATTTGAAAAAGACTTCCTAATTCCAATTAATACATAAGGCATCAAAAATAATTGCACAATAGTACCTATACTTAAAAAATTCCGCTCCAATTCAGATGAAAAAATAGGAAAAGGAGTAATAGATAAATATACAACTCTTAGAAAAAAACCCACATATAAAGGAGCATTAAAAACGTATTGAGCTAAACCATCAGTTCTCTCCGTTCTATAATCAGCATAAATTTCATAGTAATTAAATATTGTATTAACTAAAGAAGTATTAAAAATGAGTATAAATAACAAAACAATTATAGAAATACTCATTATATTTTTTAATTTTAATGGTTTATTTTTCGAATTACGGTATGCTGCCCACATTGTAAATATTATCTGAATCACTAAAAAGTAAGCCGACATATAACGAATTTCATAAAGTATTACAAATAATATAAACATTCCACAAATAGCCATAGATTTTTCCCATAAATTAAATTTATAAAAACCTAATGCAAGGTATATTACAAGTACCATTATGAAAGTAACTACAATATCTCTAAAAACATGCGCAGCATTAAAACTCATTATGGGTGAGCATCCTACTATTACTGCTGCTAGAAAAGCAAACCTTTGTTTCAACTCCATATAATTCATACTTATTTTATATACAAATACAGAAATAAAAGCCAGCAATAAACTATTAAAAAAACGAGGAACTAATGTATGGTATCCATCAAAAAAAGATGCAATTCGAAAGAATATACTTACCAAGTATGTGTATCCTAACGAGTTAGACATCCAAAAAATTTCTTTAAGACTAGAATAATCAAAAATACCTAAACTTTCATACGCATATGCTGCTTGTTGTTCGTAAACTAAATCATCACTTCCACCAATATAATAAGGTACTCCATATCTATCTATATATATGTAGTACATTAAAATACTTATTAAGACATTAAAAATAAAGATAATATGAAATAACTTAACCTCTTTACGTCCTAATCTTAAGGTTAAGATTGTGCCTATAAGATAAAAAAATACTAAAAAAACTAATGTTGTAAGCATGTATAATTTACCTCTTAACTAACGTTTTTTATCCTTTTCCTTAAAAATAATTCTTTTAATTCTATAATTAGTTGTCGTTGAAATACCAAAGAAGCCGTTATGTAAAACACGGCTCCCAACGAAACCACTAAAACTAGCTGAATTGTCATATCTAACTGCTTTATAAAATTCAGTATCACCAATACAGTTCCCATCATAACTAATGAAGCTTTTATAGAACTCATAAAACTTTCTAAAAACTCTTTCAAACAAGAACCCACTAATGTTCGAATCACAAATGTGTAATTTGTAATTATGTATACCACTTGATGGCAACAATATCCTATAGCTACTCCCGTTATTCCACCAAAATATGCTCCAGTGATAATTAAGGGCACTTGAGAAAACAGCATAAAAAAGTGCCACTTAAATCCTAAATCTACTCTTCCCCTGGCCATTACTAATGCCCCAATTGGATTGACAATAGCTCTTGTTATTCCAACAAAAGAGAGTATTTGAATAAGTAATACACTAGGCATCCATTTCTCTCCAAAAATAACAGGAACTAAAATCGGAGCAGATATAAATAAACCAAAAAAATAAGGGAAATTTATACAACTCAAAATCCGAATGATTTTAAAGTATGATTTTTTTAGCAAAGATATATCATTTTGCATCTTAGAAAATATAGGAAATGCCACTCTTGTCACTATGGGATTAATCTTTGAAATAGGTAATATTATAAGATTGAAAGCAATAGTATAATAACCTAGAGCTTTTGAACCAAGTAGACTTCCAATAATTATATAATCTAGATTAGAATTGATGTAATGAATTGTTCTTTCACCTAATTGATATAAGCCAAAACTTACGAAAGATTTCACTTCACTAAATCTAAAGTACATCATAGGCTTCGATACATTTTTACTAATAAAAACATATCCACACATTTTCATAAAGTTAATAAATATTTGACCAATAACTAATGAGTAGACATCATAGCCTATATAAGCAAGAGTTATGGTTAATAAAAAACCTGATATAGCCGCTATTATTTCTATCTTTGCTAGAATATCAAATTTAAGCTCTTTTTGATGTAAAACCATAGATTGTTGGCCTATTGGATTAATCAAAAATATTACTGCTATTAAGCATAATAAAATGCTTAATCTTGGTTCATGATAAAAATATGCTATAACTGGAGTAAATCCAATAATAACTAAAGTTAATAATAACCCTAACATTATATTAAACCAATAAAGACTCGATAATTGTTTTTTAGTTAAATTCTCTTTATAAATTATAGCGTTAGTAATTCCCATATCCGAATATAATTGAGCAAACCCTACAACTACCATAATAGTAGTCATTAATCCTAATGATTCAGGCGGAAGTATTCTAGATACTATAACCAATTGAATTATTTGTAAACTAGAAACAATTAGTGCTGATGTTGTAGTCCATTTAGCTCCACTAAATGCTTTTTGCTTTAAATTTGTAATCATACAAGGTATCCTCTCACCTAACTTAAACACAAAGATAATAATTTTTTAATAAATATCATATTTTTTTCCACCAAGTGCTGTTAAATACTCATTTTATCTATTACTTTTTGACGATTATTAGTTAAATCTAATAAGAAATCTCTTAAATGATTACCTTCTAAATTAGAAATATATTGTACTAAATACGGTAATTCGGCACTTAATTCATGATTAGATTTACCAATGTATATCTTGGGATAAATTTGCTCTTTATGCACTTCATCATCCTTTAATAATTCTTCAAAAAGTTTTTCCCCAGGGCGTATCCCAGAAAACTTAATTCCAATATCCTCGACCTGATAACCAGATAGTTTAATAAGATTTTTAGCTAAATCAACAATTTTAACAGGTTCTCCCATATCAAGAACGAAAATCTCCCCACCTTTAGCTAAAGATCCAGCTTGAATAACCAAACGTGAAGCCTCTGGAATTGTCATAAAATAACGAATCATATCAGGATGTGTAACAGTAACCGGTCCACCCTTTTGAATTTGTTTCTTAAATAAAGGAATAACACTACCACGACTTCCCAGTACATTACCAAAACGAACAGCTACAAAACGAGTATTACTAACAGTATCCATATGCTGTACAATCATTTCAGCAATGCGTTTCGTTGCGCCCATTACACTTGTCGGGTTAACAGCTTTATCAGTGGAAACCATAACAAATGTGTTTATACCAAAAGTAGCCGATGCTTCCGCAACATTTTTCGTACCAATAATATTATTTTTTACAGCTTCCTCTGGGTTCCTTTCCATAAGTGGAACATGTTTATGTGCCGCTGCATGATACACAATGTATGGGTTATGCTTCTTCATCACTTCAAACATTTTATTACGGTCTTGCACATCTGCAATTTCTGTTGTAATTTCGATGGAATCTTTATATAGTGAACGCAATTCCATTTCAATTGTATAAATGCTGTTCTCACCGTGACCAAGTAATACAATTTTACCTGGTTTAAATTTCATGACTTGGCGACACAGCTCGGAACCAATTGATCCTCCAGCGCCAGTTACTAAGATTGTTTTTCCTGTAATCTTTTCGCCAATACCTGCATCATCTAATTTCACAGGCTCACGTCCTAATAAATCTTCTACTTGTACATCACGAAACTCATTAACAGAAACTTTCCCATCCAGAATATCTTCTAGCATTGGCACAATTTGTGTTTTTGCCTTCGTTTTTGTACATGCTTCAAAAATTCCATTCACTTCTTTACGACTAAGGGAAGGAATAGCAATAATAATATGTTCAATTTGATAACGATCAACAACCCGTTGAATGTCTTCTCTTGTTCCTACAACAGGGATATTGTATATTTCTAACCTTTGTTTCCTTAGATCATCATCAACAAATGCTACCGCTTCTAAATGTGCCTCATGACTTTTTTGAAGCTGACGTACAATCATCGCTCCTGCTGAACCCGCTCCTACAATTAATGTACGAGCTTTATCTGTTTTCTTTGAAATGTATGTATCACGGAAAATAAGCCATATAAATCGTGAACCACCAATAAGTAGCATATGGAACATCCATGCGATTGCTAAGATGCGGAAATAAATATCGTGATTAATAACTTGCTGAACGATTGCAGTCACGATAATAGAGAATGTAACGGCTTTGAAAATATTTTCTAACTCTCCTATACTTGCATACTCCCAAGCTTTTTTGTACAACTTGTAAATTGCAGCAAACACATGATGACTACAAAGTAACGTAATTGAACTAATAATAAGTGTAGTTGGAATATTGTCTAATGCATTAGGATGAATAAACCAGTAACTCAAGTATACCGATGTTAAAACAATGAATGAATCTAATAATACTAATAATGAGAGCCTATTTTGATAACTCAAGACACATGTTCCTTTCTTTTATATAACTTTAAAATAAGAGTCCTTCCCACACCTAACATTTTATAAACCATGCCCTATATTTAAAAACAGCCTATTTTTCAGTTATATACAATCTATACGTTTAAAAGTTCTTTCTGTACAAGTTCATTCATATAAGTTTTGTTCCAGTTCAAAGGAGTGATCAAAGTGATCTTCAATTGCACGCTTTCCTTTCCCTGTTACGATAATGATGTCTTCAATTCCAGATGTAATTGCTTCTTCAACAATGTATTGAATCGTCGGTTTATCAACGATTGGCAACATTTCTTTCGGCATTGCTTTTGTCGCTGGTAAAAATCTTGTCCCCAGCCGCTGGAATGATGGCTTTTTTTACTTGTTTCAACTTGTATAGCTCCCTGCTTTTCCATATATTCATATATAGAAATAATAAAAGTTCCAACCATATCTTCTACACCCCTAAAAGATATGGTTAGAACTTCTCACAATTTTATAATAATAACGGGCATCTAACCCGACCTCACACCATGCTTTTGACAACAAGCGCGTCTAAGGTAAAGCTTACTCTACCCACAGCATAGCCGAGTGTCTCCATTGATATTGGTTAGGAGGCATCACCAAATGTTTATACTTAAAAGAGACCCAGTATTTTCTTACGTCGCACCTGTTCTGGTTCTTCTGGGTAAATTACCTTCCCACTTATTAGTGAATATGTATTTTCTTTGAAACAATAAAGTGTAGAGCTCCCAAATGACTTCTCTATTACCTCATATGCTGCTTGTAAGTGAAATGAGCGCGTTGTTGTGTTATGGGCATCTGATGATATGACATGTGCTAAATGGTGTTCAATGAGTTGTAACGAAAATTTCTTGATTTTCTTTCCGAACTTTCCTGTTACACTCCC
>Ga0105250_10001807_pt1 | contig 11209 bp, 17 predicted proteins | sample KBSS54metaG_FD_80425 | JGI IMG/M metagenome (GOLD analysis project Ga0105250, IMG submission 80425) | Switchgrass rhizosphere microbial communities from Kellogg Biological Station, Michigan, USA - KBS S5-4 metaG | ecosystem: Host-associated > Plants > Roots > Rhizosphere > Soil | place...
AGCCCCTTATTGCAGCGATCCGCACCTGAAAGACCGGAGCGATGGCGGGGCATTCCGTCACCGTGGCCTCCTGATCCTACCACGCGCCTTTGACCTCGAGAGCGTTTCTACACAGCCTCGGTCGACAACCGCCACCTCCAGCGGCCAATCTGCCAGCCTACCGTCTAAGATCCGCTGTGCCCAAATTTCGGGCGCAGGATCTTCGCGCCATCGCGTAGCTGGTCGAGATGATCAGACCAGTGCTGCATCATGCGCACCCGTTCCTCCCAGTATTGGCCCCGTGCATAGGCCCGACGAATAGAGTTTCCATCAGCGTGAGCAAGCTGTCGCTCGATGGCGTCCGGATTCCAGCAGCCCATTTCGTTGAGCAGCGTGGCCGCCAAGGCGCGGAAGCCATGACCGGTCATCTCCTCCTTGCCATAGCCCAGCCGCCGGAGCGCTGCATTGATTGTGTTATCAGACATGGGTCGATCAACGGCGCGCAGGGAGGGGAACAGAAAAGGGCTATAAGCGGCGTCGTGCTCAATCTCCGCCAGTATCGCCAGCACCTGCCTGGTGAGCGGCACAGCATGAGGGCGACGCATCTTCATCTTGTGCCCTGGGATGGTCCATACGCGCTTTTCGAGATCAAACTCGGACCACTCCGCCCAGCGTAATTCGCCGGGTCGAACGAAGACATGCGCAAGCATCCGCAACGCCGTTCGGGTCAGGGGGTGCCCGTCATAATCGTCGATGGTGCGCAGCAGCGCCCCTGCTTCAACAGGTGTGGTGATTGCGGCCCGATGGGTGGTCTTTGGCGTGATCAGCGCACCGCGCAGATCCGAGGCGATATCGCGCTCGGTCCGCGCGGTGGCGATGGCATATCGGAAAACCTGGCTGGATGCTGTCCGCGCCCGATTGGCGGTGTCGTAGCGCTTCGTGGCTTCGATCTTCTTGAGTGCCAGCAGCAATTCATGCGCAGAGATTTCGCCGATTGGGCGCCTTCCAATCGCCGGGTAAAGCTTCGCCAGGAGCCAGCGCGCTTTCTTCACCGTCATCGGCGCGGCGCCTTCGGCGGCTATCTTGTCGAGCCATTCCTTGGCCACCGCCTCGAACGTGTGCGTCGCCGCCAGCGATCTGGCGATCTTTTCGAGCTTGGCGTGTTCGACGGGATCAATCCCCTTGGCAAGCAGCCGACGCGCATCAAGCAATCGCTCCCTGGCCTCTCCGAGCAGCAATTCGGGCCACCGACCGAAAGTTATGGTTCTCTGTCTGCCATGAATGCGGTAATTCATGCGCCAGACGCGACCACCGCTGGGTTCAACCAGCAGATAGAGGCCGTCGCGATCGCTTAGCTTGTAAGGTTTATCCTTGGGCTTCGCACGCGACACCCATGCCGCCGTAAGCCCGGATTTCTGCCGTTTTTCGCTCGACATGATGGTATGTCCCCATCCTGAAATCGGGGCCTACCATCAACTCGTCCATCACACGGGTGAGATTTGATGAAATGGCCCTCGACCGACGGAGCCATGATAGCAGATAAAAGTGGCGAAAAACAGCCGCTTACAGGACGTCTTCAGACGCTCTGGGAGGCTGCGATGGAGGCCCGAGCCGGATTATAACTCCTGACCAGCCTTGAAAAATGACGTCCACACAACCCCTGAATATGCTGGATAATTGGCCAACAACGTCCATTGACGACCAGCCGAAGCCAGCATATTATGTGGGGACTGACGTGGGGACCGTATGGGTAAGCTCAATGCCGCCAAGGTGCGCGGCGCGAAGCCGAAGACTGGGGCCGATGGCAAGCCTTCAAAGGCCATTTTTCAGGATGGCGAAGGACTGTTCCTGTTGGTCAAGCCTTCCGGCGCCCGGTTCTGGATGCTGCGCATCCAATCTGGCGGAAAGCGCCGGGACATCGGCTTGGGCAGTGTGGATCTCGAACGGATCGGCAGCAAGATCTTTGGCGACGATCGCCTGAACGACATTCCCCTGATGCTCCGCAAATCGCTCACGCTGGACGAGGCGCGAGACAAGGCCCGGGCGCTGCGCAAACTGGCGAAGGCCGGCGCCGATCCGTTGGCCGAGCGCGACCGGGAGCGCCGCGAGGTGCCCACCTTTGCCGAGGCGGTCGAGAAGGTTCATGAAGCGCTCAAGCCCGGCTGGAATGAAAAGACGGCCAAAGCGTTTCTCGCATCTCTGAACGAGCACGCCGTTCCGAAGCTGGGCAAGATGAAGGTCGATGCCATAGGCGCCAGCGACATCATTGCCGCGCTGGCGCCGATCTGGAGCAGCAAGGCAGTTACCGCCCGCAAAGTCCGGCACCGGATCGGGCAAGTTCTGGCCTATGCCAAGGCCAAGGGCTGGCGCACCGAAGCCCCACCAGATGCTCGCGAGATGCGCTCTGGCCTGCCCAACCAATCGGCTGGGGGGCATTTCAAGGCCATGCCCTATGCCCAGGTGCCAGGCTTCGTGCAGGGCGAGTTGGCCAAGGAACTGGGGGCCAGCCGGGCGGCCATGCTGTTCGCTATCCTCACCGCCTCGCGCTCCGGCGCCGTGCGGCAGGCGACATGGGAGCAGATCGATTTCGACGCGCGCGAATGGCACTGCCCGCCCGACATCATGAAGAAGCAGCGCGCCCACGATGTGGCCCTGTCAGACGCCGCAATCGCCCTGTTGAAGCAATACACGCCCGAGGAACTGCGCCATGGCCTGATCTTCCGTGGCGTGCGCTGCGGGCCGTTGTCGGACATGAGCCTGACCAAGGTGATGCGCCAGGCTGACCGCAGCGAGACGCTGCACGGGTTCCGGTCGAGCTTCCGCGATTGGGCGGCCGAGAGGATGGCGCAGATGGCGCTATCGCACGCCGTGGGCAGCGCTACGGACCGGGCATACCTGCGCACCGACATGCTGGAAATGCGCCGCTCTCTGATGGAGGCTTGGGGCCAGTTCGCGGCGCCGCCCCTGTCTAGCGCGGCTGGCAACGTCGTACCGCTTCAACGAATTTCGGGGGGATAGCCCGGGCGCCCGCCTGGAAGAGCGATCAAATGCGAGCCGCTTATTCCATTTTGGCTGCCTTGGGGTAAACCGCTTCAACTTCGGTGAACCAGCGCCCATCAGGCATGTCGGCTTCCAAACTGTGGGACATCTTTAGCACTAACCACTCCCCATTCGCGGGAGTAAGGCCGGACTCCATTTTGATTTTCATCCCAAACTCGATTTGTGGATTATAGAGGGACGAAAAGTGGATGCCGGATTGGGTAAAGGCTGGATAGCCGATCAAGCCGGTATAAGCAGAAACCTCGGCAGTCGTTTCAGACTTTGCCGAGCCTTTTGGCCAGATCCAAATCGTTTTGTGCGTTTCGTCTATCTCGTAGAGACAATCTACCGCCTGGCAAAGAGACTCAATTTGGGCTTTAGGCGTCCCCGGGTAATAGGGGTTGGCGATCTGCGCACTTACCCCGTTATTGCTCAGGCTGTATTGCATTTGCTCCGCAATGCCGCGTGCGACGATAGCCGCGTCCACGTACCCATTAAAGCTCACCGGCGGCACAGCCTTTAAGGCTGCGTGCTGTCCCGGCGCCGCTGATACCCAGAACACAACGTCGGGCTGCTGCCGGGCATCGCACCAGGCCCAGTAGATGGTGCCGGTGAACACCACAGCCATTCCGGATTTTTCGTCTCCCGCAAGAATGGTCAAGACGTTGTTATGATATCCCTCGACATAGAACTGATAGTTCGTGGTGAGCGTGTTCATCAGGCTCATCGACATGCCGTAGATGCGGGCGTCGCATCGCGCAGAACCCAGGCCCAAGCGTTGAATGTCGACCGAGCAACGCAGGTCTTCAACGATGATGGTTTCGCCAGTTTCCCCAATCTTGAATTGGAACTGTATAAGGCGCTTTGCGAAGGTCATGGCGTCATCCCTCGATCGGCCTGAATGATTACCCCGCGTTGACGGAGCGCACTGGGAAGGGAGCGGGCGATCTCAGAGGCGTTTTTGGCCTGCGTGTGGATCGTGATCGGGCCAACGTTGACAATTTGACTGCCGCCACTGCGCGTGACTGCGGGAGGGACGCGGGTCATGCGGACGAACCCACGGCCAGAATTGACCAAGCGGCCTTCAACAGCATCGCGAACTGTGCGCGCGCCCTCCTTCCAGCGGCGCTCAAGCCATGCTGTCTGCGCAGCGACATATTCCGCTGGCGAGGAGAACTGGCGCCAAGAACCATCCCTGTTGCGCATGTTACCGTAATTGTGGCGCCCGGCAGCGCGGCCTTCCAACGCGGTCATGTCCTGCCGCAAGAATTGATCGTGGCTCAGGGGCTGGTCGGGATTTACGCCCAGCTTGCGCGAGATGAGGCCGATTTTGTTGTCAACCGACGCGTTCGAGTTTCCATCGGCGCCGCGCGGGGTCCAACCCATTACGCGAACACCGGGCGCGCCAGAGCTTGGCCCGTCTCGCCCCTTCATCGGCGCATGCGAAGGGTTGCTGCCGCCCCATAGAGGGCGCCCCTGATCGTCCTTGGGAATGAACGGGTCCCACCAGTGCCCGCTGCTTCCGGCCGAAGCACCGCCCGACTTCTGGTCATTGCCCAGAGCTTTGTTAATCCAGTCGGCGATGGTCGTAAGCGGCTTGGCAACCTTCTGCTCAAGTGTGGTTTGCAGGCTGGTGATGGACTGTTGTAGCTTTTCGGTTTCGGTCGCCAAGTTCTCCTGCTGGTCCGCGTTGGCCGCGAACTGCTTGAGCATGTCATCCACCTTGGCCTGCCCCTGTTGCAGGAAATAGATGGTCGATTGCGGCAAGCCGATCTGCTGCAAGAGGCTGGCGTAGAGCTCGGGGTTCATCTTTCCCTGAGCCCCGGCTAGTTTGGACAGCACCGATCCCGCGTCGCCATTCCGAAGATCAGTTCCACCTACGCCTAATCTGCCGAGGGCTACCATACTGGCGGGATCGACGTCGCCGGTCAGCATTCCCATTTTGATCTGCTGGATGCGCTGCAAGGCCGCGTCACCTTCGCCCGCCTGCCCGCCGACGGACTTCATAGCCTGCCGCCAGGCCCAAACCTGCTTGACGCTCATGCCAAGCGTTTGACCAAAGCGGTCAGCCGATGCCGCGCCGTTAGACATGTCTTTTATGAAGCCAACGATGGACTTGGCCCCCATGAAGGCCAATCCCAAACCCACCACCTCGCGCGTGACTGTTTTGATGCTTTCGCCAGTTTTCTTGCCGGCCTGCTCGATCTCATCAAAGGTTTTGCGCTGGTTCTCGCGCAAGCGCTTGCTGCCTTGCTCGACTTCCTCCACGCCTTCCTTGAAGTCCGACCGATCAAGGATGAACTTCGTAATGAACGCGTCGATAATGTGTTCGGCCATGCGCCACGCTCCGAGGGTGTAACCTCAGGGTATTTCAGCTTGCGCTCCACCCGTTCGAATTTAGCCACGCCCGCACTTTGGCATCGTCACCATCATCAGTGCCGGGGATTTCAAACATGACCTTCCCGTCTGGCCGTATGACCCAGGACGCATCAAAGGAGCCAACTTGAGGTTCGGTCCGGTACCTATGCTGCGAAACGATCAGGTAGCCACGCCACGGCCCGTTGCGAATAACTTCGACGCTGTTCCCCGGCGCGACCTCCCGCCGTCGCCCATCAGAAAGCCTGACCTGAATGATGTCGTCCGACGTGGACCACCTGCAAACTTGCTGATACGTATAGCCGCCATCAAGTGATTGGGTTTGATGGGACAGAATGGGCCTGTCGCAGTCGTCGGCACCAGCCGGCGCAGCCGATGCAGGGATGGCCTGGACCCAATCATCCCGATCAGTGAGAGGCCTGGATTGCTCTGGCGGGATCATCAGAGCGCGAGCGGGCGCGGCCTCGGCGGTTGAACTATTGGCGTTGGCAACGCCAATAGCGTTTTCGGCCAGCCCGTCATTGCCTGCCGGGTCTTTAGCCGGCGTTCGCATCCAAGTTAGAGTGAAGATCCCGACGACAATTAGCGCCAAAATGCCGACGCATCCCATGCAGCTTTCAAAGCTGTTACGCTTCGGCCCTTGATAGACGATGATGGGACGCAGCCCGTCTGCATTATCGCTCATAAGCACCCCCAATGAGCGATTATGCTTTCATGCTTGAGTAAGTCCAGCCTCGACCAATCGCCGGATCGCTTCGGGCCTAGTGGGCAAGTCTGGCTGCCGTGCCCTCCATGCATCTATCTCGCCAAGGAGTGGCGGCTGGAAGCGCGTGCCGACAAGCTCACCAGTTTGCGGGGCACGCTTTTTTCGTGCTTTCGTGTTATCATCAGTTGACGCACTCATGTTCCCGCGTTAACACGAATGCGGGCCGAACGGAAGCGCCAACTTCCGCCCGGCCCTAACCTAACCGATCGAGTGGAGATCGACATGGCTGTCATGAAGAATACCGGGGACCGCCGCGCATTTCTAGCCACCGGCATGGGCACTATTGTCGCTGTGGGTGTTGCGCCGGCAGTGTTTGCCACCACCGTTGCTGCCCATAGTTCAGACGCAGCTTGGAACGCTGCACTCGCAGAATGGCGCGCAGCGCGTCATGCACTCGAAACTTGGCATGGTTCAGACGAAGTGTCGGATCAGCTTTGCGATGTCGAAATCGTCGCTTGGCGCAAGATGCTCAACACCCCATCGCCCGATCGTGCCGCCCTCAAGGTGAAACTGGACGAGCTTCTGCGCGTCGAGCGGGGGATCGACTGCACTAACTCATGGGAAGGGCGCGATGTTCGCCAGACCATAGCCGATGTTGCCCGCCTGCTGGGGGATGCGTGATGGACAGGCGCTCCGTGCTCAATGCCGGTCTGAACAGCATCGTCACATCCGGTGCGGTTGTCGTATCCGGATCCGGCCGACCGGCGGCCCCCTCGCCTGATATTGATATCAGGGCATGGGACGCGGCGATGGCCAGGTACAACAGCGCCAAGCACGCGATGGATAGCCAAGAGGGCGACGAAGTCGTCGGGCACTTCATCAAGGCCGAGGCCGCCATTCTCGATACACGCACCCCGGATATCAAGGCGCTGCACTGGAAGTTGGAGCGCATGCGCGACATTTCCGAACACTGCGTGATCGCGCCGAAAGACTTCGAAAAGCTCGTGGCCGATGTTGTCTGTTTGATGGGAGGCGCGTAATGGCTGCAACCCGTAAGACAGCGCCGCCGCTGACGGCGCAGGCCTTTATTGCCAAACTCTTGGCGCCGTTGCCCGAAGGTGAGGAACCCGTTCGTTCTGCCTCATTCGTCCGACAAATCGCCAAAGACCTTCGTCCGGCTTGGTATGCCCAATTAAGGCAAGTGAGACTGGCTGAGGCTCGCCACAAGGTGACGGTCTATGAAAGCATGCCGGACTGCGGCGGTGGCGCCGGCGGCACCAGCTTCAAGCGATACCTTCACGAAGTCGGCAAACTTATGCTGGCACCCTGTCCGACGCGGGAGCAACTGCGCGACAAGAAAGCGCTCCGCAAACTCGGCGGGGGGTCGCCGGAATGGGAAGCGGCGATCTTGCGCGATGAAGCTCGCCTGCTGGGCAGGTAACAAAGGGCTCATGCTGCTCGAAAGCTTGTGGCGCCCCCTCCGGCAGCCGCGATTGGGCTATGCGGTTTATACCTCGGACGGGATGGGATGGTATCGCATCCCGTCAGAGCCTCTCGATGGTCCAAGGAGATGTGATCATGTTGATTTTGGCAACCGACGGCCCCGGTGCAAAAGCTGAGGGCGACCGCATCATACTCAACATCCCCAGCGGTAAGGATAGTCTTCAGATTGCACTTTCCCTGAATCAGGCTCTCCTTTGTTCAGCCGAACTGCGGCGAGTGGTGTCCAACGCGCTCGATTCCGGCTTCGCCGCCGCAAACGCCGAGGTGATCAAGATGCCCAGCCGCCGCCGCAAGCTTCGAAGGGGCAGTTGATTGAACGACGAGCCATTCCTGCCATTCCTCAGTAGCCCGGCCTCGCCTTCGGGCCGCTTTGGCCTGCGCGAAAGGCTCCATGACTTCCGCTCCAGCTTGGCCATGAGCGAAGCCCACTCCCAAGCCAGTTGGTGGCTGGATTTATACCGCCGCGCTTTCCCCAGCATGATTAGTTCGGCCAGTGTTCGGCAAGACGGCTGGGCACAGCGCGGGGGTATAGATCGTGTCATCACCTTGGCGTCGGGCCGGGTCTATACCGTAGACGAAAAGGTCCGCGCTCACGATTGGCCCGATATCCTGCTGGAGCAATGGAGCGATGAAGATCGTCGTGCACCCGGCTGGGTGCAAAAGCCCCTGGCTTGCGATTTCATCGCCTATGCCTTCGCTCCCAGCCGGAAGTGCTACCTCTTGCCAGTCGTGCCGCTACAACGCGCCTGGAGGTTGTCTGGGCGGCAATGGCTACTGCAATATGGGCAACGGCGGGCACAGAACGTCGGTTATACGTCGGTGAATGTGCCAGTCCCCATCGAGACCCTTTTGGCCGCTATGGCTGCCGCCATGGTGTTGAAAAGCCCAGGTGCAGCCGAGGGTCTCCACGGCACACAACCGATACGAAACCGCGAAGGCTAAGGCCGGCCAAGGGAAATGCCCGCCTCCCACACGCCTGTCTTGCCAACCAGAAGCTTCAACATAGGAGGACGGGCATGCCGAATAACAAACACGACACCCAAGAGCGCGAATTGAGCGTCACCGTTGAACATAAGATAATCGGGGAGGTCGAAGGTTGGCGACAAAGGCAGGCGGCCGTCGAAAAAGTCTTGCGCAATCTGGTTGTCGATCCTGTCGAGGCAGGAGACTTTATTCCAATGTCATTCGCAATTCCGGCAATTTCTCGTGACCTCGCCCGATATTGGGAAACCCCGAACAGAAAATTGCAAATAGATCACAATATTATAAAAACCGTCGAGAAAATTCAGAAACTTTCAAGATCATTGGTGGACAATGATAGTAAAAACTCTCGGAAAAATATAATATACAACTCAACATTGTCTTTCGAAATGCTTCTTGCACTTCATAAAGTGGCCCGCGCACCGATTTACACAAAGTCGAGCATGCCAGTTCGGGGGCGAACGGCAAATAGCGGCGCCATGAACTTAGCACATACATTTGCTCATCATTACATCGCCCTGACAGGCCGGCAGCCAGGCGTTAATGCGGATCACGATTTTGTGATGACCCTTGGCGAGTTGTTTGAAGCTCTAGGCTTCAAGGCTCGGCCACAGCATTACGCCAAACAGGCGGTTGAAGCACTGGAGCGCGAGCGCGAGATAATTGCCCAACTCCAGCAAGATATGGAAGCGCAAACAAAGGCAGGGTTGGCGCCGTGAGAAAAATGCACGGAAAATAGAGGCATTTCTCAAACGGGGTTCTTGTAGCCCGCCTTAGAACGGTGAGTACATATGAAGGCCATCACCCCTCAGGAGATGGCCTTATGACCCCTGAAATTCTAGATACGGCGGGCGCTGCCGAATATCTCGGCCTTTCCACTCCGACCCTCGAGCGTTTCCGCTTGACGGGCGCAGGCCCCGCCTTTGCAAAGCTCTCCCCCGGCAACCGTGGCCCGGTCCGCTATCGTCGGGCTGACCTTGACGCGTGGGTCGCTTCCAAGCTCGTCCGCTCGACTTCGCAGGTGGCAGCGTGAATATGGAAAACCACACCGCCAAGGTCGGTTACAGCATCCGCGAGGCCTGCCAGGCATCAAGCCTGAGCAAGTCCACGCTCTACAATCACATTGCGGCTGGCCGCCTTCGGGCCGTGCGTGTCGGTGGCCGCACGATCATTCCTGCGGCTGCGCTGCATGCGCTTGTCGAGGGGAGGACGGTATGAGCCCTGCCCAACCATTTATAGATCTGCACACGTCTATGGATCGGCTGGCGCACCTGCTCTCCCTTAGTGTGCAACTTTTGCGCGTTTCGACGGGCCACTTCCAAAACCAGTTGTTTCCCATCCTGGCTGAGTTGGGGGAGGCGACGGAAAAGGCCCGCTCTGCGCTGGAATCCGCTGCGATTGAGGAGATACGCCGCGCTGACGTTGCGAGCGCCTTGCAGGCGAATGCACAAGCTGGGGAGGCATGAAACCATGCCCCAGAAATGCGAAACCCCGCGCAATGGCGGGGTGTCGCGGAATAGCTGTGGCGGCTCTTTCCGTGGCAACCTTAGCCCCATCGTCCTTCAATCGCAATTCCTGATCGCAGCCCACCACGTCCGGCCCGAACTGGCCGCGATGGTCGCCGCGCTCGCATTCGGGGGAGGCGCCTATCATGGCTGATATCTTCCCACACTTCCACGATGCGGCACGTGCATTGCTGGCAGTCGAGTCCCTGTCAGAAAAGGAAGGGCAATTCTGCGGTGGCCTTGCCTTCCGCAATGCCCCGCTCAGCGACAAGCAAGCCAATTGGTTGCGCATCCTGCTTTCCCGGCATGGCCTTCCCGCACTGGTCGAGGGAGGCGAACATGGCTGATCGCTATCCCGACATTCCGTCCTATGCTGATGGCGGCGCCGGTCATCGCGGGGTCGATACCTCCATTGCCGGCGCCCAAGCCATCCAGAACAGCCTGCCGCGTCTGCAAAAGGCGGTGCTTGGCGTGATCCGGCAAGCTGGATCGCGGGGCGCCACTGGTGACGAAATCGCCCAGGCGCTCGGCTGGGAGCGGTTCCGTGTCCGTCCTCGCACCAGCGAATTGCGGCGTGATGGCAGGATCGTGGACAGCGGCGCACGCCGGGAAAGCCTTAGCGGCATTGCCTCCATCGTGTGGGTTGCTCCCTCGCAAATAGGAGGGCCTGACAATGCTTGATCAGATGCACCGCATTTCCAAGCGTGCCGACCTGGAGCGGGCGCTTGAAGTCGCGCAACCGCACCTGAAACCGATTGTTCGCGCAATCCGCGACCACAACGTGCGAATGTTGTTCGTGCCGCAGGACGCCAGCGCGTTTCGCCTGCCCAAGGGTGGCGAGCGTGCGGCGATCACGATCATTGGCGATGATATGGATCGCGTGGACGGGCCAGAGGGTTTCCATATGCCCTCGGTGCGCCGCTCGATCCGCTCGGCCAACTGGTTTGCCGTGGTGTCCTGCGAGCCGATCCCGAAGGTCTACGAGGCTGCGGCGCTGCTGTGCGCAACGACGCGGGGCAATGCCCTGATTGTCGAGACGCGGCCAGAGCAAGAAATCCAGTGGGTGAAGCTCATTCAGAAGCTGGCGCCGGGTCGCCCGCTGTGCATCGCTACAGTGGAG
>Ga0105250_10001815_pt1 | contig 11182 bp, 16 predicted proteins | sample KBSS54metaG_FD_80425 | JGI IMG/M metagenome (GOLD analysis project Ga0105250, IMG submission 80425) | Switchgrass rhizosphere microbial communities from Kellogg Biological Station, Michigan, USA - KBS S5-4 metaG | ecosystem: Host-associated > Plants > Roots > Rhizosphere > Soil | place...
GCGGCCAACAGGTCCGCATTGGTATCAACGCTCCGAAAAACGTTGCCGTGCACCGTGAAGAGATTTACCAGCGCATTCAGGCTGGCCTGACCGCCCCGGACAAGCCACAAACTCCCTGAGCCGCCTCGCAGTCAGTAGCCAGTCCGTTTTACCTTGTGGAATGACTGGCTAGAGATTCACGCGCCGTTTTGCCATCCGCTCCCACCTCGCTGGGTACGGCGCCTGACACATGATCCTTCCGCGTTACCCTCCCGCCCTTTCTGCTGATCGATACTACCGAGCATTCTCAAGACTGGCTGTCGGACATTTCCGATAGAGCGAAGGGAATTGGCCTTCCTACCCGAACGTCACACCACGTGCCATGCCTGTGGCTGCAACCATCATCAGCACCAGTAGCAGCGCTTCGACGTGACTGATGCGTGCAAACAACTTTGCCCTCCCGGTATCGAACACCGCCCCCCGCGCCTTGGCGATCCGCCATTTGATCAGCGTGATCATCGGCGCAAGCTCCATCAACAGAATCAGAACGAACAGCGTCATCTTCAGGTGAAACAGCGGCTGATGAAGATAATAGTCAGTGCCTTTTTCGTATCCGCCAAAGGCACGCATCCCGCCTGTGATCAATAAGATCAGCGCGCAGATCCCCCAGAAATTGTCAGCCAGCAGAACCCGACCGGCCTTCCCCGTCCCGGCCGCCAGGCGACTGAACGCCGTCCCACGCGTCAGCACCGCCCAAAAACCCAAGGCAAATGCCAAGAGATGAATAGCTGCTAGAAACCAGTGAACCAGCATCGATACCCCCCATCAGAAAGAGTTGAAAATCGGCCAGTCAGTAGTAGTCGAAAAAACAAGGATTTGCCTGCGGGGTGCCACCAGGCTTTCAGGAGAGATCGAAAGGAGAAATTTCAGCCAGCTGAGGCAAATCGCGGGCAAAAAAAATCCCAAGCAGCTGATGGAAGCTTGGGATTTAAAAATGCATAAACCGTGGTGGTGAACGCGGGGCGGATCTTACTGAATCATCCTGCACCTAACAACTTATTTTTGATAACCGGTCGGTAAAAAATCATCGTAAGTCGTTAAATATCAACACTATTTCAAAGGATACTGGCGACAGACGGTTACTCATTGGCCGCCACAAAGCATAACTCCAGGCATGGCAACAGCCACTTCCACCCCGCCTGATAATTCGCCGCCAAATCAGCAATGATCGCAAACCAATCAGAGCGCGGAGAAAATCCGCAAAAAGGCAACCGAAAATCAGTCAACCAAAAAGATGTAACAATTGTTAACCATCTTCCGAAATAGTAGGATCATCGGCGTACGAACTTACATGGACGGTTCAATTTTATGCGCTTTAAACCTATGGATAGGTTCCCTCCCTGCCGGCGCCCACTCAACTCCACTTCGCTCCCCACACCGCCTAAACATTTCAGAAAGACTCTATGAATAGCTCGCATGTCGAATTCAGCGACAGCCTGTCAGCACCCGCCTGAAACCTTGAAAAGGAATTTCCCATGAGTGGCAAACCCGCTGCCCGCGTAACAGATCCCACCAACTGCCCCCTGCCGGGACATGGCACGAATCCGATTGCCAGTGGCTCACCCAATGTAAACTTCGATGGCTTGGCTGCTGCTCGAATGACCGATAAGTCTGCGTGCGGCAGCCCCATTACCGGCGGAGTAAGTACGACGGTGTTCATCAACGGACTGAATGCTGCAACCAAAGACAGCACTGGAGCTCACGGTAATGTGGTGATTGGCGGATCCGGCACAGTGATTATTGGCGACACCGTGGTCACAGCACCGTTTAGTGGGCTGATGCCAATGCCTGTGCACTTCAGCGACAAGTTTCAACTGATCGATGAAGATTCTGGCGAACCCCTGCCGGATCACGTCTACGCCTTCCAGCGCGCCGATGGCAGCATCGAACACGGCGTCAGCGACAAGAATGGCTACACACACGTTGTCAGCTCGCACCTTGCGGAAACCATCACGCTCTTTTTAGAAGACTGAGTTATCGCCGAACCCGCAAATCAACATTTTTGAGCGAGCATCAACGTGACAGACGTGATCAGCCCCAATGGCAAAAAAATGTCGCCCAGACTCACAAGAGCGGTGACCCCGATAAAAGACACCACCGCGAAAACGATGTTGCTGTCAGTCAAGCAAGAGAAGCGACGGGCGGAAAATGAAGAGTATTTGAAGAACAAGAACGTGAAGGCTTTTCTGGATACCATTTCAGAGGCCGAGGGCGGTGACTACCATGCCAAGTTTGGTTATGGATGGGCTCGCGGAGACTGGAAGTTTACGGATGAATCAACGCATCCTGGAGCAGGGTTCGGCGGATCGACCACAGCGTCAGGCAGGTATCAGATCACCAAATCCACATGGAAATTGCAATGCACCACAGCAATGGGCTTGACTGATTTTTCACCCCACACTCAGGATTTAACTGCAATCGAGATCCTTCGATCGGTAAAGGCAATTGATCCAATCGCAAATGGCGACATCAAAGATGCAATTCACAAGGCATCTGGCCAGTGGGAAGCCTTACCCATGGGCCCCGGCCAAGCCAACCGCCCGCTAAATGGAAAGCCCTCCGGCCAAAAGTACATGCCCTATGACGACGTTGTGTCGACTTACAAGAAATTTGGCGGGACTGCGAAATGAGAACACATCTGTTCGTATCTTTATTGCTTTGCTTCAGCTGCACCTTTGCCAGCGCAACAGACATCCCGATAAAAGAAGGCATGCCTTTTTTGTCAGCGAGGAAGGAACTCCTTAAAAAAGGCTGGAAACCAAGCATCTCTAAAGAGATGCAGCCTGTTGGAACGGCTGTAGAACTTAAAAACAGAGGAATCATCGAAATCGAACGATGCACTCAAGGCGTGCAGTATTGCGTGTTCCACTACAAGAAAAACAAGCAATGTCTGGGCGTCACCACAACTGGCGAAGAGGTAGAGGAACTTGTTATTGATGCCTGGGATTTTAAGTGCCAATGACCCTTTCAGATTTTTGATGCACGCATAAGGCGAACCTTAACGGACTCCGAAAAATGCAACCTTATGCGATCACCTGTGTTCTTCTCGCCTGCATCAGCTTCTTTGCCAGTGCCACTGAGCTCCCCATAACGAAGGGGATGCCATTTCTGAGCGCGCGAAAGGCGTTGATCAAGCAGGGCTGGATTCCGGACCCAACGGATGAAACGGCCCCCGACGGCGCCATGAAAACGCTTAGAAACATAGGCCTTCTTGAAGTAGAGCGATGCACGGAAGACGTTCAATACTGCGAGTTCAACTATAAGAAAAACGATGCATGCCTGATCGTCAGCACGATGGGTGAGAAGGTAAAAGACATGAGAGTCGACGCTTGGAATATTGAATGCCAATAATCCCTACAGGCACAACAGCGCTCCCGGCGCCCAGATGAACAAGCCCGAGACCTTTTGGGCACTCCGCACAAATCGCAGACAACAAAAAAGGGCCCACCTTTCGGTGAGCCCTTCTAGACCGCCCAGCAGAGCGGATTTTGTTTGGTCGGCGCGATTGGACTCGAACCAACGACCCCCATGGCAAGGTCTGCTTGCGCAAACTGCAAGCCTTGCTGGTCTTGGATTTCACAGAACGCCCACTCACATCATGAGGCGTAAAAAATGGTCAATATTCGCTTACTTCCGTCCGGTAACTGGAACGCTCAGGTACGCGTAAAGGTAAATATCCCCAGTCGAAAACCTTCAATACCAAAGCTGAAGCAGAGTCATGGGTAAACCATACCCTGTATGTCCCGTGAAGGTATTCCAGCGGCGTTTCCATTGAAATGATCTGTAAGCTACTGAACCATTCCAGTCCAGCTATCACAATGGGTACATCGGTATCACTCAAGATCAGGTTGAGGCCACCTACCATGAATTTGTTATATGAGTTACCTGACTTTCTGTAATCAATTCTAGGTAGCAATAAACGCCGTACACGCACAAACACTATCGCTCAGCCTAAACATCCTATACGCAAGTCTCAGCAGCCTCAGACTACTCACCGACATCACTACTGGATTTCGTGATTATAAACCACCAAACCGCCCCTGATTGCCCTACAGGCTGGATATGCCTGATCAATACCCATATTGCCCCGCCAATGTCACCACGTGATTGAATACTGACTGCCAACTGTGTTTCTCGCGGGGCGGGAGTCAAAACACAGCTCTTTAAATAAACCAGTAAAGTTAACCATTAAAATGGTTTAATATAAAAAACCGCCAAGGAACAACCATAACAATTCTCTAAATCTGCGCTATCTACCATGAACGTTGCGCACTCAAAAACTTCACCCCCCCCATCAAATTATATAATAACCCGCCGGCACAAAATGAATGCATCACATATAACAATTAGAAATTTACCTTTGTTAACTTACAAACTCGAAGACTAATAACTCATCGAACAAAATAATGCTGATTCTTTTCCCAGCCACTATATATAGGGGAAATCAAAAGCTGACGATCACAGCGAGTCTCTATAAAAAAATGGTCTAAATTATCAACAATCAACACATAAGCATTTAAATTTTTATCCAGCTTAGGACAACCTAGCACATAAATGAAAAATGGATTATTAGGATACCTTTCTGCGGCTTTAGCAGCTGCCACTATTTTCTCAATCAACCGTCGATAATATGGAGACTTCGTCTCCAGCGATGAACTAATTACCGGCCGTGCAACCTTTACATAAACATCAACCAAACGACTTCGAACATTGAATGACCGCCCAAATAGAAACGTGTAATATTCATCATTAGTGACTATATTTTTTGCCAACCCACAGTATATATACCGCCGATACATATCTGGCAAATTATTATCTACAGGAATAAAAGCAGATTTAACTGTCCCGCTATAACCATCTAGTACAAGCCTGCGCCTGCTATGCCACTCCCCATTCAACAGAATTTCTACCGAATAACACTTCGGATTGGAAGCCCCTGCATTCGCTTCGGAGTAATCATTCGGGATATACTTGAGAGGCTTTGTTACATCTATCTCCACCCCATTAAATTTCCGGGGTACCGTAAAGTACTTTTTAGGTCGAGCATTTTCAAATATAATCTCAGCATCATCATTTAGCGAAAGTCGTGATCTTTTTTCCCGCCCTACCCTAATGACTACCGGATTTTTACACTCAACCTCATAAGCGCACCCATCAGCATGCCCGCGCTCCGAGTTTATAGCTGTTTTAAAGTGCGGACTAACTTTAAAAGTCGACTTCCCTAGATTTACACAAACATACCCAGCCCTGCACTCTGGGTCGAGACAGGCAAATTCTCCCCTACCAGCAATCAAGCCTTGCCGATACAACTCCCCTGCCTCATTAATCTCCACTTCTCTTTGGAGACTTACGCAGTACGCACGATCCATCAGAATCACCAGAAGCCAAATTTATTATTAATTAATTACCCCAACAAAATAACTCTACCCTTAAACGATTACTTTCAATGAAACTCTCGAAATCACGCCTCGAGAACGACAACGAAGAAATAGTTAATTATTTATTCGCGTGAGTATGTTGCATGGAGAAATCTCTATTGAGCCTGATCCAGAAAACCAAAGTTCCTCATTTCTAACTGGATCAATCACCAACCCAACACTATATTTTTGATTAAAAAAATCGCGCTGTGTTTTTCTGTCAGTGCGACTGAAAAACGCTCCCAAATTTGGATGACTATGATACCAACCCACCACGAAGCTACTGGAACTTTTGGCCGCATTCGCACGTTGCCAAACAGTGGAGTCCATGCTTAGCGATACAGAAGTAGAATCAAACTCTAAGCTTTCTATTGAGTCTTCAATATTGACAACAGCGACCCCAGCCTCTAAATCATGTGAGCTTACAACGCTCCCGAGCAACAGCCCACCGAGCTCGACGCAGTCGGAATTTAAATGTCTAAGTATTTTACTTCGCGTCTCATCAGAAACCGTAACAATCGGAAAGTGTTTTGACGCACTAATCAACCTAAGCAAATCAAAACAGGTCCATCCAAGCGTTATCTGCTTGAGTTGAACCGCAGATATATCTGATTTTACATTATTCCATTTCATGACTAAGTTTCTATATAAAATTTAGCATCGCATTTAGGGCATGTAAGATTTCCTTTTCTTCCCTTTGGTACACGAAGAGAACTGCGACATGAAGGGCACGAGACTAAAGCCTTTTCTTCAGAACCAACGTTGACATTACTCCAACCAATCTTGCTGGCTGCTTGCTCTTTAATAATTAATTTATCTGTCGGGAAAGCCCCGGGATTGGTCTTAATAGACGACCGGTACCAGAGCAGTGCATCCCGATTCGCTGGCGAGGCTTCATTCAAAATATTGCTTTCAAAAGTTATTATTTGAATTATTCGTTTCACCAGCAAATCAAGCCCTTGAGTGGGAAGCCACTTGGCACCTAAGCAAACTCTGCCTGAACTGTACACATTAGGGTGATATATAGGAGTCGTAATAGTTGCTAACGGCTCCTGAAAAGGATAACGACTAAGAAGCTCTATCTTCACTAAGGTCTTTTTCTGTACTTGGCTCGGATACGTTGATGAGGGAGCAGTTGGAAAATTCAACTCAAGGTTGACTACATTAATTGGGTTTCCAGCAGTACTTTTAATGACAACTCGGCCAGCAACCGCCTTTGATAGCTCTTCAATTTTACGAAGGTCTTGTAATACTCGCTCGGCGAATGCGCTCATAATAAATCACCCCGCAACCAAAACTGGTTGAACTTCGAGAACATCGCCGCTTTTTATCCCACTATCCCCAAGACTCGAGTTTGGTGTGAGGGTTTTACCAGATGTTGTATTAACCAAGCTGTAGTCTGTATCCGTCGGAAGCGTCCAATTATCTACGGAGGCTTGAATTATATCCGCACCTGTATTGCTACTATCCAACGTAACTTCAGCCTTTCTTGTTTGATCCGCAGTTCTGATAATCACATGTATATCCGACACTTTTATCTCTCCATCTCTACGACAAATGTTTGATTATTGGCATTGAAGGTAATATATTTACACGGAAATTCTCTACCTTGAAAAACCTGTTCAAGGTCCGATAGCGAGATTGAGTCTTTAATCACAACCTCTACAGACTCCTGCCCACATTGATTGCAAGTATTAATCGACGAATCGTACTTAGACGCCTTATCGAAAATAACAGTCGCAGATTCCAATGTAGGATTGCAGCTAGTGCAGCGAGTGGATATTAAAATCGGTTCACTGGTAACAACACAGTCATCGGGGCATCCTGAAGGTAAATTAAAAACACCTTGAATTAACGCCGTACCTTTCAGTACCGAAATACTCTCACTCAGAGATGAGCATCCCGGGCAGGTGCAACTTTCCTCGATTGTACTAACCGTAGACTTACCAGAAAACGAGTCCACCAATATTCTTTTTGATACCGCTACTTCTACTTCCTTCAGCATCTCAAGCGCATTCGAGGCGGCAAGTGCCCCAGTAAGGCTTGATGTAACTATTGTGGTTGGGATTTTTTTTTCGATAAACGATATTTTTTTTAACCAGCCACAAGAGTAGCGCTGCTGCATGCGCTCGTAGGCACTATTTGGAAGATTGCATTCATAGCATGCAATGCAATCAGTGGACTTAAACGGAAATACCTCAACCTGACAGAATCTACTATCAATCCCGGTATTTATGAGGTTGGTTTTTGTGATCAAGCAGAGCTGGTTTAGCTTGATACGAGCTTCAAAGTTATCAACACAACAAACTATACAGTTATAAGATGCGGCTTTATCTAGCGACATCTCTTCCCAGACGTCACCAACAAATGCACTCACATTAATGTTGGGATCAAGCTCTTTTATTCTCTCTGCTGCTACTTCCGCCTTTAATCCTCCAACATCCTTCTCTCTAAACAACACGCTTCTTGTTAGATTATGAATCTCTATAGAGTCAAAATCGTATAAATCAATATGCCCAGCGCCTAATAATGCTAAGTTTTTTGCGACTTCATTTCCAACAGCACCACAACCAACAATGGCAAATTTTGATGCTTTTACAGCTTCCTGAGAAAACCAGTCAATCAAAGAATGGCGCTGATAGCGATCACTATTCATGACGCATTTTCCTGTTTTATTTTTTCTAACGCCTGATTGAGAAGCTTAATAACTTCAGTGGCATGTTTTTCCATAAAACAATCAGCCCTATCTGGGTGGTATAGCTTTACCTTTTTCCGATAGGCTTTTTTAACTTCTTCCATAGTTGCCCCAACCTCTACTCCAAGGCGCTCGTAGGGAGTTTGCTTCTTGATTAAATCAAGTTGATCTTTATACCCATTATCGAGGTTGGTCCATTTCATCATTTGACACTCAATATCATTGATTTTTCTGACACAATGATTTCATATCCGAACTTAGGATGCTTGACAATTAAGCCTCGAACCCGGATCGTTTTTCCTTGCAGGCTATGGACATAGTTATTGCCACCGACTTTTCTAACAGCACCACGGAAAAACACCAACTTAAACCCGCTAACCCATGATTTCCCTTCAAACATAACAGCAAAATCACTACCACGACGACTTTCATTTACTTTATAAACTTGACCTTCGAAGGTAACTACCGAGCCAACATACTCCTTGTAGTTACTTAGAGTCACAACCGTAGGAGCGTAATCTTTCCCGCTTGCAGCGCCTGCACCAACAACAACCGAAATGATATTTACAGAATGGCAAGACACGCACTTATAATCATTGACCTCAACTAAAACCTGAAGGCTTTCGGTGTGATAATAAACTTTGCATGACTGGCATTGATGCAATCCGAGAGCACTATCTAAAGGTGCTCCAGTAAACGCATCATGCAACCCAGCTAAATCAACACTAAAACTTGATGATTTATTACTAACCGATGACGCCACCGCTGACTCATTAAACTTTATTTTAGGCTTAGTTGTAAGGCGCGCGGAAGGTCTAAATACCTCTGGACTTGTATGCTTGGCGGTAGTAACCGTGCGTGCTACAGGGCGAACAGGAGTGACTGGCGTGTTGCTGCCCTGTCGCTGCTGAGTCTTCTTACTGTTTACAGATTGCCATTTATTGTATAAGGCTCCTGCCAACAAAATACCCACAATCACCAATAAAGTACCCATTGCATTCCTTTTCTTAAAGCAAACCCAGAACTACAACTTAAAAACTCAACTACAATAATTCGCATCAACCAATTAATATCTTCTAACTTTTTAAATCTAACCTAAAGACGAATAGTCTGTCCAGCAGTACAAACCCAACTCGTTGTACTGCATCCAATGCCAAGCCAACTCTAAAATATCGATCAACCGAGCATAAAAAACCTGCTTTCATTATGACTCTCTTGGTGTGCCGAAAGTGGTCTGATTATGCTGCCGTGGGAAGGTCGACAGGCTTTTTCGAGTTATCAGCATCATCGCACTGAGCCTCGAAGATTGTAGCGAGTCTTGCTTTTGCTGCTTCTGTTGCGGTGATTCGGTCAGCCGCATGATCATCGTCTATCTGATTGAGCCTGTTTCTGATCGTCCACATGCTAGCGACTGTCGTTTGAATTCCTGCCCCCTTCAGTTCGGCTCGAAACGATTCGTATCCGGTGTAACCGCCGTAACCACTCTTGGCATTCATCTGCCCATAGATGTGCTTTTGCTGCCAATCAAGTTTGACGTCTTTAAACAGCACTGCATCTGGGTCTGGGTCTGGGTCTTTGTACCTCTCCGCAATACTCTTCTTGGCTGCATTGGCGGGCGTTAGCAGACGTTGCTCTTCTGACTCCTGGCATCCCGTGAGTGTCAGCAAGCAGGTAGTGATTGCAATAAGCGTCTTCATATCGCGTTCCGATGCGAGTAGGTGCGTCATATTAGCGGGAGCTATGGCTGACTGCCATCACATCAGTCGATTGACCTGGAGCTAAATCTTGGGATTTCCAGTGTGATCGCCGTAGGCATAGCCCATCCGTGACGATTCACGTTCACGCTCCCGGCTGTACATCTCACTCAACGTCCACTTCAGGCGCTCATGCTCAACCTTCAGCGATGCCAACTTGGTAGAGCTATCCCGGTACATGATGATCAGGGTGGCGATGTTCTGGTGTGCCTTTCGCAAGTCTCTAAGTTTCGTCTCCAGTTCCGCACACAAGAGGTCGCAGTGATACTTCAGCATCTTCGTGTCGGACAGCATGCCCAGCTCAAAACCGTTGTCATCGATCAAATCGTCTTCCATCACGCATACACCATGAACTGTATATCCAAGCAGTATCGCTGACGCTCGCGAGCCTCAAAATTTGTGTTCCTTGGAGGTGCGCCTGTGGTTGGCTTTCGGACGGATGACTCAGTTAACATCCGAAAAATCGGGCGGGTACAGGTGATGAGATGCAAGCCAACGGCGCAAAACGAACCGCTAGATTGAATACGGTGAAGAAGGTGTTTTGGGGGGTACTAGGGACAATGGTCGCAGTACCGATAACAAAATGGGTAGAGACACAACTGAATTTATCGTTCATCAGTCCAGCCATTGCCGGGCTATGGAACTGCATATCCGCGCTCGAAGCATGGTTTATGCGAGACGTCTCCCTACCAATCTGGGCCATCTCGCTACTGCTATTGCTTGCGTGCTTGCTGTTGATACCGCTGCTGATACTCATATACGCCGGATATGAGGCAGACACGAACGAAGTCGATTCCCACCCCTTGAGTAACGATCAGGTGCAGGTGTTCCTGTGCATAGGAAGATCGGTCAATAGCGGGAACAACATCACGTTCAGTGGCTTGGTTGAGCTTACACGCTTGTCGAGAATTGCCACCCATAACGCCCTTGACGTACTCATGGCCTATCAATTGATCACCGGTGCTTCAGACAACATGGGCTACGAATACATCGACCTTACTCGACGAGGGCGAGAGTTTTACATGGATTTACAGCGCGGTACGGCACCTGCTGGCACGTAATTCCCCACCATCAACGCCCATCTATTGTCCGTTCACATTGCCCAGTGTGAACAAAGCCTTTATTTTGTGAACGTTCTGCATGAAATTTGAAGCACAAAAAAGGGCCCACCTTTCGGTGAGCCCTTCTAGACCGCCCAGCAGAGCGGATTTTGTTTGGTAGGCGCGATTGGACTCGAACCAACGACCCCCACCATGTCAAGGTGGTGCTCTAACCAA
>Ga0105250_10001816_pt1 | contig 11181 bp, 10 predicted proteins | sample KBSS54metaG_FD_80425 | JGI IMG/M metagenome (GOLD analysis project Ga0105250, IMG submission 80425) | Switchgrass rhizosphere microbial communities from Kellogg Biological Station, Michigan, USA - KBS S5-4 metaG | ecosystem: Host-associated > Plants > Roots > Rhizosphere > Soil | place...
CGGGGAGATGTGGAACTGCATTTTCAGATGATGGCAAAACCTTCCCGCGACGTGGTGGAATCAGAGCTGACGGTGGATCGCCAGAAGCTGCAATATTTTAACCAGGAAGAGAGTTGGCAAACGCTGAACTGGCCTGACAACCGCTGGCAACCGCAAACCACGCTGACCTGGCGCAGCACCCATACCGGAACCCGCATTTATGCCGATCACCCTGGAAGCTGGGGCCTGATCCGCCTGCTGGATAAAGCCCGCATCACCAATCTGGGGAACAACATCTATCGTGTTGCCTGGCCGACGCCAGACGGGCTGACACTCAACTATCAGATACGTACGGAGCTCGGCAGTGGCCCGCTGGCGCTACTCGAATTGCGCGGCTTCCGCATGCCTGCGCGGATATTTATTTCCGCTACGCAAAATGAAGATGCGTATCAGGGAGGTGAACAATGAAAGTTCGCTTCGCTCATATGTTGCTGATTTTGCTGTCGCCAACGTTGCTGAGCAGTTGTGGAGCGTGGCAAAAAACCAAACAGGGAACAGCAAGCATTGCCGATGCCGTGTTTTATCGTCAGGTCAATATCCTGCACCTGACCTTCACTGCGCGTACGGCGATCAATCAGGACGACGCCCAGCAGTCGATGCCTTTACGCCTGAATATTTTACAGCTCAGCACGCGTCAACATTTCGATAACGCCGAATACAGCAGCCTGTTGGCACAGCCGGATTGGGTGCTGAAAGAGAGCCTGGTGGCGCAGCGGCAACTCAGCGTCATGCCGGGACAAAGCGTCAGCCTCGATATGCCAATGGAGAAGCAGGCGCAGTTTGTCGCAGTCGTGGGCTTGTTCCGCCAACCGGACCGGGAGCGCGGCACATGGAAACGGGTGCTGAGCCGTGAGGAGCTTGATGCGGATTCACCACGCACGATTGAAGTAAGGGATAACACCCTGAATTTGGAATTATTGAAGTAACTATTCAATTCAACGGCAGGAGCCACAAAGTGACGCTATACGATATAAAACCGAAGTTTCAGCATTTATTAAGACCGCTGGTCGTCAGGTTACATGCACAGGGTATCACCGCGAACCAGGTAACCTTGTTTGCCATGCTCACCTCTATAGTACTGGGCGCATTGTTGATGCGTTTCCCCGATCCACGCTTTTTTATCACCCTGCCCGTTTTCCTGTTTTTCCGCATGGCGTTAAACGCCATTGATGGCATGTTAGCCCGCGAATTCCATCAGCAATCCACCCTCGGGGCAATCCTCAATGAGGTGGGTGACATTATCTCCGACGCGGCACTCTACCTCGCTTTTGCGTTTGTTACTGGCATCTCTGCCTGGTGGGTTGTGCTGGTGGTGCTGCTTGCCTGGCTGAGCGAATTTTGCGGTGTGATGTGCCAGACGCTGAACGGCATCCGTAGCTACCGTGGCCCATTAGGCAAAAGTGACCGCGCATTTATCTTTGGCGCTCTCGGCCTGGTGATTGCGCTGTGGCCGCAGTGTATCGGCTACGCCAACGCAGTGTTTGTCCTTGCCACCCTGTTGCTGTGCTGGACCTGCCTGAATCGCTGCCGCAATGCGATGGAGGTGAAAAATGGCTGATTCCAGACACCTGCTTTATTACTGCCTGGGCGGTATCTTCGGCGTTCTCATGCTGGCAACGCTGATTATTTTTGTGCTGAGAAAGTGCCGTCCGCAGCGCAACTGGCTGGAATTGCAGCAGCGCGTTAATAGCTGGTGGGTGATTATCTGCCTGTTCTCGTTAGCAATGCTGTCGCCGAAGTGGCTGGCGCTGACCTTTTTCGGCTTCATCAGCTTCCTGTCGTTAAAAGAGTATCTGACGTTAGCACCCACGCGGCGTTCTGACAGTATGCCGCTGCTGTGGATGTATGCCGCTATCCCGGTGCAATATCTCTGGACCGGCATGGCCTGGTACGGCATGTTCATCATTTTTATCCCGGTTTACGTCTTCCTGTTCCTGCCCGCTCGCATGGTGATTGCCGGTGATACCAAAGGTTTTCTGCACTCTGCGTCGGTGATGCACTGGGGCATGATGACCACCGTGTTCGCTCTGAGCCACGTTGCCTACCTGATGACTTTACCCGGTGCCGACGCCAGCGCCGGTGCGCTGCTGGTGTTCTTCCTCGTGGCGCTGACTGAGCTGAATGATATTGCCCAGTATCTGTGGGGAAAATCGCTGGGCAGGATTCGCGTGACTCCCAACGTCAGCCCGAATAAGACGCTGGCCGGTTTGCTGGGTGGCATCTTTACCACCATGTTGCTGGCTGCGATTCTTGGCCCACTGCTGACACCGATGAGTTATCTCCACTCGCTGGGTGCTGGGTTGATTATTGGTGCAAGCGGCTTTTGCGGCGATGTGGTGATGTCGGCGATCAAGCGCGATTTTGGTGTGAAGGATTCCGGCAAATTGCTGCCCGGACACGGTGGCATTTTGGATCGACTCGATTCACTCATCTACACTGCGCCGCTGTTCTTCCACTTCTATTACTACTTCTACGTGTAGGAGGCGCACATGAACCGCATGCTGCGCTGGATCTTTACCCTTTGCATCGCTTATCCGGTGGTGTGGATCTGGCTGGGTGTCGCCGTGGCCAACCGCAAGAAGCTACCGAAAACAGGCCCGGCGATCATTGTGGCAAACCACAACAGCCATCTTGATGTGCTGACGCTGTTCACCTTGTTCCCCCTCTCGACACTGGTGAATGTACAGCCGGTGGCTGCCGCTGATTACTTCCTGAAAAACAAAGTGGTGGGTTGGTTTGCCCTCAAGGTGATTGGCATCATCCCGGTATATCGAGGAGCACATCAGGCTAATCCATTGCAGGCCTGCGTCGATGCACTGGCGGAAAAGAAAATCGTGATTATTTTCCCGGAAGGCACGCGCGGCGAGCCGGGGAAACTGTCAGAAATTAAATCTGGCCTGTGGCATCTCAGCCAGCAGTGCCCGGATGTGCCCATCATTCCGGTCTATATGCACGGGCTGGATCGCTCAATGGGTAAAGGTCAGAAAATACCGGTGCCGTTCTTTATCGATATTTATATCGACGATCCGCTGCGTTATCAGGACAACAAGGCCGAATTTAAAAGCGCGTTATTAAATCGTTTTGTCCAATTACAACAGCAAGCCATAAGGAAATCATCATGAGCCAGGAAGCACGTTTATTTCAGGAAGGATCTTTTTCAACCAGCGACGGTGAATCTCTCTATTTTCGCCACTGGCCCGCGCAGGATGCGCAGAGCAAAAAAGTGATTATGCTATTTCATCGCGGGCATGAGCACTCCGGACGTTTGCAGCATGTTGTCGATGAGTTACTTATGCCGGATGCCCATTTTTACGCATGGGATGCGCGTGGACACGGACATTCGCCGGGAGAGCGAGGTTATAGCCCAAGCCTGGCTCGCTCAGTGCAGGACGTCGATGAATTTGTTCGCTTTGTCGCTGAACAAGCCAGGGTGAGCATTGAAGATATTGTTGTGATTGCGCAAAGCGTCGGTGCGGTGCTGGTCGCTACCTGGGTGCATGATTACGCACCTAAAATTCGCGGTATGGTGCTGGCCTCTCCAGCGTTCAAGGTGAAGCTGTATGTGCCTTTCGCACGCACGGGATTGGCTATGCTGCAACGTATTCGCGGTCTGTTTTACGTGAACTCTTACGTCAAAGGGAAATTTCTCAGCCACGACCCCGAGCGCATTCGCAGCTTTGAGCAGGATAAATTCATCACCCGTCAGATTGCCGTGAATATTCTGCTGGATCTGTATAAAACGGCGGAGCGTATTGTTTCTGACTCTGCCGCCATCACCGTGCCAACACAGCTGCTGATTTCCGGCGATGATTTTGTGGTGCACACCAAACCGCAGAAAAAATTCTATCAGGGGCTGCGTAGCGCCATCAAAGAGCAGCATATTCTGCCCGGTTTTTATCACGATACGCTGGGAGAGAAGGATCGCCAGCTTGCCTTCGATAAAATGAAGCCGTTTATTGAACAGCTTTACCACGCTGCGCCTTACACCTTCGATTACAGCCATGAAGATCAGTGGAGTCCGGGCGCTGATGCGTACCGTGAGTTGCAGGCGCCACCTAAGCGCTGCTCACTACAAGGTGTGTCCTACGCTTCATTAAGTTTTGGCATGAAAACCATTGGTCGGCTGTCAAAAGGCATGCGCCTCGGATATGAAACCGGCTTTGACTCTGGCAGCACGCTGGATTATGTCTACCGCAACACGGCTGAAGGCACCGGCATTATTGGCCGTATCATCGACAGGCAGTACCTCAACAGCATTGGCTGGCGCGGCATTCGCATGCGCAAAGAAAATATCCAGCAGATGATTGCGCAGGCCGTAGCAAAACTGCAAGAGCACAATTTGCCGATTCGCGTAGTCGACATAGCCGCCGGACATGGCCGCTACGTTCTTGATGCACTAGAGAAACAGCCGGGAATTGAAAGCATCTTGTTGCGAGATTACAGCGATCTAAATGTGGAGAAAGGCCAGGCGATGATTGAAGCGCGTCAATTAGGCCATCTCGCGCAGTTCAAAAAAGGCAATGCCTTCGATTATGACTCGCTCGCCACACTCGCGCCTGCGCCGACGCTGGGGATTGTCTCCGGCCTGTATGAACTGTTCCCGAGCAACCAATTAATCAAAACTTCGTTGGCCGGTTTGGCAGCAGCCATTCCGCCGGGCGGCGTGCTGGTTTATACCGGGCAACCGTGGCATCCGCAGTTGAAAACCATCGCATGGACCTTAACCAGCCACCAGAACGGTATTCCCTGGTTGATGCGCGTACGCAGCCAGAAAGAGATGGATACGCTCGTCGAAGATGCTGGATTTGAGAAGTGCCACCAGCTGATCGATGAGTTTGGCATCTTTACCGTGTCGCTGGCGGTAAGAAAATAGCATGACTGAATCGTTGCTGACACAACGCCCTTTTCGCCCCTGGAAACAGGGGCTTTGCTGGCTGATGTTGCTGGGGCCACTGTTTTTTCTCAGCTACGGGCAGGTGAATACCTTCACCGCGACCCGCGATGATGTGGAAAGCCTGGTGTTTGCCTGGGAACGTTCGATTCCATTTGTTCCCTGGACTATCGTGCCTTACTGGAGCATCGACCTTCTTTACGGTATTTCACTGTTCACCTGCACATCAAGACAGGAGCTGACGCGTCACGGCTATCGCCTGCTTGTAGCATCGCTGGTGGCGTGTGCAGCGTTTTTACTTTTCCCGCTGAGGTTTACCTTCACGCGCCCGGAAACCCAGGGTGCCTTCGGCTGGCTGTTTCGCCAGCTTGAACAGTTTGATTTACCCTATAACCAGGCCCCTTCGCTGCACATTATTCTGACCTGGCTGCTCTGGCTGCGCTTTCGCCAGCATCTGAATCGCAATGCGAGAATCGTTGCGGGCGGTTGGTTCCTGCTGATTGCTGTCTCCGTACTGACCACCTGGCAGCACCATTTTATCGATGTCATTAGCGGGATTGGGGTCGCAGTCATCATCAGCTACCTGATTCCGATTAGAGGAGAATGGCGCTGGCAGCGGCCAACTCTGCACGCGCAACGTCTGGCAAGCAAATACGGCTTGGGTGGAATGCTGTTTTTACTGGCGGGGATAGCGATTCCCTGTGGTTATTTGCTGCTGTGGCCAGCTTTAGCGCTGCTGGCAGTGGCTGCGGGCTATGCCGGCTTGGGCGTGACGGTGTTCCAGAAAAACAGTTGCGGCAACTTATCCCTCTCCGCACGCCTGCTGCTTTTACCCTATCTGACAGGCGTGAGGATTTCCCGCCGCTGGTTTTCCCGGCATAGCGCGCAAAGTAATGAGATTGTCGCTGGCGTAGCGCTGGGCAGGTTCCCGGGCAAAGCGCAGCAGGATTTTGCCGTTTTTGATCTGACCGCAGAATTACACAAAGGCAACCGGAGCGCACAGCGATGGCAGGCCTATCCACTCATGGATCTGCTGGTGCCCGACATTGCGCATTTGCAGACTGCGGTAAGACAGCTTCAGCAACTGCACCAGGAAAATGACAAGGTGTTGGTTTGCTGCGCGCTGGGTTTATCGCGCAGTGCCACAGTGATTGCGGCGTGGCTGCTGGCGGAAGGACATGCAGCCTCTGTCGTTCAGGCCGTTGAACTCATTAAGTCCCGACGCCCGCAGATTGTTCTCACCCCTGCACACATTGCAATCCTCGAAGCCTTCAGCAAGGAACAGCTATGTCAGACATCATGATGACCAACCGAATTGTGCAAATTCATCTGGCAAGCTGGCGCTACTTTGCCGCGCTGACGCTGCCACCGTTGGCGTTGATACTCAACCTTCTCCACTCTGCGCTGAGTCTGCCGTTAATGGTGTTGTTCTTCATCACACACTACTACTGCTGGCGTTTATGGCTCGATGAACGGCTCTTCGCATTGCTCAACAACGAAGACGACCTTGCTGAGTTTGACCGAGGCATGGCGCAGCTGTGGCCGAAAAAATTTGCCCGCCCGCGTTCTCTGGCTGATCGCCTGCACGGAACAAGAGTCATGTTTTACCGGGCAATGATCTCACTGCTGGTGCTGTGGTTGGTTTCACTCTGCTCAGTGAGTTATCTGGCACTCACGCTGGTTGAGTAGGTGAACCATGAACGACCATGATTTTCTAAAATATTTCGACAGCGAAATGCGTTATCTGAAAGCTGCTGCCCAGGAGTTTGCGGAGCAGTATCCGGAGGCGGGACGGCGACTGGGTGTCGACGGCAAATCTCTGAAGATGAATGACTCGGTCGAGCAACTGTTTCAGGGCTTCTCGCTGATGATGGCGCAGATGCGTCGCAAGATTGATGACGATATTCCGGAGCTAACAGAGCCGCTGCTTGGGCATCTGCTGCCCGTGGTGAACCGCACGCTGCCATCAATGTCTGTGGTGGAACTTACGCCCGATAGCGTCGCTCAGGTACGTGATGCGGTGCTGCCGGAAGGTACAACGCTGCTGACCCGACCGATGGATATCACTGGCCTGTGCTGCCCTTATCGCACGACCGATGCGTTGAAATTGCATCCGCTGACGCTGGGCGAGATAACGACGCCCTTCCATCCCGATGGACACCAGATGATCTCCCTGCGGTTTACACTCAGCCCTCAGGCCGATACGAGCCAGGTCGATCTCAGTGATATTCCGCTTTATATCAACGGAGATCGCCCAGTTCAGTCGCTGCTATACCATGCGCTGACCCGTCATCTGAGCAACATTACTTTACGCCTGCCGCAGAGTGATTACCCCGATCCGCAGCCATTTAGTGGCGACATCCGTGCCCGCTGGCAGCAGCACTGGCGTCCGGTCTGGCAGGAAAGCGACAGTCCTGCACTCTGTGGTGAAGTGCGCCCGCTGCTGGAATATTTCAGTTTTCCGGCTCGCTACGCCTTCTTTACTCTATCGGGGCTCAACACGCTGCCTTTCGACGAAAGCTGCCGCGAGGTGATTCTCGATATTCACCTCAGTCAGCCGCTTCCACATGATATTTCCCTGCCGGCAGACGCGCTGCGCATTCACTGCGTGCCGGTGATTAACCTATTTACGCTGAACGCCGAGCCGCTGAAGGTAAAGCCTGCGGTACTCGATTATCTTCTGCGTCCGCACCGCCTGCGCGATCGGCACACTGAGATTTACAGTGTTGATGAAGTTGCCGCCAGCGAAACACTGGATAAGCGCCGCTATGTACCGTATCGGCACTTCCGGCAAAAAGGGGGCATGCTGCAACGCAAAGAGTCGTGGCCGGAGCGATATTTCCACACGCGCATCTGGCGCGGTGTCAGCGGTCTTTATGAAACCTTGCTGATGTTGGGTGGCGATGCAAGCGAGACCGATCGGGGCGAGGATGATGCCACGCTGTTTATGAACATCACCTGCACCAATGGTAACTATCCGCGTATGGCGCTGGAGAAAGCCGTATTTGATGGAAGCGCGGTCACCGGCAACCTGACGTTGCAGTGCACAACGCGTCATCCACCTTCTATGCCTTATTACCCGCCAACCACACAGCTGTATCAGTGGCATGTGATGTCGCTGCTGCATCCGCGCGCGCTGAGCCAGATGATTAGCGATGCTGCAAGCCTCCGCGCCGTGCTGGCGCTGTTTGACTGGAGCAATGACGATAACAACCGCCGTCGCATCAGCGGTATTCGTCACGTCAGCTGGCGTCAGGACTACAACGCCTCGTATCACTGGCACGGCGTGCGTATTCGCGTGGCGCTCGATGAAACCCAGTTCAGCGGCACCGGCGATGCCCGCCTGTTCTGCGAGCTGCTGGAACAGTTCCTGACGCAGTACGCCAGCGTGGTGCGCTTTATCCAGCTGACGGTGCTGCTGACCGCTTCGGGCTCCGAGTGGGCCTGGCCGGAGCGACGCATTGACAGGGTGCTGATGTGAGCGAAGAAAACAAAAAGCCGTTCTGGCTGGACGATAACGGCAATGACCAGACCGCGCAGTATAACTTTTACCGCTTCTGCCAGTTGCTGGAGCAGACGACCGGCAGCCGTCTCGGCACGGGCCGCACGCCGGAAAATGATCCGGTGCGCTTTCGTCCTAATCCGCATCTGGGCTTTCCCGCCGGGGAGCTAAAACGCACGGAAATTGACGCCGATAATCCGGATGCGATACCAACGGTCAGAACCAACTTCTTCGGCTTGTACGGTGTGGATTCGCCGCTGCCCACCAGCATCATTGATGATATCAACCAAGGGCGCGATGGTGCGGATGCGATGGCCGCGTTTCTGGATATCTTCAATCACCGGCTGATGACGCAGTTTTACCGCATCTGGCGCAAGTACAACTATCCGGCCACCTTTGTGCCGGGCGGTACCGATAGGGTTTCGCAAAGCCTGATGGCGCTAACCGGCATTACCCACAGCGGCGACCAGCCGTCATCACACCTGCTGGCGATACTGAAACCGCTGCTGCATACAACGCACACTGCTGAAGATATTGCAGCGGTGATCAGCAGCCAGGCACCGAACACCAAAGTTGAGGTTTTCGCACACCATCCGGTAACGATGCCGGTGGCACAACGCGCCCGGCTTTCAATGCACAGCGGCATGACGCTCGATCAGAATCCGATCCTGGGCGATGAAACCCGCGTGGCTGATTACTGCTCACGGGTTGAGCTTTCAACATACGATCCTGATGAAGCGAAAGGCTGGATGCCTGACGGGCAAATCCGGCAGGACGTGATGGCGCTGCTGCGTACCTATCTGGGCTGTGACTACGATTTGCGGTTTTGGCTGACGATTCCCACCCGATTGCTGCCAATGCCGCGGCTAGGCGATGCCGGGTTATTTAATGGATACAACATGATGCTGGGGTTGAGGACGGATAATTTGAGTACGATGCCGGAGACGGTGCGGATTAAAGTGGGAAAGCTGCGGAAAAGCCACATCAAATCACATAAACATCGAGAGTGAATGACACGCTAAATACAGTGAACCTTACCGGTATATCGGGGAAGCCACAGATGTATACGAGCATTGTTCTCGTATAATGATTAAAAATCCGAACGAAACATGAAACAGTGAATAAACTCGGTTTCTTCGGCAATGCATACACCGTCTGTAAGACAATAGTTCCAAGATGGCGCCACACGATTGGTAATTTAGTGAGTTATTTCATCTACTGAAATGCTGATCAGTAAAATATTCATTTCAATCAACTTGAATATGGGATGCTTTATCAGTGCATCCCTTTCAATATTTAATTAGAAAAAATTAAATATCTCAACCCATTAGATTTTATACATAGAAATTGTTGACTCGCAAAGTCATTCGCGTATCTCCATTACTGGCGAAGATGTGATCAGAGTGGCGAAGGCTTCCATACGACGTGCCACTTCACGAACTGCATCACCCGGACTCATGCCACTGCGCACCGCTTCGCCAAAAGCTGCAAGCTCAATCTTCTGTATCACTACCAGCAATCCCAACTGTTGTTCATCCGCGCCACCTCGCTCGCCTGCGGACAGACCAATAACGCGATTTTCAGCACGTGCTAGATTGATGTAATGATGACGCAGTGCTCCGAGCGCTTTGAGGCTGTCGCGGCTTTCGTGATATCCGGGCAGGTATTCGCGGCGAATCGATGCGGCTACACGACGCATAGAAAATGCTTTAGTCACGTCCAATTTGAACAGATTCATGCGTTCTGGATTGTTCCAATGGATAACTCGAAGCGTGTAATCGAATTGGAACTCATTAAGCAAATAACTGACCTCTGGCCTCTCTTCCCTGCTTTTAAGGTTTCCCTGTTTCGAATCGGAAAACTCTTTAAGCGATTGGCAGGGCAATGAACCAAGCTCACGAAGTCTTTCTTTATTCACTTTGATTGTTGCAACTAAGTTTTCATGCTGTATTCCAGCTCGTTCAGCAATAACCCGAGAATCAATACGCGACTCTTGCTTATGTTGGGTAAGGATTTCATCTTGGCTGACTTCAGATTGAGTTTGGCCGCTGCCATTTAAGGCAGTGATTTTTCTCTGGTTCATCTTTTTTGCTCCGAATTATTTTTAATTAGAGCCGCCGCGACAGCGTTAATGATGTTGCAATAAAATGAGCGCAAATGGTCGCAACTTATTTTCTTTTCGCTGTTCAGATGAATTTGCGAGTAATTGCACATTAATTTTGTTAGGCCGATTTACAGCTATGTGGCTTATTAACGGTATTCGTTCACAACAAATCAGCGAAGAGAAGTGACGGAACCACAATGGCAAAGCTTCGTAAAAAGTGGGTGGATTCCAATGCAGCCTGGAGAGCTGCATTAATACGAGCGGGAATTGATGATTTCAGATTTCATGACCTGAGACACATCTGGGCAAGTTGGCTTATTCAGGCTGGGGTGCCATTGTCGGCATTACAGGAAATGGGCGGCTGGGAGAGTATAGAAATGGTGCAGCGTTATGCTCACCTGGCACCGAACCATTTAACGGAGCATGCGAGGCAAAATGACGCGATTTTTGGCAGTCGTGTCCCAAATCTGTCACATGGGGAAATTTTAAAGCGGGATGAGAGTGATAACTCGTTGATTTGTATTGGTACGCCCTACAGGATTCGAACCTGTGACCTACGGCTTAGAAGGCCGGTGCTCTATCCAACTGAGCTAAGGGCGCATAGTGATTGGGTCGGATTATACGTCCAGCGGCTCGCGCGTCAAC
>Ga0105250_10001819_pt1 | contig 11178 bp, 14 predicted proteins | sample KBSS54metaG_FD_80425 | JGI IMG/M metagenome (GOLD analysis project Ga0105250, IMG submission 80425) | Switchgrass rhizosphere microbial communities from Kellogg Biological Station, Michigan, USA - KBS S5-4 metaG | ecosystem: Host-associated > Plants > Roots > Rhizosphere > Soil | place...
AAAGGCGCACGCCCTGTCGCAATTGCCACATGTACTCCTTTTTCTTGCAACATACGCACGGCTTCTCTTGTAGATTGTAGAATTTTTTTATCATGATCTAGTAATGTTCCATCAATATCAAAAAAGACGATTTTATCATTCATTTTCAAAACCCTTTCTAGCCCTTCTATGTTCCTACCTTGACTATTTCTTTTCAAATCCTAAAAAAAAGTATAACATATTAAACATCTGTGAAGAAAGCGTTCACTTCCTAACCTTATTCGCACAATATGCATATACTATCAAAAGAACATTGATGTTTGTTTGAATGAATTTTCTTTTCTAATCTATCTCATACTATATTCATAACTGGGGGGCATACTGCCTGTGAGAGCCAAAAACGTAACATAAGATTACATCTGCACGAGCCAATAAAACCCTTGAATTATCCGGACAGCACTTCCCTCATTTCTCTTCTATGATTTCCTAGTATGTAGAGATGAAGAGTTACTACTGATAAACAAAAAATAAGTATGCATGTTTGAAATAAGGAAAGGAAGGAGTAATCATGCTGAAGAAGCTGAAGAAAAAGTTAAAACGATATTTAAACGATTTAGTCCGTAAAAAGACCATGGCTTAAATCGTGCCCATTTCGGGCTTTTTCTTCATTCTCATTCGAAAAAACATGAAAATCATGACTATTTGCTTTATAATAGGTAACAGATAATGCAAAACATAGACAAGGAGAGGTTTTCCCAATGATTTTTAAAGTATTCTATCAAGAAAAAATGACTGAGGTTCCAGTACGTGAAAATACAAAAGTTTTATATTTAGAAGCAGAATCTCAAAGAGACGTTCGTACAAAATTACAAAAGTTCGCATATAATATTGAGTTTGTCCAATCTGTTACTGGCGCTCATCTTGAATACGAAAAGCAAAATGCTGATTTAACATTAACGGAGATCGTATAATTTATGAAATTCCTAAAAAATGATCAGGCGGCCGTTTTTGCTCTTGGTGGACTCGGTGAAATCGGCAAAAATACATATGCTGTCCAATTTCAAGATGAAATTATTATAATTGATGCTGGAATTAAATTTCCAGAAGACGAACTTCTCGGAATCGATTACGTGATTCCTGATTACACTTATTTTGTACGAAACGAAGATAAAATTAAAGGGTTATTTATCACACATGGTCACGAAGATCATATCGGTGGAATCCCTTATTTATTACGCCAAGTGAACATCCCAATTTATGGTGGGAAATTGGCAATCGCCTTAATTAAAAACAAGTTAGAAGAGCACGGATTACTTCGTAAAGCAAAACTTTACGAAATTCAAGAAGACGATGTTATTAAATTCAAAAAGACATCTGTTTCCTTCTTCCGTACGACGCACAGTATTCCAGATTCATATGGAGTTGTTGTGAAAACACCGCAAGGGCAAATTGTTCATACGGGAGACTTTAAATTTGATTTCACACCAGTAGGGGAACCAGCAGATTTGACAAAAATGGCAGAAATCGGTAAAGATGGTGTCCTTTGTCTCTTATCTGATAGTACCAATAGTGAAGTACCTAACTTTACAATGTCTGAACGCCGCGTCGGTGATAGCATTCAAGATATTTTCCGCAAAGTGGAAGGACGTATTATCTTTGCAACCTTCGCGTCCAATATTCATCGTTTACAACAAGTTGTAGAAGCTGCTGTTGAAAACAATCGTAAAGTAGCTGTATTTGGCCGAAGCATGGAAGCAGCAATTGAGATTGGTCATAATCTTGGTTATATTCGCTGTCCAAAAGATACATTTATAGAAGCGTCTCAACTAAATCGCCTACCAGCTAATAAAGTTGTTATTTTATGCACAGGTAGTCAAGGGGAACCAATGGCAGCACTCTCTCGTATTGCTAACGGTACACATCGTCAAATTCAAATTATCCCTGGTGATACAGTTGTTTTCTCTTCTTCACCAATTCCAGGGAATACAGTTAGCGTAAGCCGTACAATTAATATGTTATACCGTGCTGGTGCTGATGTTATTCATGGTAAACTTTCAAACATTCACACAAGTGGACATGGTGGACAAGAAGAACAGAAGTTAATGCTACGTCTCATTAAACCTAAATACTTTATTCCAATTCATGGTGAATTTCGCATGCAACGTATGCATATGAAATTGGCAAACGATTGTGGTATTCCAGAAGAAAATTGCTTCATTATGGACAATGGTGATGTTCTTGCCTTACGTTCAGATGAAGCAAACGTTGCTGGAAAAATCCCATCCGGCTCTGTTTATATTGATGGAAACGGCATTGGTGATATTGGTAACATTGTATTACGCGACCGTCGTATTCTTTCTGAAGAAGGACTTGTTATCGTAGTTGTCAGCATTGATATGAAAGAATTTAAAGTTGCAGCAGGACCTGATATTATCTCTCGTGGATTCGTTTATATGCGTGAGAGTAGCGATTTAATCAACGATGCACAAACTTTAATTACTACTCATTTAGAAAAAGTAATGGAGCGAAAGACAACACAATGGTCTGAAATTAAAAATGAGATTACAGATACATTAGCACCATTCTTGTATGAAAAAACCAAACGCCGTCCAATGATTTTACCAATCATTATGGAAATATAAAAAAAGGACAATGCTTGCGAGCATTGTCCTTTTTTATTTCACATTATATCCTATCGTAAGAAGTGCTTAAAACGATTCACTTCATCATCATGACCAATTACAATTAAAATATCTCCTGATTGAATATTTTCTGTAGCTCGAGGAGAAACAATAACTTCCTTCCCTCGCTTAATTGCCACAATGTTTAATCCAAACTTCGCACGAATATCTAGTTCAATTAAAGAGTGGCCATCAATTTTTTTATTTGCGATAATTTCTACAATACTATGCTCATCTGAAAGCTCTAAGTAATCTAATACGTTACTTGAAGCAATATTATTCGCAATTCGTTTTCCCATATCGCGTTCAGGATGGACAATATGATCTGCTCCTATTTTAGTTAACACTTTTTCATGATAATCATTTTGAGCCTTAACAGTAATATTTTTCACGCCTAATTCTTTTAAAATAAGAGTCGTTAAAATACTCGCATTTAAATTGTCACCAATCGCAACAACTACATGATCGAAATTGCGAATTCCAAGGCTCTTTAAGACCATTTCATCTGTTGAATCTGCAATCACTGCATGCGAAGCAATATTTGCAAATTCATTTATCTTGTCTTCATCAGAATCAATTGCCATTACTTCCATACCTAATTGAGCTAATTCACGACAAATACTGCCTCCAAAACGTCCAAGTCCGATGACAGCAAATTCTTTCTCTTTCTCACTCACATGAATTCCTCCAATAACATCAAGTCCTGTCTACTTTTATTGTAGCATACTTTATATTCGCCACAAAGACTAGTAATCAACGTATACTTATTTTTGCTTTTGTATATAGAAATACTGCTGCAAATAAAATGCAATAATACAAATGAGCATACCAAAAACAAATATATTTCCAAACGAACTAAACGTTTGAAACACAAATAATAATGTTTCTTGACCAAAAAAGGCAAATAAGAGCTGTGTAAAAGCAAATAAGAGCGCCCATTTATAATGCTGTTGATGAAATAAATAATGAGTTGCTCCTAAAAATGCACAAAATGAAATAATAAATATCCACCAGGTCTCTAAAAACACTTGCCATCCTGCAAAGTTATATCCATTTACAACAAGTGCAATGATTCCAATGACTAACATCGTGGGAACACTCCAAAATAACGCTCGACTCCGAAAAAATCGAATCCCATTAAAATCACCTTTTTCATTTGCGCAATACGTTAAAAATGCTGTACTTATATACAGGACAGAAAGAATTGTTAATACGATGATTAACCAAAAATGTAACTGATTATATTCATGTTCTATATTCGTAACAATAGCTGCTAACATACTTGGAATCAGCATACCTGTCCATCCGTCAATTTTCCTTTCATTCCAAAACACAGCATTTCCTATTCGAATTCCTAAAAGCATAAAAATAGTGACACCAATTACAAATAATGTTGTCTTATTTCCAACTAGACTTGTCGAAAAGGCAATTAGACCAATAAATAAAAAAAGAACGAATCCATTCATAATCTCTAATACTGGTGATAAATAACCTTTCACCCATTTATATGTTTCTTCATATCCTCGTTTATTCGTTAAGCGATATGCGTAAAAACTTATCCCGAAATAAACTGCTGCAATAATAACATATGCGTATAAAAAGAAACACAAGATTGCACTGCCAATCTGCACCTGATTCCCCACCCTTTTTTCTATATATCACATTGATTTTACACATTTTTCGCTGAAAAAGTAAACTAAAACATACTGTTCCATTTCCTTCAGTAATATTTTTATTTTTAAATTAGTATGTACAAGTCCCATTTCTCATTTATCCTACTATTTATAAAGTGAAATTTTAATCAATGGAGGTTGCTTCCCCCCACCTAACTTCATTACTTTCGCTGCATGTTGAGGTGGAGTTCTTACCACCCATGAATAGCGTAATAAAACAAAAACCTCCTAATGAAAAGGAGGCTTTGCACATATCAAAAGAAACTTCTCCTTCCAAGCCATCTAGCATGTAAAGAGAAAGCTTCCCATCTTATTCAGCTTCTTTTTCCGCTTCATCTAACACACGATTTACTCGTTTTGTTAGCATTTTCATTCCACTTCCACCTGCTTGGAAATGACGAAGCACACCATTTTTATCAAATACATAATAAGCTGGTACATATTGATTTTCAAATGCATCGGCAATCTTGTGTTGGTTATCCACCAAAATTGGTTGGGATATTCCGTGCTCTTTTGCAACTGCTTCCACTTGCTCAAGATTTAAATCTTCTTCTGAACGTGGCATATGAACTGCAACAACATTTAACTGCTCTTTATATTCATCACGGAATTTATTAATATCTGGCATTGCTTCTTTACATAAGTGACAACTAACTGACCAGAAATGAATAAGTGTTGGCTTTTCGCCAATTAGTGATTCACGTACTACTTCTCCATTTAACACTGTTGTTGCGCCGTCTAAAGAAGGCATTGGTTGACGTAATTTCATGATTTTCCCCCCTTACGAATGTAGAGAAAGGCCTAACAAAATATTGTTAGACCCTCCTATATTTCACAATAAAATTAAACGTTTAAAGTTGCTTGACCTGGTTTCCAGTTTGCTGGGCAAAGTCCACCAGTTTGAAGAGCTTGAAGAACACGAATTACTTCGTCAACTTCACGGCCAATGTTGTTGTGATGTACAACTTGGTACATTAATTCGCCTTCTGGGCTAATGATGAATAAACCACGAAGTGCAATACCTTCTTCTTCAAGTAATACACCGTAGTCACGAGATACTACATGGTTTGTATCAGCAGCTAGAGGGTATTTTAATTCACCTAAACCGTTTTTCGTACGGTCAGTGTTAATCCAAGCTAAGTGAGTGTGAATTGTATCAGTAGATACACCAATTACTTCTGCATCTAAATCTTCGAACTCATCATAACGATCAGAAAGTGCGATAATTTCTGTTGGACATACGAAAGTGAAGTCCATTGGATAGAAGAAAAGTACCGTCCATTTGTCCTGTTTCATAACCTCTTCAAGACTTACTTTACCAAATTCTTTGTTTGGCATAACAGCGTCCATTTCAAAGCGTGGCGCTTGTTTTGCTACCATACGTTCTGCCATATGTATCAACCTCCGTAAATTTTTTATCATATATTGTCTACTCTTGTATTATATAAGAGGAATTAGTTTTTAGTCAATGTTATTTGATAATTATTATAAAATAACTTACTAACAACTTGTTCCTCCACCTACCATTATAAAGTATTGTGTTAGAATTACAAAAAAAATGCATCATAAATTATAATTTTCCACATAAAAAGAACAGGCTTTAACCCCTGTTCCCTTTCCATTTTACATATTGATTTAAAAACGAAATGGTTTGTTCGATTACCTCTTCTTTCGGTTGTAGCTTTGCATGATGTAAACCATATTCTGAGTCTACCCCAAGCCAAAACATAAATCCCGGGATATCACGAAGCATATACCCGAAATCTTCTCCTGTCATCGCCTCTGTACATGTAACAACATTCATATTCGTTTGCTCAGATGCAAACATCATAAACTCTTGCGTTAACTCTTCACGATTATATACTTGATGATACATTGCTCCATAATCAATAACAGCTTCACATTGAAATGCTGCTTCGATACCTGTGACAATCGCTTCTATTCTGCTCTTCACTCGTCTCATCGATTCAACTGATAGTGTTCGAATTGTCCCTTCTAGGCGAGACTTTTCTGCAATAATGTTTTGGACTGTACCACCTGTAATTTTACCAATTGTAATAACCGCACTATCAAGTGGATTCACATTACGACTAACAACCGATTGAAGCTGTGTAACAAGATGACTTGCCGCAACGATCATATCATTCGCAGTATGTGGATATGCTGCATGTCCACCTTTTCCTTTTAAATCAATATATAGTTCCGATGTATTTGCAAATAGTAATCCTTCTTTTGTTGCGATTGTCCCCACTGGATACTCTGGTGCGATATGAAGACCCAGAATGATATCAGGCTTCCACGCTTGTAGTTCTTCGCTTCCTAACATAGGTAAAGCGCCACCTGGTCCTTCCTCCGCTGGTTGAAAAATAACTACAAGGTTATCATCTATCCTGTCATTTACAACCGCTGTTAAGAGTCCTAATCCGATTGTAGCATGCACATCATGACCACATGCATGCATCATTCCTTCATGAATAGAAGCGAATTCATACCCAGTTTCCTCTGAAATCGGTAAACCATCAATATCTGCACGATAACCAATCGTTTTCCTTGGATTTCTGCCATTCACTTTAACGATTACGCCCGTTTTCCATGTTTTAACTTCAATATATTCCTTAGGAAGAGTATAAATATAATCTAAAATATATTGTTGTGTTTTCCATTCCTTAAATCCTAACTCCGGAATCTTATGTAAATCCCTACGAATTTGTACAAATTTACTGACTGTCATGTCTCCACCACCATTTATCTCGCTATTCGCGGGCAGTAAGACCTCCAACTCAAAATTCAGCGAAAGCAAAGAAGTTAGGTGGGTGATCAACTGCCCGTAAAAGTTTCACTTTATAAAAAGCGTAAGAGCTTATTTGCCCTTACGCTTTTGTTCTTTATTTTTCTGGGTTTAATTGACGAAGTTCTTGTTTAATTTCTGTTTTTGCTTTTGTCTTCTCATCAATTTCTTTAATAACACGAGCTGGTGTTCCTGCAACCACTGTATATGGGGGTACATCTTCCGTTACAACTGCACCTGCTGCAACAACCGCGCCTTTACCAACTGTAACACCTTCTAGGACAACTACATTTGCACCAATTACAACGTCATCTTCAACGATAACTGGTTTTGCAGAAGGTGGTTCGATCACACCTGCAAGTACTGCCCCAGCACCAACGTGACAGTTTTTACCTACTGTAGCACGTCCGCCAAGCACTGCATTCATATCAATCATTGAACCTTCACCGATTACTGCACCGATATTAATCGTTGCATTCATCATAATAACTGCATTATCACCGATCTCAACATGGTCACGAATAATTGCACCTGGTTCAATACGAGCTTTAATACCTTTTAAATCAAGCATTGGAATAGCAGAATTACGACGGTCGTTTTCAACAACGTAATCTACAACGTGCTTTTTATTGTCTTCAAGAATTGTCTTAATCTCAGACCACTCTCCAAATAAAACACCAGCTTTTTTATTTACAAATGCTTGTACTGTTTCAGGGAATGTTACTTCTTTTAAATCCCCTTTTATGTATACCTTTACAGGAGTTTTCTTCTCGCTTTTTTGAATAAACGAAATAATTTCGTTTGCATCCATCATTTTCATGCTTGTTGCCTCCTAAATCCATTTATAATGTTACTCTACCAAACGAAAGAGCTACTAGCAAGACAATAATCTTATTTTCCCATTTGAATTTCTTCTATAATATCTAAAAATGCTTGCACTTGCTTAAGTTGCCTTGCAGAATCGCTTGTCAATAACCACGTTTCTCGAGTCAATTTAACAGGCGTTTTATATGTCTTTTCTCTTACTTCTTTTAACACAGTAGAAGGCAACAGTGCATAACCAATTCCATTTAAAACGAGCTGCTTACATGTTTCAATTTGATCAACTACAATCGTTCGTTTAGGAGGATTAGAAAATAAACTATACCACCAATTTTGTATTTGTCCATAGTATGTGGAATCGCTTTTAAATTGTATAAACGGTCTGTTTGTATCTTTCAACATAGAAATATCTTTAATTTCTGTGTCAACTAAATACAGCTCATCCTCAAATAATTGCTGTTTATACCCTTTATATTCTTGTTTCCCTCGTAGTATAGCTACATGAACATCCCCTTCATAAAATTGCTTCTGTACTTCACTACTCCATCCTGTGAAAAGGGAAATTTTAACAAATGGATATTTTTGTACAAACCGCTTTAAAACAGGTGGTAACCAATATTGTCCAATCACAGATGCCACAGCTATCTTTAATGTCCCATATGTTTCCGTACGATAGATTGCTAATTCACTTTTAATTGCCTCTTCCCTTTGCAACATATCTTTCGCATAATTGGCCACTTTTTCCCCTTCTGGTGTAATTGTCAGGCCTTTTTGAGAACGGATAAAAAATTTCATTCCCCACTGTTTTTCCATTGATTGTAATCGTTGACTGAGTGCAGGTTGTGAAACGAATAAGCGCTCCGCAGCTTTTCTCATATTGGATTCCTGTGCTAAAACAACCATCATTTGAAAATCATCAATTTGCAACTTTCTCCCTCTTTCCTTATCTTACATGTAACCATCTAACCTCAATATATATGTTGCACTATTCTCTAACATGCGATATTTAATTTTTATTTTTAAGAAGCTTGGATAAATTGGCATTTCACTTAACCTTTTATACTTGTTGACGCTGTTCCCTATACACAATGGAAAAGAGACGCATGATAAAAAAGCGACTTCTTTTTTATTCGAAGTCGCTTACCCTTCTTTATCGATTATACTGTCTTACTTTTTTGTTCAACAATTTTAAAATAGCACGCCTTGTTAAAATTCCTTCAAAGTACCCGTCATTGTTTACAGCACAAATAAATGGATGATCAATTGTCATTTCTAACGCTTTAGCAAATGAATCTTCAAGTCCAAGATTCGGAATGTCCTTTTTCATTACATTCTCCACTTTCATATCCTCAAGCTTTTCAAATTCAATGCGTTCTAACCCTAAAATACCATCCAAAATCATCGCAGTACTTATTAATCCATGCAATTTATACATGGGATCTAAAACAGGAATTGCAGAATATCCAGACTTTACAAGAACAAGTAAAGCATGTTCTAAGCTATTTCCAATTTGAACATGTGCAACTTTTTCTGATGAAATCATTAAATCCTTTACAAGAACTTGTTGAAACTCATCTTTCGGAATACTAATCATTTTATATCCCCCACTTTTTCTCCCTTTTTCCTGCTAACATGATCTCCAATAGACTATTCATAAGAACCTTACTGTTCGAAGTTAATCATATCCACGGCTAAAAGTGTCACTTTATTTCCCATTTCTACTCATATCTTATGATAGCGTTTTCATATTATTATTTTGTCCTTATTTATTACAACAAAAAATAATGATACACAGTTCATTTTACCATAGAACACAAAAAAAAGACTACCTTTATGGTAGCTCTTAGTATCCTTCATTTTTTAATCGATTAAACAACCTTGTAATTCTTCTATATTGGGAAATATCCGCTTTTTTTAAACCAATTTCAATATCTGTAAGCTCAACAGCTAGAATTTCAGTAGCGTAGTTTTGACGAAATAAAATATCTAACAGCAAGCTTTTTTCTTCGTTTGTTAAAGTAACTTTCGTCTGCATATACTCCTCTCCTTATGCTTTTTTCTTATTATTTATTATATAAAATATCTGCTTAGTTTAATAGATAAAAATTCAGTTTTTTACTTTGTATATCGATTTGCATAACTAAAAGCTGCATAAGCATCAGGTTTAATTTTTGCAGTCAGCCCCATCGCCTTCACCTTCATTGTCATATCCGAAATAAATTCTTTTGTTAATCCATTATTTCCTATATCCAAGTGAATTTCCATTACAAATCCAGCTCCTTCATGAGCGTATGGATGTAAAATCTCCCATACCCGCCTTATATGTTCCGGTGTAAACAAACAGGCGACTTCTTGACTAAACTGTGTTTCTAAATATATTTTCTCACGTAAGGTAGGTGGTCTTTTATGTACTGCTTTATGTTTTAAACATCCCCATGCTCCTTTCCCAACACGATGAATGTGCACTGCCGTAATAAAACGAGTATCTTTTTGATGTGCTTGTGAATCAGTTCCAATAGACAGTCGATATAAATTGCGTGGATCTCTTTTAATAAAATTACAGATGCGTGAGAACACCGTTTCAAAATTCATATTCCTCTCTGATACATTATAAAATGGATGCTCACCGTCCACATAGTCACGTCCCTTCGATTAGACAGACTTTTTGCATTCTCATTGTATGGGACAAAAGAGGAAAATATGACTTTATTATCCTTTACTTGTTTCTATATTTCGGATGGAATACTTACATGCTGGACAAGTATAAATTACATTCTGATTAGACTGAGCTGTTAGCACACGATCAATTTCAAATGACATATGACATTTTGGACAAACAACAATTGGTAATCGTTCCACACTCCACATTCCCTTCAAACTTTTAATACCAGTGTAGGAAGAACCAAAAAATCTTATACATATAAAGTGAAACTTCCATTAAGCTTTTACAGATCGTTATCTCCACATATCTTCTTTAATTCCTTATCCTCTTACTACCCATTAATGAAGAATGAAGTTATTATTAAAATCACCAAAAAAGGTACCGCTTCTCGCGGTACCTTTTTTGTATGTATCAAGAAATAATATCGTAGATCTCAATTGCAACCATATCAATGTTATCGAATTGATACACTTGTGGCTTTTCGCCTTGCTGATACACTTCTAACTCATACATTTCACTTTTATCGAAAAATTTCACGCTACATTTGCGCTCACCGTTCACTTCAAAATAGCG
>Ga0105250_10001828_pt1 | contig 11126 bp, 7 predicted proteins | sample KBSS54metaG_FD_80425 | JGI IMG/M metagenome (GOLD analysis project Ga0105250, IMG submission 80425) | Switchgrass rhizosphere microbial communities from Kellogg Biological Station, Michigan, USA - KBS S5-4 metaG | ecosystem: Host-associated > Plants > Roots > Rhizosphere > Soil | place...
ATGCGTTTGCCCACCGTCGGCTCGCTGAAGGCCTTGCAAGGCGTCGAGCTGAGTCTGGAAGTCGCCGGCACCGTCACCGAACTCAAATTCGAATCCGGACAGAAGGTCAAGGCCGGGCAACCGCTGCTGCAACTCGACAGCGCGGTCGAGACCGCCCTGCTGGAAACCGCCAAGGCTGACCTGTGACTGGCACAACTGGACTTCGGCCGTGGCAGCCAACTGGTCGACAGCCGCGCGATCTCCAAAGGCGAGTACGACCGTCTCTCCGCCGTGTTGCAAAAGAACAAGGCCACGGTCAATCAGCTCAATGCCTCGCTGGCGAAAAAACGCATCCTCGCGCCATTCAGCGGCACCATCGGCATCCGTCAGGTGGATGTCGGCGACTACCTCGCCAGCGGCACCAAAATCGCCACCCTGCAGGATCTGAGCAGCCTCTACGCCGACTTCTATGTGCCGGAGCAATCGGTGCCGAAACTGGCCATCGGGCAACCGGTGCAGATCGGTGTCGCAGCCTATCCAGGGCAGAACTTCCCCGGCGCCATCAGCGCGATCAACCCGATTGTCGAGAGCACCACGCGCAATATTCTGGTGCGCGCAACCCTGGCCAATCCCGACGGCAAATTGCTGCCGGGCATGTTCGCCAGCCTCAACGTGTTGCTGCCCGATCCGCAGAAACACATCGTGGTGCCGGAAAGCGCGATTACCTACACCCTCTACGGCAACTCACTGTACGTGGTCGGGCAGAAAAAGGCCGAGGACGGCAGCGTCGAAAAAGACGACAAGGGCCAACCGGTACTGATCGCCGAACGTCGCTTCATCGAGACCGGTGAGCGCCGCGATGGCCTGGTGATGATCAACAAGGGCGTACAGAGCGGCGAACAAGTGGTGACTGCCGGCCAGATCAAACTGGACAACGGCGCACACATTGCCATCAGCGACGACAAGACCCTCGGCGAGCAGAACAGTCCGCCTCGCGCCGACTGATCAAGGAATCCCCATGGCTTTTACCGATCCGTTCATCCGCCGCCCGGTGCTCGCCACCGTGGTCAGCCTGCTGATTGTGCTGCTGGGTTTCCAGGCCTGGAGCAAGCTGCCGCTGCGCCAGTACCCGCAAATGGAAAACGCCCTGATCACGGTGACCACCGCCTACCCCGGGGCCAACGCCGAGACCATTCATGGCTACATCACCCAGCCAATGCAACAGAGCCTGGCCAGCGCCGAAGGCATCGACTACATGACCTCGGTCAGCCGGCAGAACTTCTCGGTGATCTCGATCTACGCGCGCATCGGTTCCAACACCGACCGTTTGTTCACCGAACTGCTGGCCAAAGCCAACGAGGTCAAGAACAAACTGCCGCAGGACGCCGAAGACCCGGTACTGAGCAAGGAATCGGCCGACGCCTCGGCGCTGATGTACATCAGTTTCTTCAGCAAGGACTTGAGCAACCCGCAGATCACCGACTACCTGTCGCGGGTGATCCAGCCGAAACTGGCGACCCTGCCGGGCATGGCCGAGGCGGAGATTCTCGGTAATCAGGTATTCGCCATGCGCCTGTGGCTCGACCCGGTGAAGCTCGCCGGTTTCGGCCTCAGCGCCAGCGACGTGACCAACGCGGTGCGCCAGTACAACTTCCTCTCCGCCGCCGGCGAGGTGAAGGGCGAATACGTGGTCACCAGCATCAACGCCAACACCGAACTGAAATCCGCCGAAGCCTTCGCGGCGATTCCGCTCAAGGTCAATGGCGACAGCCGCGTGCTGCTCAGCGATGTCGCGCGGGTCGAGATGGGCGCGGAAAACTACGACTCGATCAGCTCGTTCGGCGGCACGCCGTCGGTGTACATCGGCATCAAGGCCACACCCGGGGCCAACCCGCTGGACGTGATCAAGGAAGTACGCAAGCTGATGCCGGAGCTGGAAGCGCAATTGCCGCCCAACCTCAAGAGCGAGATTGCCTACGACGCCACCCAGTTCATTCAGGCCTCGATCGACGAAGTGGTGAAAACCCTGTTCGAAGCGGTGCTGATCGTGATCGTGGTGGTGTTCCTGTTCCTCGGCGCGTTGCGCTCGGTGGTGATCCCGGTGGTGACCATCCCGCTGTCGATGATCGGCGTGATGTTCTTCATGCAGATGATGGGCTACTCGATCAACCTCCTGACCCTGCTGGCGATGGTGCTGGCCATCGGTCTGGTGGTAGATGACGCGATTGTGGTGGTGGAGAACATTCACCGACACATCGAGGAAGGCAAGACGCCGCTGGAGGCCGCACTGGAAGGTGCGCGGGAAATCGCCATGCCGGTGGTGTCGATGACCATCACCCTGGCGGCGGTGTATGCGCCGATCGGTTTCCTCACCGGTCTGACCGGGGCCTTGTTCAAGGAGTTCGCCCTGACTCTGGCCGGCGCCGTGGTGATCTCCGGGATCGTTGCCCTGACCCTGTCGCCGATGATGTGCGCCCTGCTGTTGCGCCACGAAGAAAACCCCAGTGGTCTGGCGCACCGCCTCGACCGCATCTTCGACGGCCTCAAACGCCGTTACCAGAGCCTGCTCCATGGCACGCTGAATACGCGGCCGGTGGTGTTGGTGTTCGCAGTGATCGTGCTGTGCCTGATCCCGGTGTTTCTCAAGTTCACCAAGTCGGAACTGGCGCCGGACGAGGATCAGGGCATCATCTTCATGATGGCCACGGCCCCCCAGCCGACCAACCTCGATTACCTGAGCACTTACACCGACGAATTCATCAAGATCTTCAAGGAGTTTCCGGAGTACTACTCCTCGTTCCAGATCAACGGCTACAACGGCGTGCAGGCGGGCATCGGTGGCTTCCTGCTCAAGCCGTGGAACGAGCGCAGCCGCACGCAGATGCAGATCCTGCCCGAGGTGCAAGGCAAACTGGCGAGTATCCCCGGCCTGCAGATTTTCGGTTTCAACCTGCCCTCCTTACCCGGCACCGGTGAAGGTTTGCCGTTCGAATTCGTGGTCAATACCGCCAACGACTACGAATTGCTGCTGCAAGTGGCCGACCGGATCAAGAAACGTGCGATGGAGTCGGGCAAGTTCGCCTTCGTCTACCTCGATCTGGCGTTCGACAAGCCGGAAGTGGTCGTCGATATCGACCGTGCCAAAGCCGCGCAGATGGGCGTGTCGATGCAGGATCTGGGCGGCACCCTGGCGACGCTGCTGGGTGAGGCGGAAATCAACCGTTTCACCATCGAAGGCCGCAGTTACAAGGTGATTGCCCAGGTCGAGCGACCGTACCGCGAAAACCCTGGCTGGCTGAACAACTACTACGTGAAGAACACCCAGGGCGAGCTGCTGCCGCTTTCTACCCTGATCAAGGTCAGCGACCGGGCGCGACCGCGCCAGCTCAACCAGTTCCAGCAACTCAACGCGGCGAAGATTTCCGGATTCCCGCTGGTCAGCATGGGCGAGGCCATCGACACCGTGCTGCAGATCGCCCGGGAGGAAGCGCCAGCCGGGTTTGCCTTCGACTATGGCGGCGCCTCGCGCCAGTACGTGCAGGAAGGCAGCGCTCTGTGGGTAACCTTCGCCCTGGCGCTGGCGATCATTTTCCTGGTGCTGGCGGCGCAGTTCGAGAGTTTCCGTGATCCGCTGGTGATTCTGGTGACGGTGCCGCTGTCGATCTGTGGTGCGTTGATTCCGCTGTTCCTTGGCTGGTCGAGCATGAACATCTACACCCAAGTCGGACTGGTGACCCTGATCGGGCTGATCAGCAAGCACGGGATCCTGATCGTCGAGTTCGCCAACCAGCTGCGCAAGGACAAGGGCCTGACCGCGCGCGAAGCGGTCGAGGAAGCGGCGGCAATCCGCTTGCGCCCGGTGTTGATGACCACGGCGGCGATGGTGTTCGGCATGGTGCCGTTGATTCTGGCGACCGGTGCGGGCGCCGTGAGCCGGTTCGATATCGGCACCGTGATTGCAACGGGGATGTCGATCTGGACGTTGTTTACGCTGTTTGTGCTGCCGTGCATCTACACCCTATTGGCGAAACCCGATCCGAAATAACAGCGATTTACCTTTGTGGCAGCGGGCTTGCTCGCGAAAGCGCCAGGTCAGTCAACAGCAATGCTGAATGTGCCGGCCCCTTCGTGCGCAAGCCCACTCCCATCCTTGATCGCAACCAGCCACAAATCTCCCTCTTTCGCCGATCCCACAGGGGAATGGTGTGATCCCTGGAACACGCGCAATAAAAAAGGCCTCGCATCTGCGAGGCCTTTCATTTTGGCTTCAATCGGTTCAACTCTGTGGCCTCATCCCTTGAGAAAGTCCGAACATGAACAACTACAGATCATGGTCAGGTTTAGTCGCCACGGAGGCTTTCGCCACCCGTGGTACTGCGCAGTGAGCATCGCCTGTGGTAGCACCGATCACCTGCATGCGGGGCTGCTCCCAGGCCGCCACCGCCAATGAAGCAACTGCCAAGGCTCCAACCAAAAACAAACCTCGTGCAATTTCGAGTTTCATCGCTATAAACCTTTGATAGCGCTGCCAAACGCCGTCTCATAAAAGTAGACGAGTTTTTTCCAGTCCGTGTCGCTGAACGACGAATGGCGACGCAATTGCTTCATGTCATGGGAGGCCGCGCGATAAGCGGTCAGACGCTGACGGCATTTCTCCAGATCGATCAATGCCACTTCGACCTGGGCCGAATCACCTTCGCCGGTCACCCGTACAAAAACGTGTTTGATGTAGATGCAGCTGTGCTGCCAACGACCCTTGTGCATGCGCGCGAGGTTTTCAGCCAGGTCTTTGAGAACGCGCTCGTAAACCGCTTCGCCATACTGGGCACGGCCACCGGCGGCTTCCCACTTCTCGAGTTCGTCGAAACCGTCCAGCGACTTGGTCACCAGCAGCGCACGCCACTTGTGTTGCGGATCGGGCTGCGCGCCGCAGAAGACGATTTGCGGGACGCGTACACCGAGGCGGCTGACACCGGTCAGGGCATCCAGCTCTCGCAAGACTGTCGGCCGGCCGAAAGGATGCAGCCAACTGCGATAGATATGTCCGGTCTGGCGCTTGGCATACAGTAACTGGCCGTCACGGCCCACGACTCGTTGCACACCACTTTCCCCGCCACGGCGCACGTTGGGTTCTTCCACCCATTCACCGCGCTGGTTCCAGTAGTAGTCGAAGCGATCCTGGGGAGCGACTTCCGTTTCTGCTGCTATTTGCACCGCCATCCTGTTACCTCTTGCGTAATACGTAAACCCGCCACATGGCATACAGCGGAATGAAGTCCAGTTGTTCCTGAATGCGAAAACCTGCGTCTTCGACCTCTTTTTCTACTGTCACAGCCGGTAACACAAACCGGTTTTGGTAACCTTCCTGCCCACGGCGCTGTTCAGCGCGTTTGCGTTTCCAGGCCTTGAAATTACCGTCCACCCACAACGAAATGATTACGCTGTCACGGGTGACACGCTCGAATTCGCGCAAAATCGTCCGCCGATGTTCGGCTTCACCGATGTGATGCAGCAAACGCATGCAGAAAATGCTGTCGACGGCGTTATCAGGTAAGGCAATGTCGAACGCAGACGTGTGCAAAGGTTGTACCCGTTTCACCACATCAGCCGGTTGCGCCTGCATCGCGGTCTTGATCATAGACTCGGAATTGTCCGCGCCAATGATCACCCGATTGGGTTTTTCCGCCAGCAACGGCCAGAAACGCCCTGCACCACACGGCAGATCCAGAACCAACCCCGGCTCGCCCGCCAGCGTCAACGCCTTGCGGGCCAGTTGCTCGTCCCGCCAATGTGACAACCGACGACCTAAACCGTCCTGGTGCTTGCGCAAATATTTTTGTGCATGCTGGTCATCATACTTTTCGGAAAAATCGAGCTTGATCGGACTGCTCATTTCAGGACTCCTGAATAACTGACGCCCCTACCATAGGTAGTGGCATGTCAGCGTCAGGTCGTCCCTTTGTGAAAATTACGTCAGGTAAACCGGCAAACTATTACAGGGTTTTACAGGGAGAAAGCAATAGCGCGGGGCCATCAGCTGAATCCGGCGGCCACTGATGATTCAATACTGCCGTTCAATCCCCTTCGCGAGCAGGCTCGCTCCCACCTTTGTACCGCAGATATCTGTGGGAGCGAGCCTGCTCGCGAAGGCGTCATCAAATACCAGCACTCAGGGCGCGGCCGCTTGGATTTGGGGTTCAACGCTGCCCCAGCGTCACCTCAAAGCGGCAGCCATTGGGCTGCATGGTGCTCAACGTCACCTCCCAGCCCTGGTTTTCACAGATCCGCTGCACCAGCGACAACCCAGACCCAGGCCTTCGCCGCGCTTCTCATTGCCGCGCACGAAGGGCTGGAACATGGCCTCACGTTTTTCCTCGGGAATGCCGACGCCCGAGTCTTCGACGACGAAGCCGTTGTCGTTGAGCGTCAGGCGGATGAAGCCCTGCTCGGTGTAGTGACAGGCATTGCGCAGCAAGTTACCCATGACGGCGCTGAGCAAAGTCGCGTTGAAGCGAGTGTCCGGCGGATTGCCCGGCTCGAACATCAGCTGCAGCCCTTTCGATTCGATCGGTTCACGCCAGATACTCAACAAGCCATCGGCCACCTGACTGATGTTCTGCTGCGGTGCCGAACCGGCGTCTTCACGCTGGGCGCGGGCGAGCATCAGGAAGGTCTGCACCAGTTCACGCATTTCTTCGCTGGCGCGCGCGATGCGCTCGACCTGGGCACGACCGCGTTGATCCAGCCCCGGATTTTCCAGCAGCAGTTCACAGGAACTGGCCAGCACCATTAACGGTGTGCGCAGCTCGTGGCTGACGTCACTGGTGAACAGCCGCTCCCGAGTCAGTGCCTGACGCAGGCGCCCCAGCGTGGCATCGAACGCCACCGCCAGTTCGCCGACTTCGTCAGCCGCATAGTCCGGCGCCAGTGGCGGCGCCAGACCGAGCAACTGATCGCGATGCCGTACTTGCCGTGCCAGGCGCACCACCGGCGCCATGACCTTGCGCGCCAGCACCCAGCCGAGAAATACCGCCAGCGCCAGACTGAGCACAAAGCCCACCAGCACCACGGCGACCAGCACGCGCTCGCGTTCTTCGAAATCGCTTTGATCCTGCAGCAGCACGTAGCGCCGACCGTCGACGATCTCGACCATCGCGTGATACGACAGCTGCTCGCGGAACACTTCGTGGAACCCCGCATCGAGGTGACGCAGATCCTTGGGCAGCTCGAAATCACCCGGTCCGCCGCTGAAATAGAACAACTGGTCCGGTTCCGGGCGATGGCTCCAGTCCGATACGTTGTCCATCAGCAGCAGACGCTGCAGGTCGCCGCCCAGCCCCGCCGAAATCAGTTTCACCTCCACCAGGTGCACGGTCGCCACGATGCCCATGGCGAAGGCCCCGGCCACCAGCGCACTCATCAGCGCAAAGGCGATGATGATCCGCTGGGAAAGGCTTTGCTTAAACTCCATCACGCCCCTCGGCCAAGCGGTAACCCACGCCGTGCACGGTTTGCAGCAACGGCTTGGCAAATGGCTTGTCGATCACCTGACGCAATTGGTGGACGTGGCTGCGCAGGCTGTCGCTGTCCGGGCAGTCATCGCCCCACAGCGCTTCTTCGAGAATTTCCCGACGCAGAACGTGCGGACTCTTCTGCATCAAGACTGCCAGCAGCTTCAGCCCGACCGGGTTGAGCTTGAGCAGCTTGCCCTCGCGGGTCACTTCCAGCGTGTCGAGGTCGTAGGTCAGGTCACCGACCTGCAGCGCACGACGGCCGCCGCCCTGGGTGCGACGCATCACGGCTTCGATGCGTGCCGCCAGTTCCGACAGGGCAAACGGTTTGACCAGGTAATCATCAGCCCCGGACTTGAAGCCCTGCAGGCGGTCGTCCAGTTGATCGCGGGCGGTGAGCATGATCACCGGCGTATCGCGTCGGGCGTCTTCACGCAGGCGCTTGCACAGGGTGTAGCCGTCGATCCCCGGCAGCATGATATCGAGCACGATCAGGTCGTAATGCTCGGTGGCAGCCAGATGCAGGCCCGACAAGCCGTCCTGGGCGCAATCGACGGTATAGCCTTTGAGCCCCAGGTAATCGGCCAGGTTGGCCAGGATATCGCGGTTGTCTTCGACCAATAGAATTCGCATTGGCATCTCCTCCGTACACAGTGACGGCCGTCATGGCCCGCGCAGCTTAAGGCCAACGCCGTTTCAGGGCTAGGGCCGACAGGTGTGCAAATCAATTTGCCCAGGCAAATTAAATGTTTAACAAAGTTTTCACTATCGATTCACAACCTGACTACAGTGACGCCGCGAAACTCGCGCGCCATTGATATAAGGAAAACTAGACAATGGACCTTCTCAAGACCGCGCCCGTGCGCTTTCTGCTGCTCATCACCGGCGCCTGGCTGGTCATCTTTCTTCTGACTCGAGCGGTACTGCTGCTGACTCACCTGGATGAGGCCGGCGGCTTCGCCCTGTCGGTGTTCGGCATCGGCGCGCTGTACGACCTGGGTTTCCTGGCCTATGCGGCATTGCCGATGGGCTTGTACCTGCTGCTCTGCCCGCCGGGCCTGTGGCGGCGTCGTGGACATCGCCGGTTTCTGCGCGCCCTGCTGACAGTCAGCCTGTTCGCCATGCTGTTCGTGGCAGTGGCTGAATGGCTGTTCTGGGACGAGTTCGGCGTGCGCTTCAACTTCATCGCCGTCGATTACCTGGTGTACTCGGACGAAGTGCTGAACAACGTCCTTGAGTCGTACCCGATCGGCAAACTGCTGAGCCTCCTCGCGGTACTGGCCGTGGTGATCAGCTTTGCCTTGGGCAAGCCGTTCAATGCCGCCATGAATGCCCCGCTACCAGCGCTGCGCGGACGTCTGCTCAGTGCCTTGGGCCTGTTGATCGTCGCGGGCCTCAGCCTGCAACTGCTCAGCCAGGACGCCCCGCGTGCCCAGGGCGGCAACGCCTACCAGAACGAACTGGCCAGCAACGGTCCGTATCAGTTCTTCGCCGCGTTCCGTAACAATGAACTCGACTACACCCAGTTCTACAAGAGCCTGCCGGCGGAAAAAGTCGCCAGCCAGATCCGCGCCGAGCTGAGCGAAAGCGACGCGCGCTTCATTGGCAAGGATCCACAGGACATTCGCCGGGTTATCGACAACCCGGGCACCCCGCGCAAGCCAAACATTGTGCTGGTGACCATCGAAAGCCTCAGCGCCAAGTACCTGGGCAGCAATGGCGACGGTCGCAACCTGACGCCCAACCTCGACGCGTTGCGCAAGCAGAGCCTGTACTTCAACAACTTCTACGCCACCGGCACCCGCACCGACCGTGGTCTGGAAGCGATCACCCTGGCCATCCCGCCGACGCCGGGCCGCTCGATCGTCAACCGCATCGGCCGTGAAAGCGGTTTCGCCAGCCTTGGCCAGCAACTGAGCGCGGTGGGTTACGACAGCGTGTTCGTCTACGGCGGACGCGGCTACTTCGACAACATGAACGCGTTCTTCAGCGGCAACGGCTATCGTGTGGTCGATCAGAGCAGCGTCGATGAAGCCGAGATCCACTTCAAGAACGCCTGGGGCATGGCCGACGAAGATCTGTACCGCCAGACTCTGAAACTGGCGGATGCCGACTACGCCAAACAGCAGCCGTTTCTGCTGCAACTGATGACCACCTCCAACCATCGCCCTTACACCTACCCCGACAACCGGATCGACATCAAATCCGGCAACGGCCGTGATGGTGCGGTGAAGTACACCGACTATGCGATTGGTCAGTTCCTGGAGCAGGCGCGGCAAAAGCCGTGGTTCGACAATACGATCTTCATCTTCGTCGCCGACCACACCGCGGGCAGCGCCGGTAAAGAAGACTTGCCGATCGCCAACTATCAGATCCCGCTGTTCATCTACGCGCCGAAAATGATCGAAGCCCGCGAAAGCGCGCAACTGGCCAGTCAGATCGACCTGGCGCCGACACTGCTGGGCTTGCTCAACCTGGATTACACCTCGACGTTCTTCGGTCGCAACCTGTTGCAGGACAACCCGCTGCCACCGCGCGTGGTGGTCGGCAACTATCAGCACCTGGGTCTGTTCGATGGCAAGGATCTGGCGATCCTCAGCCCGCGCCAGGGCTTGCGCCGGCATGACGATGCGTTGACCGAAAGCCGCGAGTCGCGGGTCAGCAGCGACGATCCGCTGGTCAGCCGGGCTATTGCGTATTACCAGGCGGCCAGTTATGGCTTCAAACAGCAGTTGTTGAGCTGGAAGCCGGCGAAGGACAGCACTGTCCAGGTCAGCGAACAGTAACCGTCAATAGAAACGCCCCGGGCTGATGCACCGGGGCTTTTTTTTGCGCAACCGGTTATCACAGGAAACCCAGATCCCAATGTGGGAGCGAGCCTGCTCGCGAATGCTGTGCATGCGTCACAGCTGTAGTGACGGGGTGATTGCTTTCGCGAGCAGGCTCGCTCCCACAGGGGATGGTGTGAAGCCTGGAGTCCGGGCAATAAAAAACCCCGCCTGCTCATCGCAGGCGGGGTTTTTCGTTACAGGGGTAAGGCTGGCTTACATCATGCCGCCCATGCCACCCATGCCGCCCATGTCTGGCATACCGCCGCCAGCCGAGCCTTCTTTCTTCGGAGCATCAGCAACAGCTGCTTCGGTGGTCAGGATCAGACCGCCGATCGAGGCTGCAGCTTGCAGAGCGGAACGGGTTACCTTGGTTGGGTCCAGGATGCCCATTTCGATCATGTCGCCGTATTCGCCCGAAGCAGCGTTGTAACCGAAGTTACCTTTGCCGTTCTTCACTTCGTTGACGACTACGCTTGGCTCGTCACCGGAGTTGGCAGCGATCTGGCGCAGCGGCGCTTCAACAGCGCGACGCAGCACAGCGATACCGACGTTCTGGTCAGCGTTGTCGCCGGTCAGTTCGGTCAGGGCTTCCAGAGCACGGATCAGCGCAACGCCACCGCCAGGTACCACGCCTTCTTCAACGGCTGCACGGGTTGCGTGCAGGGCGTCTTCAACGCGTGCCTTCTTCTCTTTCATTTCAACTTCGGAACCAGCGCCAACCTTGATCACTGCAACGCCGCCGGACAGCTTGGCCAGACGCTCTTGCAGTTTTTCACGGTCGTAGTCCGAGGAAGTCTCGGCAACC
>Ga0105250_10001829_pt1 | contig 11125 bp, 10 predicted proteins | sample KBSS54metaG_FD_80425 | JGI IMG/M metagenome (GOLD analysis project Ga0105250, IMG submission 80425) | Switchgrass rhizosphere microbial communities from Kellogg Biological Station, Michigan, USA - KBS S5-4 metaG | ecosystem: Host-associated > Plants > Roots > Rhizosphere > Soil | place...
CGGTGCCTGCGAGAGGCGCTGTCTTGGGTCTATCACCGCACGAAAGGGGATATGATTAAGGTACGTTTTGCCATCTCCCTAAAACTTCGCCCACTAGCACAGGATGAAGATGCATTATCTTGGACAACTATGGACAAATTGCAGACACAAAAAAGCCCGCAGGGCTTGCGCCGTGCGGGCTCTTAGGACTTCATCGGATGACTCTGGTAATCACCGATGGAGAATTTTGGTGGAGCTGGGGGAATCTGAATAATTTTTTCATGCATCTAAAAATAAAGAACTTTTTACAATTCAGATTTCTGGTGTGTACCTAAACGTGTACCAATTATGGAAAGTCATCGAAGCTCTGGCTTTCCTTGTGAAATACTTTTCATCGTGTTTGATAAAATTTTGTGGTTTTGAATTTAGCGAAAAAAACTTTTTTTACCTAAAACTGTTCACACTGTTCACTCGCCATTATTTGTCATATATTTCAATTGGATATGTGGTGAACAGTCCGTGAACAGTGAACACTTTACTGTTCACTTTCCGGGATTACAGGTAAAAAAAGACCGGCTGATGCCGGTCCGGGTAGGTTATATCGCTGTGGTTTCATCGCACCGGGGCAGCCAGTCGGCGTTGCTTTCGTCCCTGAGGGTGAGATTCGTCTGCATCCCCTGATTCGTTCGCCGCTTGCCGTAATTCAGCCCGTACTCTTTCAGCATCGATGACAGCCCTTTGCCGAACATGGTGAGGCTGAGCGTGTTCTTGTAGCCGTGCGCCTCCATATAGACCAGATAGGCGTGATACAGATACAGGCGCGGCTGGCGCGGGACAATATTCGCATTCCCCATATACATCCCCTCAGGCTCGGGCATCGCCTCAAGGTAGCCGCAAAAATCGAACGTCGGATCAGCGTCGCGCTTGATACTGAGTGCCTCGTCGGAGTTCTGCTGTGACTGGAGCAATGCGCGCGCGGTCATCGGGTCGCTGAACTGCTGCATAAGCTGGCGCACGATGACGGCCAGCTCGCGTGCGATTTTGTCCTTAAGTTGCGGGTCGCGCTCCTCCGGCGCAATCTGCTCAGGGAAGTGGATTATCACCCGGCGACGGGACACGCCGCCGCTGCGGTCGGTGAAGCGCATCGGGTTATTGTTCACGGCCAGAATCACCGCCGGGATATAGGCCGAATAGGCGTCGCGGTATTTCGGGTCAACCGATACGGCATCGCCGCCGGTGATGGCCTTGAGTCCTGCGCCGTCTCCGCTCCATTTCTCCTGGTCAGGCAGGCGTATCAGCGAGAAGCCAATCAGCGCCGCGCGCTCACGTGGTGATTCCAGCGTCTCGATGGTCGCTGACGTGGCGTTGTCTTCCCCGGCGAGCAGGGTCGCAATTTCGGCCAGAATACTTTTCCCGCTTCCGCCCGGTCCGGTGACTTCGAGAAAGAGCTGCCAGTCGTAGCGGTTCGCCAGCACCATAAACAGCGCCGCGAGTATCACGTCACGTTTAGCCGAACTACCACTGGCCGCACGGTCGAGCCAGCGCCAGAAGTTTGGCGCGTGAGTCTCCAGCGTTTCGCCCTCCACCGGCGGGGTAAAATCCACGTCGCACAGGGTGCGCAGCCAGTGCGATTTGCTGTGCGGACTGAATACGCCGGTGAGGGTATCGAGCACGCCGTTGCGAAAGCCAATCAGACGACGTGCCGGGGCGGCCTGCTGCGGGATAATCAGTTTCAGGGTGTCGACCACGGAGGCAATTCTTCCCGACGAGAACGGGGCGCGCAGACGCTGGAACAGCCCGGCCACGTCGCGTGCAAAGTCCGACGGCGGGATGATTTTCCATGTCCCGGCCTCATAGCGGGACAGGAGCTGACCGTTGGCGTCCACGGCCAGCGCTTCGCCGTAATGCTCATGCACGCGCATTGCCTTTTCACTGGTACTCATGGCGGTAAACTCCGCCTCACTCATGGTGTCGAACGGACTTTCAGCCGGTGGCCTGATGGCACCATAAATCGCTTTACGCGTGGCGTCCTCACCCTGCTGCATAAACGCATCATTCCAGTCACCGAACACCGGCGGGAGGGCAACCGTACCTTCACAGACCTGTGCGGCCGCTGCGGCTTTCGTCTGGCCGTTCCCGCTGAGGTCGCGGTCGGCGGCGAGCACAATCTGACAGGCCGGGTGCTGACGTCGGGCAAGGCTCGCCAGAGAAAGAAGGTTCACGGACGACAGCGCCACCATGACGGTTTCGCCGGTCAGGTGATGCACGGTGAGCGCGGTCGCGTAACCCTCCGCTATCCACAGCCGTTTTCCCGCCTCTTTTTTCCCTTCAATAAGATGATACGCCCCTTTTACCTGCCCCCCTTTCAGAGTGCGTTTGAGGCCGTCAGCGTTAATGAGCTGAATATTAACCCGCGCACCGGTATCATCCTGCAGTGGCACGACCACATCACCGGCGCGGTAGGTCACGCCGCCGGTTTTGTGCGTGGTGGAAAGCGTCAGGCATTCCCGCGCGGAGAAGCCCTTGCGGGTCAGGTAGGCGTTGCCGGTGGTCGTGTGCGCTTTGTCCATCAGCGTGGCGGCAAGCGTGGCAGCGGCTTTGCGGCTGGCCTCGGTTTCGGCCTCAGCAGCGGCGATAAACTCCGGGGCAACCGGCGGCAGGTTGCCGGTCAGGGCGCTCACCTTCCCGGCGGCCTCAGCGGACGACACGCCGAACACCTTTTCGACCAGCTTAAGCCCGTCACCTGCGCCGCACCGGTTGCAGTACCACGTCCCGCGCCCCTCCAGATCATCAAAACGAAAGCGGTCGCTACGTGCATCACCACCACAAATCGGGCAGGCCTGATGCCGGTTTTTAATCACCTTCACACCCAGCGCCGGGAGAATGCGCGGCCAGTGGCCGCAAGCCTGTTTTACAGTTTCGGTTACGTTCATTTTCATCTTTATTTTCTCCCTCAGTGCACAACCGGCGCGGCGATATGACGGGCGCAGAGTTCATCCATGACGGCCATCCCGAGAAAGGACAGCGACGGCGCAGCTTTCAGTGGTCCGGCTTCCATTAAATCCTCCAGAAGCGCACAGGCAATCTGACGGCCTTTTTCCTCGCCGTGCTGGCGCAGATAAAAGCCCTCCAGCTCGGCGGCAATCGCGCTTTCCAGCGCATCGAGCGTAAGCTGCGGGTAGCGGTGCTGACGTTCGCACAAATTAAGCCAGGCGCAGGCCACGGCACGGCGATACAGGGCGGCACGTAATACAGGCGGTAAGGGCTTTTTCATGCGTTAGCCTCCCCGGTCAGCCAGCGCTGGTTGCAGCGCTCGACCACGCCGTCGAGCTGGGAGGTCATGAGGTACACCACGGAGGTAAGCTGCAAACGCTGCGCGGGGCTATGGCAAAGGGTGGTGCTGTCCTGCGCCTGCGACAGATCGCTGACGAGCTGGCCGACGTTGCGCAGGTGCTCAAGGCATTCTAGGTCTTTCAGGGTGATCGCGGGGTGTTTCATGCGTGCACCTCCGCCAGTGGCAGACGGCCAGCAAACGAGAGGATGTAATCACGCACGAGGGAACGGCGTGCAGCGTGTTCGTTACCGGCGACGGTGCGGAGCATACAGATACGGGGTTTACGGTCTGCACGGCGAACGGCGGCAAACACGAAGACAAATTGCGGGTGTGATGGGGTGAGGATCGTAGCCATAAGGGCAACCTCCAATAAGTAGCGGTTAACGCCACCACCAGAGCTGCAAATCTCATGGGTGGTAGCCCGGACGGGGTTTGCAGTACCGGCCTTATTGGAAACCGGCCAGCCCGAAGGCTGCCCCGCCCGGACCACCATTATCTGAGAGGAACTATGGCGAAAACACCACAGCCCCAAAAATAGGTGTGTCAGAGCAACGACATAAAAAAACACGCTTGGCGCGTGTTGTGTCGCCAATAAGTTACACGGGCTGCAAATCCCGGCTGTCGATTTTGCGACAGCGGGAAAACTATACCTGGAAACGGCGAACGGAAGCAAGCCAGAAAAAGGGGCTTTAAGAAGAACGGCCATCATCATGCGTCACAGCTCCGGTTACGGTCGGCGATCCGCTCGGCCATCCATGCGGTGATTTCCGACTGCGCCCACGCCACGTTTTTACCGCCCAGTGAGATTTGTTTCGGGAAAGCATCCCGGCTGATGAAGTCATAAATTGTGGAGCGCGACAGACCGCACAGGTGCATCACTTCGGGCAGGCGGATAAAACGCTCCTGAACGGCGTCAGAAAACGGCATCGGCGGGGCGACAGGTGCAGAAGACGGGGAAGAAAAAGCGGTGTGCATCGGGCTACCTCATAAAGTCCATACAGTGCCGGTCGTGTCCGTCCGGCCTCGGGTAGCGCTCTATTTTGTGAATATTTTCGCTCAGGGCAACAAGTCTTTTCGTATCGGTAGGCCATACAACTGACTGAATTTTATACCGTAAACACTGCTGGCCTATATTGGCCGTTATTGGCCTTTATTGGCCAATGTTGGCAAAGTCGATAAGTTAAAAATGAAAATATATATACACTTTTATTCCCAATGAATCTAAAAGACCGAAAAGAGTGTTAGTGGTCGATAAATGCTCAGGGTGAACAGTGGTGAACAGACGGTGAACAGTCAGACCCTCAACTGTTCACCATTTAACTTACTGTATTATTTATATTTTTATTTAAGGTGAACAGTGGTGAATAGTTAACAGTAAAAAAACAAACAGAGAGAGGGTTTTCCTGCGACCTTTCTCTGGCCAGCCTGCTTTTGAAAGTCCCGTCTGTGCCATTCCTGCCACAACGGCAATGAGTCGAGTTGTTGTGTGGCGCACGGCAGAATCTCCTCAACCTGACACGACTGAGGAAACACACCATGACCACCACTATCCCTGATTACCTGAAACCGGCATTCCATCAACTGGACGCGGCCAGAGCCGCCCATCTCGAAAACGCCCGTCAGATGGATGACACCACCACGGCGATGACCCGAACCAAAGAGCAGAAAGCAGAGCTCGAAAAGGCAAGCGGCAGCGAGGCCAGCGTATGGCGCACGGCATTTCGTGCCGGTGGAGCATTGCTGACGGATGAGCTGAAACAGCAGCATCTGGCACGGGTGGCCTCCCGCGAACTGGCGCAGGAATGCGACAGGCTGGCTGAGGTGCTGGCCTTTGATAAAGACCGCCTGAAAGCCTCCTGTGATATCTCGGCCAGAAAGTACCGTCAGGCGCATCACAATGTGCTGAGCGAGTACGCAGGGAAAGAGCTGGATAAGGCGCTGCGTGAGACGTGCGGGGCGCTTGTCCGGGCGATGAAACTGAAAATGCTCACGCTGGGAAATCCGCTTGCGAACACCGTCGGGATTCAGGGGTATGTCGAACCCGATAAAGCGGTCATACAGGAGGTGCAGACGTGGCTTGAGCGTGCGGTAAAGGACTGTCACATCCGTCTGGCGGATGAGCCGGTACTGTTTAAAGCCGGGCTGTCGGCTGAGACACTGGCGCACATGAATCACGGCGTGGCAGTGACCAACGGCCAGCGTCAGGCCTACTTTAACAAACTGCGTGAGCGTGAAGCTGACCTGAAAGCGCGGGGGCTGCTGGAATGATGCACTGCCCGTTCTGCAAAAAGGCGGCGCATGCGCGTACAAGCCGATATCTCTCGGATAACGTCAAACAGCGCTACCACCAGTGCACCAATATCGAATGTTCATCCACTTTTCGCAGCATCGAGTCGGTTGAAGAAATTATCCGGTTACCGCCTGAAAGCTTTAAACCTCAGACCGTGCCGGATATTCCCATGTCGCCCCGTATGGTAAAGAGCTGTTACAGCTCACCGTTCCGCCATAATCAGGAGAAACGCCCGTGACCACCATGACGCTACAGCAGGCTTTTGAAGACTGCCTGAAGAATAAAATCGCCTGGCTTAACCGCAAACAGGAGCTGGCCGGGGCTGAACAGGAATACCGTGAACTCATTGCCACCGGTAATGACAGCCGCACCCGGAGTCTGCAAACCCTGCGCGAGATTATCGATGTGAAAAAATGGGAAATTAATCAGGCGGCCGGTCGCTATATTCGCTCGCATGAAAATGTGCAGCGCATCAGTATCCGCAACGGGCTGAATGATTTTATGCACGCGTACGGCGCAGAGCTGGCCGCCGCGCTTGCGCCTGAATTAATGGGTTACAACAGTCAGCATCCCGCCGTCAGACACTGCGCGATGCAGCATTCAGTCGATTATCTGCGCGAGGCGCTGTCAGTGTGGCTGGCTGCCGGTGAAGAAATTAATTATTCCGCGCAGGATAATGACATTTTAACGGCCATTGGATTCAGGCCTGACGCGGCTTCGCGGGATGATAATCGTGAAAAATATACACCCGCACAAAACCAGAATTACGTGAATAAACGTGCAGAACTGGCCGCACGATAGCCCGTCAGAAAATCCCCGTAAATCCCGCCATTTTCCCCGAATTAAGCCATGCATGCGTAAGGTGCATGGTTTTGCATGCGTTTTCACACTCCCGCCTCCCCCGCCAGCGCCAGCTCTGGCGCGGCCTGAGGCCGCTCATGCACCTGCACTAAAAGCGACCCCTTAAGCGTGCAGGCGTGGCGGGGAGAGCATTGCGCGCTGAAAGTGGAAGATTAAACTTGGAGTGTGAAAATGAAAGACGTATATTATCTGCACGATTGCATGGGTCTTTATCAAAAAAAACAACTCAGGATAATAGTATGCAAATTGAAGTTGCAACTGAAAGCACTGATACCACTAAACAAAAAGGTGACTTATTTGAAGGTCTTGTTAAAGATTTACTTTCTGCACAAAGCTATGAAGTTGAGAAAGAATTAAGAGTTACTGGCGCTGAGTTAGATTTATTATGTAAACACAAAATCAATTCGAAAGAAATTTATGTTGAATGTAAAGCTCAAAAAGAAAAGATTAGCGCCCCTATACTCAATAAATTAATTGGAATTGTAAACCTGCATGATTATACCGAAGGTTGGATTATTTCAACATCTGAATTTGGTAAGGACGCACTTGGAATTGTCGACTTAATTTCAAAAAAGCCAAAGGAAAAATCCTCACAATTCAGCTTTTACACGCCTGAACGAGTTATTAGCTCTTTAATTTCATCTGGAGTAATTAAGCCACAACCCATAACTCAAGCTGAAAATTTTATCGGTAACGCTGACAATTTGGGAAGCTGGACTCTGCTAATATCAAAATATGGAAGATACTGGGCAGTATATACATTAAAAGGAGGAATCCCTGATGGTGTACTCCTTTTTAATGCTTCAAGTCAGAAAATGATAAATGATAATGCCACATTAGAAAACATATCTAAATTAGACTCTATTATTTGTGATTATGATGTTCTAGCTGGCCTTAAAGAAGTAGAAGAAAGTGATAAATCCACGCCCCTGCCAAGTACAAGTAAAAACAATGGCTTTGTAAATGTGGTTGAAGTACAGATTGGCGACTCATGGGACGATTATCGACCAGCAAGACCAAAAGATTTTGTTGGTCGAGATGATATGCAAAAAGAGATTATACATTTTCTCTCAACTGTTAGAGATGCAAAAACCAACACTAGGGTATTTGCTATAACCGGTAATTCTGGTCTAGGTAAAAGTTCCTTAATAGCGAAAATTAGAGATAGAGCTAAAAACAAACACAATAGTAAAAAATATTTTGTCTATGCTGTAGATATACGCGGCGCTAAATCACCCGCATATATAACATCAGCATTTTTAACAGCTCTAAAAGAAGCTCAAAAAAATGGATTTGGAAAAAAAATAGAATTACAATTAAATGATCCTAACAATTATTTCGCCTCAGAATCAATCGCCGAATATTTAGAAAGTGTTAAAGCGGAAAACAAGATAATCTGCCTAATTTGTGATCAATTCGAAGAATTGTATTCTAAACCCGAGCTATTTAGTGTATTTACAGCTGCAAATAATCTCATGTTAGATGTTGCAGCATTTAAAGGTTGCTTCACGTTAGGTTTTGCGTGGAAAACCGATAGCACGACCCAGCAAGATCACCCAGCCTATCATATGTGGCACAATTTATCTGATATGAGGAGAGAGTTCAGATTAGGTCTTTTTGATAGTGGTGAAATTTCAAAATCAATAACAACATTTGAGAAGGAATTTAACCACAAAATATCCCCAGCCATAAGAAATCAGATTTCTTACGGTTGCCAGGGCTTTCCTTGGCTTCTAAAAAAACTATGTATTAATCTTAAAGAAAACCTAAAAAGAACAGGTGCAAGTGAAATTGCAGCATTAGACTTAGATGTTGAAAAGCTGTTTACAAATGATTTAGATCTATTAACCCCATCCGAGAGGACATGTCTTGATTTGATTGCTAATCGAGCGCCAGCCGACTGGAGTGAAATAATAGAATTATCCAGTGCAACAGACGTCAGTAATCTTGTGAATAAAAGAATGGTTGTAAAAAGTGGCGACCGTCTGAATATTTACTGGGACATTTTCAAAGATTACCTAGTTACGAAAAAGCTCCCAATCATCCCTTACAATTACATTCCTACCACCGAGTTCTCTACTTTAATTAAAGTTGCAAGTTGCTTGGACACGCAAAATTTCAAAAAACTAGAAGACATTAGTCGAGAAGCGAACCTTAAAGAAACGACAATCATGAACATCGGTGCTGATTTAGTGATGTTTAATATTGCAGAACGAAATGCTTCTAGCTTCAAATTAAATAAAGAATTCAAAGAAAAGAATGAAATTGATTTTTTATTGAAGATCAGAGAGCGATTTGGAAAACATTCTTTCAAAGTCGCCTTATATAAAAAGCATCTTGGGAAACTTATTGACTTATCTACTCTTACAATCGTTTTGAAAGAAAGCCTACCGAAAGCCCTCCATAGTGAGAAAACATGGGACGTATATGTTAGAAGATTGGCAAAATATCTTCATATCACGGGTTATGTTTTACAAAATGGTGATAAATATCATGTGCAAGATATGGGTGGAATTCAAAAAGCAATGTCAACTTGGAAAAAACGAGGAAGAGACCAAAAGAATTTAGTGTTCTCACCTAATGTTTCACCAATGATGGCGATTGAAACTTTTGGGTTGATTGCAAGTGGAAACTCTTTGAAGGAAATTGTTGATAAAGGCTGCAAAAATGGTTTATCGGTACTCAAAAGATTCAGCATCATTGATGTAACTAAAACATTAATTACCATTCACGAAGGTGTGATGGTGAACAAAAAAATTGATGACCTAATTTGGTCAATGACAAGCAACGAAGAATCAATTAAAAAGTGCATCACAAAAATAAATCAAGAGCCCAACATTAGCAATATATCTTTAGGTAGATTTATTTCTGATGAATATAAATTGAACTGGTCTCACGCAACGACAAAAAGATTTGGCAACAGCTTAAGCCAATGGTCTCGATGGATAATTGCTGGCATTAGTAGTAATACAACCCCACCACCTCCGGGGAAAAAACATTAATAATTATAGGGCAGGTAAAAATACCTGCCCTAAAACGTACTGCATTACTAATCAATTATCTTTTAGTTAATTGCTTTGGCCGGAAATAATCTTTGCATATTCGTAAGGCGAAAGAATTTGTTCAGTACAAGACTCCAGATAATCAGCCCACCATTGCACCATCAAACGACGCTCATCCAAATGCTCAGAAGTGTGAATATAAGCGGCGCGCACGTTGTTACGTTCAGAATGACTCAACTGACGTTCTATCGCATCATCGCTCCATAACCCTGACTCACCGAGCGCACCACGCGCCATCGTCCTAAACCCATGTCCACAAACTTCGGTTTTTGTGTCGTAATCCATGGCACGCAGCGCATTGTTTACTGTGTTTTCACTCATCACCTTGGTTGCGTCGTGATCCCCCGGGAACAGTAACTCTTTATCGCCACTAATTTGCTTAAGCTGCTCTAACAAATTCATCGCCTGACGACTAAGCGGAACGATATGCTCCTCTTTCATCTTCATGCCACGGTACGAGTAACGCACGCCTTTAATTTCTTCTCGTTTTGCAGGCACACGCCAAAGAGATTTATCGAAGTCGAATTCATCCCAGCGCGCGAAACGTAACTCACTGGAACGAACAAAAGTTAGTAAGGAAAGCTCGACCGCGATCCGTGTCATTACCCTGACACGATATGCAGCAAGACGAGCAAGAAACTCAGGGAAGCGGCTAGAGGGCAAAGCTGGATAGTGTCGTGCTTTGGTAGTCGATAACGCACCGGCCATGTCACTGGCTGGATTTGAGTCGATATAATCGTTCTGTACGGCATAACGCATAATAGCCGTAACGCGCTGTTGTAGGCGCTGAGCGACATCGTGTTTACCACTAGCATCAACTTTTTTAATCGGGGCTAACAGGTGACTAGTTTTGAGTTGGCGAATGTCGGACGAACCGATATGAGGGAAAATATAAAGCTCAAGATAGCGAAGAACGCGCGATCGATGGTCTTCACTCCAGCGCTTATTACTGGTATGCCATTCACGAGCGATAGTTTCGAAAGTATATGCCCCCGAATTCTCGGCCTGAGCTTCTTTATGCTCCGCTTTAGGGTCAATGCCCTGCACTAGCAGTTTTTTGGCTTCATCACGCTTTGCTCGTGCCTGGGCAAGCGTCACAGTAGGCCAAACACCAAAAGCGAGGCGATCCTCTTTTTTGTCAGAGGGGCGTCTGTATTTCATGCGCCAGTATTTAGAACCCTTGGCCGAAACCTCGAGATACAAACCGCCGCCATCGGCCATTTTGTAGGTTTTGTCTTTTGGCTTTGCGGTCTCGACCTGTCTGGCGTTGAGCTTCATTTGGGGGCACATTTCTAATCGAAGTTAAGATGCCCCCAATTATGCCCCCAATGACATCCGGATTTCAACGGACAACCTCGGACGACTCAGGACGTAAAAATCGCTGCAAGCATTGATTTTAAAGGGATAATTGGACTTTCTCGGATGGTCTTGGAAGTACTAATGGTGCCGAAGGCCGGACTCGAACCGGCACGTATCTCTACGGTTGATTTTGAATCAACTGCGTCTACCGATTTCGCCACTTCGGCACTGAAGGGGATGCGGAAACGTTGTGGATTATACCTGTCGCGCGCCGCCATGCAAGCGACGACGCGCTAAACC
>Ga0105250_10001831_pt1 | contig 11122 bp, 8 predicted proteins | sample KBSS54metaG_FD_80425 | JGI IMG/M metagenome (GOLD analysis project Ga0105250, IMG submission 80425) | Switchgrass rhizosphere microbial communities from Kellogg Biological Station, Michigan, USA - KBS S5-4 metaG | ecosystem: Host-associated > Plants > Roots > Rhizosphere > Soil | place...
GAATGTTAATTGAGCTAATCAAATTCGGCGCATAAAAAAGCCTGAATCAAAAATATTCGATTCAGGCTTTGGCGCTACACAAAGGAGTGTGAAGTTTAGCGGGTTAAGTCATCAAAGAATTTCTTCACGCCATCAAAGAAATTCTTTGAACGCGGACTGTTCTTTTCACCGCTTGGCCCACCAAAACTTTCAGCCAGATCGCGCAGCAACTGCTTCTGCTTTTCGTTCAGGCTGACAGGTGTTTCCACCACAACGCGGCATAACAGGTCGCCCTGAGCCCCGCCACGTACGGATTTCACCCCTTTGCCACGCATTCTGAACAATTTGCCAGTTTGCGTTTCACCAGGTACTTTCAGGTTCACACGACCATCCAGGGTTGGCACTTCAATCTCACCACCCAACGCCGCCATTGCAAAGTTAATTGGCACTTCGCAATACAGGTTATTGCCTTCACGCTCAAAGATTGGGTGCTGTTTGACCTGAACCTGAACGTACAAATCACCTGATGGTGCTCCGTGTTCGCCTGCTTCACCTTCACCAGCAAGACGAATACGATCGCCGGTATCCACGCCCGCCGGGATCTTCACGGACAGGGTTTTGGTTTTTTCTACACGACCATGGCCATGGCAGGTATTGCACGGATCTTTAATAATCGAACCACGACCCTGGCAGTGCGGGCAGCTTTGCTGCACTGTGAAGAAGCCCTGGCGCATCTGCACCTGGCCTTGCCCATGACAAGTCGGGCAAGTCTGCGGTTTAGATCCCGCTTTCGCGCCGCTACCGTGGCAAACGCCACACTCTTCGAGTGTTGGAATGCGGATCTCTTTGGTGACGCCACGAACCGCTTCTTCCAGCGTTAAGTCCATGTTGTAGCGTAAATCGGCACCACGGGAAGCGCGTTGACGACGGCCACCACCGAAGATATCGCCGAATACGTCGCCAAAGATATCGCCGAAGTCAGCACCACCGCCACCAAATCCGCCGTGACCGCCGCCACCCATACCACCCTGTTCAAACGCGGCATGACCATACTGGTCGTAGGCTGCACGTTTTTGTTCGTCGGTAAGGATTTCGTAGGCTTCTTTAATTTCTTTAAACTTCGCCTCGGACTCTTTGTCACCCTGATTACGATCCGGGTGGAACTTCATTGCCAGGCGTTTATAGGCTTTCTTGATTTCACGCTCTTCCGCGTTTTTCGGAACGCCTAAAACCTCGTAATAGTCTCTCTTCGCCATCTTTTTTGTCTGCCCCTAACATGCGGGCACGGGCGCAGAGGAAAACCTCAACGCCCGTGCCAGTTACCAACCGCTCTATTCATCATTCTTCGAGCTGCAGGGGTGTTGGCTGCGCTCATTCACCCCAGTCACTTACTTTAGTAAGCTACTGGGGATTCACTCCCTTGCCGCCTACCTGCAACTCGAATTATTTCGAATATGAATAAAAGGGCGATTATTTTTTGTCTTTAACTTCTTCGAACTCAGCGTCAACAACATCGTCGTCTTTGCCAGCTGCGTTGCCAGCATCAGTCGCGTTACCCGCTTGTTGTTCAGCGTGCTGTGCCTGAGCCAGTTCCATCAGTTTCTGAGAAACTTGCGCCAGAGCCTGCATTTTCGCTTCGATGTCAGCTTTGTCTTCGCCTTTCAAAGAAGTTTCCAGCGCGCTCAATGCAGACTCAATAGCAGTTTTGTCGTCAGCTGGCAGTTTGTCGCCCGCTTCTTCAACTTGCTTACGAGTGCTGTGCATCAGGTGGTCACCCTGGTTGCGAGTCTGAACCAGTTCTTCGAACTTACGGTCAGCTTCGGCGTTAGCTTCTGCATCACGCACCATTTTCTGGATTTCTTCTTCGTTCAGACCAGAAGATGCCTTGATAGTAATCTTCTGCTCTTTACCGCTGTTTTTGTCTTTCGCAGACACGTGCAGAATACCATCCGCATCGATGTCGAAGGTGACTTCGACTTGCGGCATACCACGTGGTGCCGGGCTGATACCATCCAGGTTGAACTGACCCAGAGATTTGTTATCAGCTGCACGTTTACGCTCACCCTGAATCACATGGATGGTCACCGCAGACTGGTTGTCTTCAGCGGTAGAGAACACCTGGCTGTGCTTAGTCGGGATTGTGGTGTTTTTGTTGATCAGTGAAGTCATCACACCGCCCATGGTTTCGATACCCAGAGACAACGGGGTAACGTCCAGCAGCAGTACGTCAGTCACGTCACCAGCAAGCACACCACCCTGAACAGCAGCACCGATTGCAACAGCTTCGTCCGGGTTAACGTCTTTACGTGGTTCTTTACCGAAGAACTCAGTCACTTTCTTCTGCACCATTGGCATACGAGTCTGACCACCGACCAGGATAACGTCCTGGATATCGGATACAGACAGGCCAGCATCTTGCAGCGCAACTTTCAGCGGCTCGATAGAACGGTTTACCAAGTCTTCGACCAGGGATTCCAGTTTTGCACGAGTCACTTTGATGTTCATGTGTTTTGGACCAGTTGCATCTGCAGTGATGTACGGCAGATTCACGTCGGTCTGCTGAGCAGAAGACAGCTCAATTTTCGCTTTTTCAGCAGCTTCTTTCAGACGCTGCATAGCCAGTGGATCGTTACGCAGATCGATACCTTGATCTTTCTTGAACTCTTCCACTAAGTAGTTGATCAGACGGCTATCGAAGTCTTCACCACCCAGGTGGGTATCACCGTTGGTTGCCAGAACTTCGAAGGTTTTCTCGCCATCAACTTCGTCGATTTCGATAATAGAGATATCGAAAGTACCACCACCCAAGTCGTAAACCGCGATAGTACGGTTGCCAACTTCTTTATCCAGACCGTAAGCCAGAGCGGCTGCGGTTGGTTCGTTGATGATACGTTTTACTTCCAGACCTGCGATACGGCCAGCATCTTTCGTTGCCTGACGCTGTGCATCGTTGAAGTACGCAGGAACGGTGATAACAGCTTCAGTTACTGGTTCGCCCAGGTAATCTTCAGCGGTTTTCTTCATTTTCTTCAACACTTCAGCAGAGATCTGCGGAGGTGCCATTTTCTGGCCTTTAACGTCAATCCATGCATCGCCGTTATCAGCGCCAATAATTTTGTACGGCATGATGGCTTCATCACGCTGCACTTCTTCATCCTGGAAGCGACGGCCAATCAGGCGTTTGATCGCGAACAGAGTGTTCTGCGGGTTAGTCACTGCCTGACGTTTAGCCGGCTGACCTACCAGAATCTCACCATCCTGCGTATAAGCAATAATAGAAGGAGTGGTGCGGTCGCCCTCGGCGTTCTCCAGCACACGTGCAGTAGTACCATCCATAATTGCTACACAAGAGTTGGTAGTACCCAGGTCGATGCCAATAATTTTACCCATCTAAACGTCTCCACTTAAAATTTGTTCGTCATGTGGTTGTGAACCTGTTATGCGGGCAAACAAGAGTCTTTCAACTGCCCAAACGTGCTTTTTTTGCAGGCTCATCAACTGCGGTTGGATACAAGATGGGGTCACTAAGCTCGCCATCAAGGGGCAAGGTAAAAAAAATTTTCATCTTCACACCTGTTTAGATCATAGACTCGCGCCCTTCACCTGATTATGATGCCGCGCCCCGCTGCCCTTTAGCGGTTATGCGGCGCTCACATATATCCATTTTCAGACGAATTTTAGAGGAACTATGGGCAACACTAAGTTGGCTAATCCAGCTCCCCTGGGCTTGATGGGCTTCGGCATGACCACCATCCTGCTCAACCTGCATAACACCGGCATCTTCCCTATGGATGTCAACATTCTTGCAATGGGTATTTTTTACGGTGGTATCGCGCAAATTTTTGCCGGCCTGCTGGAATTCAAGAAAGGTAATACTTTCGGCCTGACAGCATTCACTTCTTATGGCTCTTTCTGGCTGACTCTGGTCGCCATTCTGATCATGCCTAAGATGGGTCTTGCAGACGCGGCAAACGCACACTTCCTTGGCGCGTATCTCGGCCTGTGGGGTGTCTTCACTCTGTTCATGTTCTTCGGCACCCTGCAAGCTAACCGCATGCTGCAGTTCGTGTTTGCTAGCCTGACAGTTCTGTTTGCCCTGCTGGCTATTGGCCACCTGGTTGATAACGAAAGCATCGTGCGCGTTGCGGGTTGGATCGGTCTGGTTTGTGGTGCTAGCGCCATTTACCTGGCGATGGGCGAAGTGCTCAACGAGCAGTTTGGCCGTACCGTGCTGCCAATTGGTGAAAAACACTAATTCCGGCAAGCAACGAGTCAGAAGACAAAAACGCGGAGCCAGGCTCCGCGTTTTTTTATGAATGTTGCAGCGGTCTTTCAACCACCTTCCCTTCATGCGTTAAATCATTTCTCAGCCAAATTCCCAGTGCCAGGCCAACCATTGCCAGTGCCAGCACATACCAGGCAGGAGCCATCGGTGATACCGCCGACAACATGGTGACAAAGATAGGTGTCAGACCACCGAAAATGGCATAAGACATATTATAAGAGAACGAAATCCCACTAAACCGCACTTCTGCCGGGAATGCCCTGACCATTACGTATGGCACCGCACCTACCACTCCAACGCTCAAACCAACCAGGCCATATAAGAAGAACAAATATTCAGGATGGCTCGCCGTCAGGTGATAGAACATCCAGCTACAAACCGCCAGCAACACACTACCGATGATAAAGGTCTTGCTGGCACCAATACGGTCGATAATCATCCCGGCTAAAATACACCCGATACACAACATCACAATCGCAATACTGTTTGCCTGAAGCGTCAGTGCTGGCGCGATGCCCAACTGTTTTTGCAACCAGGTTGGCGCCATCAAAATAACCACAACAATTCCTGCAGACAGCAACCAGGTCAGCAGCATCGAAACCACGACAGCCTTTTTATGGTTCACGATGACGGATTTCAACGGCAACTCTTCTGCCAGTGCTTTACGTTGCTGCATCTCAATAAAAATCGGCGTCTCTTGCAACCAGCGGCGCAAGTACATCGCCACCAGCCCGAAAATACCGCCTAAGAAGAACGGAATACGCCAGCCGCCATCATGAATCGCCTGCTGCGTCATCGAAGTATTAATAATGGTGGCGACAACGGAACCCAGCAAAATCCCGGCAGTTAAGCCAGCAGTTAACGTGCCACAGGCGATGCCGATACGTTTATAAGGTACGTGCTCGGCAACAAACACCCAGGCGCCTGGCACTTCACCGCCGATTGCCGCCCCTTGAAGAACGCGCATCAACAGCAGTAATACCGGTGCGGCAATGCCGAGAGTTTCGTAGGTCGGCAACATACCAATCGCCAGAGTCGGCAACGCCATCAGCAAAATGCTCAGGGTGAACATTTTTTTGCGTCCCACCAGATCACCAAAGTGCGCCATGATGATGCCACCTAGCGGGCGCGCCAGATAACCCGCAGCAAAGATGCCGAACGTTTGTAGCTGACGTAGCCATTCAGGAATATCCGCGGGGAAGAACAGTGCCCCGACGACGGTGGCAAAGAAGACGAAGATGATGAAGTCGTAGAATTCGAGCGCGCCACCAAGGGCGGCAAGAGTCAGGGTTTTGTAATCCTGACGATTCAGAGGTCTTGTGTGTGGTGTTGACGGCAATTGTTGTGACATAAGAACCTGCGCATAAAGATGAGTGTGGTTTTTAGTTTCCATTTTGCTGTAAAGCAAAACTTACTATAACGTTCCCCACACGACATACCAGAGCCACTACATCTTATGTCACAAACAACCTATTTTTAGATATTTACTTCACGGATTGCACTTTTTGGACGAAAAGATGCTACGACAGTCGTGTCTGTTTCAATGTAAGGACCATCCAGTAGCTGTATACAATACGGTACACTTGCAAAAATACCCGGTACCACAACTTTGCCATCAGCATCTTTAACACCTTCAAGCGTTTCTTGAATCGATTTTGGCTGGCCAGGTAAATTGAGGATTAGCGCCTGCTTACGGATAACGCCCACCTGGCGCGAAAGAATCGCCGTTGGCACAAACTGCAGGCTGATCTGGCGCATCTGCTCGCCGAAGCCCGGCATCACACGGTCAGCAATGGCAAGCGTTGCGTCAGGAGTGACATCGCGACGCGCCGGCCCCGTACCACCCGTGGTGAGCACCAAATGACAGGCCATTTCATCCACCAACTCACACAGCGCTTGTTCAATCAGCGGCTGTTCATCAGGGATTAAGCGGGTTTCTATTTGAAAAGGAGTGGTTAAGGTTTTCTCCAGCCAGGCAACGAGCGCCGGAATGCCTTTATCTTGATAAACGCCGCTTGAAGCGCGGTCAGAGATCGAAACTAAGCCAATGCGTAAGGTATTCATATCATTCCTGGGAAATCAGCAAACTTAACGGAATGATACACGGCGAAGGGAATTGCAGACAGGGTGAAACACTAAAAAGCGTGACCGGAACACTCCGGTCACGCCAATGATTACAGCAGGTCGCCGATCATTTTTTCCAGTTTTTCCTGGTCGATAGCAAACTTACGGATGCCGTCAGCCAGTTTATCAACTGCCATTGGATCCTGGTTATGGCTCCACAGGAACTCGGATTCAGTCATACGCTCAGGGCGTGCTTTAACTTCACCGGTGTAAGCCAGTTTACGCTCAACCGCACCTTCGCTTTCAGCCAGCTCTTTGAGCAGAGCAGGCGCGATGGTCAGACGGTCACAACCAGCCAGTTCGATAATCTCGCCCAGGTTACGGAAGCTTGCGCCCATAACGACGGTTTCGTAACCGTGTTGTTTGTAGTACTGGTAGATTTCAGAAACAGAAACCACACCTGGATCTTCGTGCGCAGCGTACTCTTTCTTATCGGTATTGGTTTTGTACCAGTCGAGGATACGGCCCACGAATGGAGAAATCAGGAACACGCCAGCTTCAGCACAAGCACGAGCCTGAGCGAAGGAGAACAGCAGCGTCAGGTTACAGTTGATACCTTCTTGCTCCAGCTGTTCAGCAGCACGAATGCCCTGCCAGGTAGAAGCCAGTTTGATCAGGATACGGTCATTGCTGATGCCCGCATCGTTATACATTTTGATCAGACGTTTTGCTTTGGTGATGCTGGCATCGGTGTCGTAAGACAGACGCGCATCAACTTCAGTAGAAATGCGACCAGGGATCAGTTTGAGGATTTCCAGACCAATATTCACCGCAAGCTTGTCAGTTGCATCCACAACTTGTTGTGCACGATCGCTGCTTTGCTCACGCGCCCATGCAACCGCATCATCAATCAGTTTGCGGTATTCAGGAATTTGCGCAGCGTTCAGGATCAGAGATGGGTTGGTGGTAGCATCTTGCGGTTGATACAGCTTCATTGCCGCAATATCCCCGGTGTCCGCCACAACTGTGGTTAGCTGACGCAGGGAGGTCAATTTATCCGTCATGATAGTGTTTCTCGTTAGGTGTAACTTGTTAGGGGGATGTAACCGGTCTGGCTTGATGATATCACGACGTCATTCAGGCGCAACCGCAGCAACACATCGTCAGGAACTGAACGCGAAACTGATATATTCTGTGTATTATTCGCCTGCAATCTAATGGAACATGCGCAACCACCGCGCATTAGTCGTGCTCGCAGTGCATGTAAACGAGGGATGTTAATGGCCGATTTTTTTATGTTCATCAATGAGATACTGTGGGGTTCTATTCTCATTTATTTATTAGTCGGGGCCGGTATTTGGTTTACCTGGCAATGTGGCTTTGTCCAGTTTCGCTATCTGACCCAGCTTCGCGGTCTCATCCTTACCAATAAAAACGAAGATTCTTCCGGACTTTCCTCATTTCAGGCGCTGTGTACAAGCCTTGCCGCACGCATCGGCAGCGGTAATCTTTCCGGCGTCGCAATTGCACTAACTCTCGGTGGCCGTGGCGCTATTTTTTGGATGTGGGTAGTCGCCATGCTTGGAATGGCAACATCCTTTGCCGAATGTACCCTCGCCCAGCTCTATAAAACCCGTGATAGTGAAGGTAATTACCGTGGTGGCCCCGCCTGGTACATGGAACGCGGGCTTGGAATGCGCTGGATGGGGGTGATGTTTTCCGTCTTCCTGATGGTCGCCTTTGGATTGATTTTCAACGCGGTACAAGCCAACTCCATCGCCAGCGCAGTTAACCATGCTTTCGGGATCCCTAAAACCTGGATTGGCATCGCACTTGTTGTTTTGACGGCTGGCGTGATTTGGGGCGGAATGCGTGGCACTGCGCGTGTCTCCCAATGGCTAGTGCCGTTCATGGCATTTATCTGGGTGTTGATGAGCCTCGTGGTTGTAGCAATGAACATCGAACGCCTGCCTGAAGTCGTTTCACTGGTATTCAGAAGCGCGTTTGGTTGGCAAGAAGCGGCATCGGGTGCGATTGGATTTAGCATCAGCCAGGCCATTACCACCGGTTTTCAGCGAGGAATGTTCTCCAACGAAGCAGGAATGGGTTCATCACCCAACGCCGCAGCCGCAGCAGCCACCTGGCCTCCACACCCCGCCTCGCAAGGGCTGGTGCAAATGTTCGGCGTGTTGATCGATACCATGATCATCTGTACCGCCACCGCGGGAATCATCCTTTTTTCGGGAATTCTGGATACCGCAAATCCACAGATGAATGGTGTTACGCTGGTGCAACAGGGGCTGAGTAATGTGGTCGGTTCATGGGGGGCGGGGTTTATCGCGCTAATTGTGTTGCTGTTTGCCTTCACGTCGATTATCGCCAACTATGCCTACGCAGAAAACAACCTTTTGTTTCTACAAAATAAAAGTCCATTTTCCATCGTGTTATTTCGCTGCATGGCGCTGGTGATGGTGATGTTTGGTACTTTATCTCCGTTGCCGATAGTCTGGCAGATGGCAGATGTGGCAATGGCGTTTATGGCGGTCACTAATCTCACGGCGATTTTATTGCTATCGCCTATCGCACGTGATTTGAGCGCCGATTACCTGCGCCAGTTGCGCCTCGGTATGACGCCAGTTTTCGATCCGAATCGTTTTCCCGAAATTAAAAGCCAACTGGAACCCGGTATTTGGGACAATCACAAGCCACCTGAAACCAGGCGCTAATCGCAACCATTGGCAGATACTTTCAGTAAATTTGCTACCATGTAGCCAAAATATGTCGAGTTACATCGCGGCGGCAAGGAACAGAGATGCTCATACTAATTTCACCTGCAAAAACACTGGATTATCAAAGTGATCTTCCTACCGATCGTTATACTCAGCCAGAACTGCTGGACCATTCGCAGCAGTTGATTGCGGTGGCGCGCAAGCTTAGCGCACCGCAAATTTCGTCATTGATGCACATCAGTGACAAGCTGGCGTCATTGAACGAAACCCGTTTTCATGAATGGCAGCCTGATTTCACACCGCAAAATGCGCGTCAGGCGATTCTGGCGTTCAAAGGCGATGTGTATACCGGATTACAAGCTGAAGAGTTTAGCGACGCAGATTTCGATTTTGCCCAGCAGCATTTACGCATGCTTTCAGGGCTATATGGCGTGTTACGCCCGCTGGATCTGATGCAACCTTATCGTCTGGAGATGGGCATTAAGCTTGAAAACCCGAAGGGCAAAGATCTGTATCATTTCTGGGGCGACACCATCACCGAAAAGCTGAACCAGGCGCTGGCAGCTCAGGGCGACAATGTGGTGATTAACCTGGCATCAGACGAGTATTACAAGTCGGTAAAACCGAAAAAGCTCAATGCAGAAATCATCAAGCCGGTATTCCTGGATGAGAAGAATGGCAAGTTTAAAGTCATCAGCTTCTATGCCAAGAAAGCGCGTGGGCTGATGAGCCGTTACATCATTGAGAATCGACTCACTAAACCTGAACAACTCACTGATTTTAACACCGATGGCTACTTCTTTGATGAAGCTGCATCGGGCAAACATGAGTTAGTGTTTAAGCGTCACGAACAGTAAACCTCTTCCCAGGTCGGATAAGCTTGCGTCATCCGACACCACTGGCGTAAATGGTGGATGACGCTAACGCTCATCCACCCTACAAACCCCGTTTAGTGATTTTTGTGTTGGCCGTAGTGATTACCGTTGTCATGTTTATCTTTTTTATAATGGCCATTTTTCTTACCGTGATTATCATGCGGATGCCATCTATTATCACGCCACTCATAGTGGTCGTCCCACCAGCCACGGTCGCGCCAGTGTTCACCGTCCCAGTAGTTACCGCCCCGGTCCTGCTCGCCAATTTGCAGTTTGACTGACGGGACAAGCGTAATTTCAGAAGCTTGCGCTGCCAGCGGAGTCACCACCAGAATCGATAAAGCCAACATTATTGATTTCAACATAAGTCACTCCTTACTACATTCACACCCGCTATGGGTCGTTAAGGAAAGCATAAGCCGAACAACGCGGAGTTGTTATACTGTGCAATCCTAATCTCTGAACGCCCGCATTTAATGGGAATTCCTACATTTTCCCTCCTTGTTTCCTGCATATTTCCTCCATGATTCAGACTCATACCCACCTTGACTTATTTTGTTAAAAGCGTACTTTTCAGGACATGAAAACCTTTCTGATTATTGTTCCGGATGGCGGGGTGCTGTTCGAAGCCGCCGGGATTGCCGACATACTGATGCAAGCCAACCGCTTACAGGCGGAAGGCTTGTCTCAACCTCGCTACCAGATAAGACTTGCGACCACTCAGCCTCATCAGGTGATCCACGGTCAATCCGGGCTGAACTTGCTGGCCGACTATCGCCTGCACGAACTTGATCCTTATGAACCTCGGGATACCATTATGATCACGGGGAGAGGATCAGATGAGTTAGAAGGTACCGCGGTGGTCGATTGGTTAAAGCTTGCCGCACCTCACGCTCAGCGCATTGTTTCCATTTGCGGCGGGGCAATGTTGTTGGCACAGGCTGGGTTACTTAACGGTCGTCGTGCGACAACCCACTGGCATCTGCTGGAAAAGATGCAATCCACTTACCCGCACGTCAAAGTCGAAAGTGGTCCGCTCTATCTTCAGGATGGTCCTATCTGGACTTCTGGCGGCGTAAGCTCAGGTTTTGATCTGACCCTCGCACTGGTCGAAGAAGATTATGGCTTTACGCTTGCTCGCGACGTGGCACAGGATCTGGTGATGTATCTGCGTCGTCCCGGCGGGCAAA
>Ga0105250_10001834_pt1 | contig 11114 bp, 11 predicted proteins | sample KBSS54metaG_FD_80425 | JGI IMG/M metagenome (GOLD analysis project Ga0105250, IMG submission 80425) | Switchgrass rhizosphere microbial communities from Kellogg Biological Station, Michigan, USA - KBS S5-4 metaG | ecosystem: Host-associated > Plants > Roots > Rhizosphere > Soil | place...
CCATTAATCGGACCAAATGATGCTGAAATGGGCGTACGTTTCCCTGATATGTCTACATCGTATACGGAAGAGCTTCGCGAAATGGCGAAACAAGTTGCAGCAGACTTAAATATTAAAGTGCAAGAAGGTGTATACGTTGGAATGACAGGTCCTGTATACGAAACACCTGCTGAGATTCGTATGCTTCGTACACTTGGCGGAGATGCAGTTGGAATGTCAACTGTACCAGAAGTTATCGTTGCACGTCATGCTGGTATGAAGGTACTTGGTATTTCTTGTATTTCAAATATGGCAGCTGGTATTTTAGATCAACCGCTTCATCATGATGAGGTAATTGAAACGACAGAACGTGTGAAATCTAATTTCTTAGCATTAGTAAAAGCAATTGTAAAACAAATGAAGGGGTGATTTTACAATGAGAATGGTGGACCTAATTGCAAAAAAACGTGATGGACATGCATTAACGACAGAAGAAGTGAAATTTATTGTAGAAGGCTATACAAATGGTGACATTCCAGATTATCAAATGAGCTCATTCGCAATGGCAATTTTCTTCCAAGATATGAATGATCAAGAGCGTGCTGATTTAACGATGGCAATGGTAAATAGCGGCGATACAATTGACTTATCAGCGATTGAAGGAGTAAAAGTAGATAAGCATTCAACGGGTGGTGTTGGTGATACAACTACACTTGTATTAGGTCCATTAGTGGCTGCTTTAGATGTACCAGTTGCTAAAATGTCTGGTCGAGGATTAGGGCATACAGGCGGTACAATCGATAAATTAGAAGCAGTACCAGGATTCCATGTGGAAATTGAAAATGATGAATTTATTCGTCTTGTAAATGAAAATAAAATTGCAGTTATCGGACAAAGTGGAAACTTAACACCTGCTGATAAAAAGTTATATGCACTTCGTGATGTAACAGCGACAGTAAACTCGATCCCTCTTATTGCGAGCTCTATTATGAGTAAAAAAATTGCTGCTGGTGCAGATGCAATTGTACTTGATGTAAAAACAGGTGCAGGTGCATTTATGAAAACGGATGAAGATGCAAAACGTTTAGCAGAAGCAATGGTACGTATTGGTAATAATGTTGGTCGTAAAACGATGGCAGTTATTTCTGATATGAGCCAACCGCTTGGCGAGGCAATTGGTAATGCATTAGAAGTACAAGAGGCAATTGATACATTACAAGGTAAAGGACCAAAAGACTTAGAAGAGTTATGTTTAACACTTGGAAGTCAAATGGTATACCTTGCTGGAAAAGCTTCTTCTTTAGAAGATGCGCGTGAAAAACTAATTGAAGTAATGAACAATGGAAAAGCGTTAGAAGCGTTTAAAACGTTCCTAGCAGCGCAAGGCGGGGATGCTTCTGTTGTTGATGATCCTTCTAAACTGCCACAAGCACAATTTAAAATTGAAGTAGAGGCAAAAGAAGATGGATACGTATCTGAAATTGTTGCAGATGAAATTGGAACAGCAGCAATGCTTTTAGGGGCAGGCCGTGCAACGAAAGAATCTGAGATTGATTTAGCTGTTGGACTTATGCTTCGCAAAAAAGTGGGCGATAGCGTGAAAAAAGGTGACTCACTTGTTACGATTTACGCGAACCGCGAAAATGTAGAAGATGTAAAAGCGAAAATTTATGAGAACATGAAAATTGCGAAAGACCATGTTGATGCACCGAAACTCGTGCATGGCATTGTAACGAAATAAGCTAAAAAGCTAAGGAGCCTTCTCCTTGGCTTTTTTTACTGTTTTTTGTTTATAATAATAATGGGTGAAATTATGATTAAAATTTGTGCAGTAACGAAAGAAGATGAAGTATTATACGATGTTTCGTTAGAAGAAACAGGACGAGAAGATATCGCATGGTATTGGCTTGATTTATATAAGCCAACAAAAGAAGAATATACATACATTTTACAAAAACATTTTAAGTTCCATCCCCTTGCGATTGAAGATTGTGTAGAATATGTACAGAGACCAAAAGTGGATTTCTATGATGGATATAACTTTTTAGTTCTCCATGCATTTGGAGAAGATGGATTAGAGCCACATGAGATCGATTTATTTGTTAGTGATCGTTATATTGTCTCTTTCCATTTTTCACATAATAATGCGATTGAAAGAGTGTGGACAACGCTTGGCGAGAGGAAACGTATCAAGAAGAGTTCTCTCCATGTAGCACATACAATCATTGACCAAATTGTGGATGACTACTTTGCACCTGTTTATTATATTGAAGATCATTTAAATGCGATTGATGATAATTTAACAGGGGATACAGCAGGGCGTGTACTAGAAGAAGTATTCGATATTCGTACGGACTTATCTAAGCTTAGACGTACAATTATACCGATGCGTGACCTCTTGTATCGTATTTTAAATTCAACTCGGTTTTACGGTGTAAGTGATCATGAAATTTACTTTAAGGATATACATGATCATTTACTAAAGCTTTCTGAAATGATTGAAGCAAGCCGAGAATTAACAGCTGATATTAGAGATAGCTATTTTTCATTGAATTCGCATCATATGAACAATATTATGAAAACATTAACGGTTTTCTCGACCATCTTCATGCCATTAACATTTATTGCAGGGGTGTATGGGATGAACTTCGCGCATATGCCAGAGTTAGCAGGGAAATATAGCTATTTTATTTGTTTAGTTATTATGGCGTTAATTGGTGGAGGAATGATGGCCTGGTTCTATAAAAAAGGATGGTTTAAGTAAAAAAACGCCGAGGGGATTCCCCGGCGTTTTTTCTAGCCAATAGCATGTAACACAAACATGGCTAAGAATAGGCATGTAATGATATACATAGACGGTGCGACTTCTTTATGCTTTCCAAGAGCAATCTTCAAAATAGGATAAGCAATAAATCCGAACGCAATACCATCAGCGATACTATATGTGAGCGGAATCATAACGATAATTAAGAACGCTGGAAATCCTTCTGAAAAGTCGTTTAGAGGGATTGCCTGAATGTTTGTAATCATTAGACCGCCAATAATAATTAAGATTGGTGCAATGGCACTATCAGGAATTAATTTTACAAACGGAAGAGCAAACAGTGATGCAAAGAATAACATCCCTGTAACGATAGACGTCAGACCTGTTTTACCGCCTGCTGTAATACCTGCGGCACTTTCTACTGTTGAAACGGTAGGACTTGTGCCAAATAGACCACATGTCATTGCTGAAATTGCATTTGCTTGATAAGCACGTGGAAATTTACGGTCATCTTCTAATAATCCGTGTAAAAGTCCCATGTTCTCAAAAATAAGCACCATGCTTAAGGAAAATGTTGCAATCCAAAACGGTAAGGAAGAAAGTTTCCCAAATGACATAGCACCAAACACATCCCCGTAGTTAGCGAATGAAAATGAGCTATTCCCTATTTGGCTTGTATCAACAAGACCAAATAGCCATGCAATACCGGTTCCAATTGCAATCGTCCATAAAAAGTTCCCACGTACGTTACGAATAAATAACACAAGTGCCACAATAAGAGTAAGCAGTGTTGCCAAAACAACAGGACTACTTAATTTTCCTAATGCAACAGCAGTGTTCGGATGCGAAACGACAAGACCGCCTTTTTGCAAACCAATGAAAGCTAAGAATAAACCGATGCCGACAGTAATCGCTTCTTTTAATGACTTTGGAATTGATAATGAAAGCGTACGAGCAATCGGTGTAAACGCGGCGATTGCAAAAATAATACCGGCGATAAAGACAGCTGCTAATGCTTCTTGCCAACTTAATCCAAGCGTATGCACAGCTGTATACGTCAAGAATGCATTTACACCCATACCTGGTACAAGAATAGCAGGTGCATTTGCCCAAAATGCCATCATTAGACATCCGACAAATGAACTAAAAACAGTTGCCAAAATTCCTGCTTCAAGTGGAATGCCGGCATCTGATAAAATGGACGCATTGACAATCATAATATAAACAATTGTGAAAAATGATGTCGCTCCAGCTAATATTTCTTGCTTTGGTGATGTATGGTGTAGGTCTAATTTAAATGTTCTTTCAAGTATTCCTTTCATGTTAAACCTTCTTTTTCATATCCCTCTCCCACCCGTGATCTCTCTTTTGTAAAGAGCTCACCGTCCTTTATTATATCAGAACATAATCTTTTTACAATAAATAAAATGAGAACGTTTACTTAAAAGGTAACTGGTGCTATAAATATGTGAAAATGGCACGGACATTAGAGATGATTTCTAGTTCTCCAGATTGAATTGGAGGAGCAGCTTGTGCGTGTAAAGTAGCTTGAGACATAAATTCACGCGGTGTTTGTGCTGATTCTTCAACGAGTGAAAGTGGGATGGGATTAATATTTAAATTATACGAACTCGCAATTGTACGAGCTTTTTCTTGAGCGCGCTGGACTGCTTGTAATAGTGCTTGTTGATAGTAAGCGTTTGGATGGGAAATGCGGAAGCGTAATCCTCTTGCTACATTTGCTCCATTTGTAACGGCTATATCATATACTTCCCCAGCTTTTTGTACATTTAAAACGGTAATTTCATACAAATGTTCTACTCGGTACCCTTGTAACAATGCTTTTTCGTTTACGTATTCATATTGAGGAGTAATTGTATAGGAAATGGTTTCTATATCCTTATCAGCGATACCGATTTGTTTAAGTGCAGCAAGTAATTGTTTAGATTGGATTGCATTTTCCTCCTGCGCTTGTTTCACATCTTTATTATCTGTTCTAATACCAATTGTTAGTACAACGACATTTGGTTTCGCTTTTATAACTCCTTCTCCTTGTACAGTAATAGTTGCTTGTTTTCCATTGCGGATATCGGGTGAATAGGGATTCATGCCAACTTGCATTTTTGCTCACCATCCTTTCTATATGTATATGAACAAAAGAGAGAGAAAATTGTATGTAAAAAGTTACATAATTGAGAATCAAAAGGAAAGAAAGCATATACAATGTAGGTATTTATAGATTATAATATGTGTAAATATGATAAAAAAGGGTCGAGGCTAGTGAGCGAAAAAAGAGAAGCACTGATTTTAGATTTATCTACATCATTTCGAAAGATGATACGTTTATTACAAAATGATATTAATACACGTTTTTCAGAGCATATGCCATATAATGAATTTTCTGTATTGCGTGCATTATTTTTGAAAAGCCCACAAATGGCTTCGCAAATAGCTAGTGAAGTGAACGTAACATCCAGTCATATTACAGCAGTAACAGATCGTTTAGTTAGAAAAGGTTTTGTAACAAGAAAACGTTCTGATTCAGACCGTCGTATTGTGTATTTGGAGATTACAGAACATGGAAAAGAAGTTACACAAGAACTTGAAGCTGTACGTAAAGAATACTATAAAGAAAAATTTAAAGGGTGGAGCGATCAAGAGATTGAGATGGTATTAGAACTATTTGGTCGCGTACTATAATTACAATAAATGAGGGTAGGGGGGCAAAGTGCTTTCCTATCCTTTTTCTTTTGAATAAAAATATTTTGAAACTCCAATACTTTAAGTAAAAAGTATCGGAGGGAAAATAATGAAATACATCGTTTCATTCGTAATTATTATTGGAAGTTTTATATGCTCTAGCACATTAATTTATGCAAAAACACCAATCCAAGTTGTTCAAAAAGAACTACACTATATTGCGAGTGATCAGCCCGTTTTATATTCAAAATTATGGGTGCGTTCTATGCAGAATGCTATTCTTTTTCACCATAGTAATAATATTCGTGAGCAAGATACACTGCGCAATGTCACAAATTCTTCTCTCGTAAAAGTAAAACAACTTTCACTTGAAAAGGCTTCGCATTACATCCCGAGGTTATCTCAATACGTCTCTAAATTTGAAAATAAAAATGTTCAAGTGTATTACATTGCTGTTCGTTATGAAGTGAAAAAAGAAAATCCATATCAATTAAATGGAATGAATTATTTTCTTCAAGTGTTTGTGCAGGAACAAGGAGATTGGAAAGTTGCTGAAAGTATTATAGCTCCGACAGATCAAATGATAGAGAATGGCGATGGATTTGGAATGAAAGAAGAGAAGGAGTATGGGAAAAGAAGAGAGAATGTGAAATAACCTCCTCGGGTGAGGAGGTTATTTCACATTCCAAGAAAACTTCCACTTTAATAAGCGCGATAAAAGAAAATAGCTAAAAATACTTGCTCCGAAAAACCCCATATAATAGCTAAACAGAGAACCAGATCCTCCCAATAGTACTCCCCAAAACATTCCAATAAAGATAACGGAACATATCATAAACAATTTTTTGAGTTTTGGATACAATAGAAATCTCCCATTTTGTTCATTTGGAGATCTAGCGTATAAGTACATACTTACAGGTAATAAAATAAGTATGTTTGTAATTGGACCAATGAGTGTCTTGGCTGAAGGAATGTGAGTAAAGTTAGGTTCATTATGGCGTACTCCATCACGATCGGTATAAGCACGCTGTGGATCATAATCAAAATTAATATGAAACCCTTGTGCAGGTCCAAGAATACTTGCCATTCCTAGTATGTTTGTATAGGAATCCGGAATTTCATTTTTTGTAGTAGGATCTTCACCTGTGTGCAGGGTAATACATCCGACAATAAGAGACGGAAGTATAAAGGGTAAACCTAGTACAGAAATAGTAAGAAACCCTTGTGAAATAACATTACCAGCGATTGTACCAATACATAAAGAGAGCGTATACACAGCAATTAGTATAAGAAGCATGTATAGAAAATAAGTATGGAAAGGTGAAAATAACTGATATTTATTGTGAAAAGTTGTCTTTTTCATAATGGCAAAAAGGCCCCAGTTCATTATGACAACCGCTATAATATTACATACACCAAAAAGCCATTTCGTTAAAAAGAGGTGTGTTCGCTTAAAGGGCATAGACCATAGAAAATCACTCGATTGATTTTGGCGTTCCCATCCGATGAGGGCGCAAGCTAAAGCGATAATTACACTCCCTTGAATAATAAGGGGATCGATTAGTGAAAGATTATAATGATAATGAAATATATATTTCCATTTATTATTCTCATGAAAATAGTTTAGTTGTTCTGCTGCTGCTAAATAATATTTATATGATAGTACGAAGAAACTTACTAGCCAAAATAACCAAATTATATATTTGCTTTGTTGATATGTCCGTAGCCATAGTGCTTTTTGAAACATAGGATCTCTCCTTTAAAAGACTTTATAGTTTGTAAGTCGTGATAATATAAAATAGGTGATAGTTCCAACTAAAAAGAAACCAACATAGTAACTAAATAACAAATCAAAATGGTTTAGCATTTGTCCCCCAATTAATGCAAAATACAACGTCGCACTCCATATCCAGAGTGAACGATATTTTTGAAAAAGAAAGATTTTCTTATTATTTTCGTTCGGTGATCTTGTATAAAGAAATACACCAAGAAATAAGCAACAAATTGTGTAGAAGAGTGGAACAAGGATTGCTTTAGCGGAATAGTAACTATGATAAGCAGGCCCTTGTGGAATTTTTTCGTTATCATCAGTTGGCTGGGATTTAGGATGATAACTGTAATTAATAGAAAAATGCATGATAGGAACTGAAATGTCTGTTTTTTTACCAATTGTGTAAAGTGATTCGTATTTCATATGATTCTTTTTATCTATCGCATCTACATGAGTTGTGAAGAAGAAAATTAAAAGTGAAAAGAATCCCATACCGATTACGCAAAAAGTAATGCTAAAGAAGCTTTGTGAAATGATACTTCCGGTAAATGTCCCAATACATAAAGAAGCGGTATAGATTGCCACATAAGAAACAATGGCATAAAGAAAGTATCGATGGAATGGACCAAATGATTGATATTCAAAATGAATGGTTGATTTATAAATGAAATACATAAGAACCCAATTTATGAGAAAGGATCCTACAATAAAAAATGTACCGAAAAGCCACTTTGATAGAAAAATATCACGTCGTTTAAATGGCATTACCATAAGTATATTTCCAGACTGGCTACTCCGTTCCCATCCAATTAAGAGACATGCTAGAGTAATGATAACAATTGCTAACCAAAAGCTATCAGAAGAATAAAAAGAATAGTGATAATAAAATTTTCCGTCTTCCAGAAGTTCTGGATGGGAAAAGAGTTGTTGTTGTTCTTGGGCAGCTTGATGGTACTCATAGGGAAGAAAGTAAAGAGTGCTTATAAAGAATATGAACACTACATATTTTCCAAGCTTCCAATTCCGCATCCATAATGCTTTATGAAACATAAACATCCCCCTCAAGTGTCGTAACAAATACATCTTCAAGAGACATTGTTAATTCCTCAATGAGCAGTGGCTGTTCTTTATGGAATTTTTCGAGTGTAGCAGCTACGTTTCCTTCGATTAAAATCGTATATACTTTTCCAGTTTGGTTTAATATTTTAATATTGCTTAAGTTTTCTAGTTTTTGAGGTAGAGAACGTTCATAAGCAACTTGGATTTTTGCATAGCATGACTTTGTGTCATCTAGTGCTGTGACAGAAGCGATTGTATGACTTTTTAAAATGATGATTGTATCAGCTATTTTTTCAACTTCGTCTAAATGATGGGTAGAGATGAAAATTGTAATTTCTTTTTCTGCCACTTCTTCAACGAGAAATTGTAAGATTTGTCTTTTTACAATAGGATCTAGTCCGTTTGTTGGTTCATCTAAAATGATGTATTCTACTTTAGCTGAAAAAGCTAAAATGATAGAGAGCAATGCTTTCATCCCTTTTGAATAACTACGAATTCGTTTGTTTGGTAAATTGAATCGTTCTAACAGTTGATAGAAATAATCTGCATCAAATGCTGTATAGACTGCTTTATAAAATTTGATGATTTCTTTCACCGTATACCCGTTCAAGATGTTCGTAGAGTCCGGTACATAAGCTACCTTCTGCTTAATTTCTGGATGTTTATGAACATCCACATCATCATATGTAACAGTTCCGTCATCCGGATCTAAAATTCCAACAAGTGTTCGAAGTAAAGTGGTTTTCCCCGCACCGTTTCTTCCGAGTAATCCAACAATACTGCCCTTTTGTAATGTGAAAGAAATATTGTCTAAAATGACTTGGTTATCAATTGTTTTTTTCAGATTTGTCACTTGTAGCATCTGTATTTTCTCCTAGCTCTTTATAGTATGAATCTATCCAATCGTGAATTTTTTCTTTTGTAATCCCAAGATAAGAAGCTTCTAGTAATAGTTGGTGAAATTGTTTTTCGACCATAGCAATTTTCCTTTCATCCCATGTCGGTGTAATCGATTGAGAGACAAATGTACCTTTTCCTCGCAGTGTTTCGATAATACCTTGTCGTTCTAATTCTTGGTACGCTTTGCTTACTGTATTCGGATTAATGACAAGAAGTGAAGCAAGTTCACGTACAGATGGTAGTTTATCGTTTGGTGCTAACATGCTTTTTAGTACGAGTTCTTTTATATTTTGAACAATTTGTTCCCATATCGGAGTGTTGCTTCTTGGATCGAGTTGAATGTGCAAGAGCAGTGTCTCCTTCCTGATGAAATTTAAGTGTACTACTAGATGTAATACACTTAATACAATATATATGATAGATTTGTTTGTCAACACAAAATTTTAGAAAAATATGGTATAAAAACATATTATTTGGAAAAAATAGGTTTGATATAGAATGGAGGGTTAGTCATGAAGCGAGTTTTTGGAATACTTGTTTGTTTCATGTTGCTATTTTCTAGTGTTTCAGTTGGCTTTGCACAATCTGAGAAAGCGCAGTCTGAGAAAACAGAAGTAGAAAAGACACCGAAGTTAGCGGAGGAAGCATCGTCAGCAATTGTTATTGAGCAAGATACAGGTAAAGTCTTATTTGAGAAAAGTCCAAATGAAAAACTGCCGCCTGCTAGTATGACAAAGATTATGACAATGTTGCTTATCATGGAACAAGTTGAAAAGGGAAAACTAAAACTAGAGGATAAAGTCAGAGCAAGTGAACATGCAGCTTCAATGGGTGGTTCACAAATCTTTCTTGAGCCGGGTGAAGAGATGACAGTGAATGAAATGCTAAAAGGGATTGCAATTGCATCGGGAAATGATGCATCTGTTGCGGTTGCTGAGCATATCGCTGGTTCAGAAGAAGGCTTTGTAAACATGATGAATAAAAAAGCAAAGGATTTAGGATTGAAAAATACACATTTCCAAAATCCAACGGGTCTTCCAGCGAAAGACCATTATTCAACAGCATATGATATGTCAATTATGGCGAAAGAGTTGATGAAATATCCACTCATTCGAAAATATACAGGAAAGTATGAAGATTACTTACGTGAAAATACAGAGAAAAAGTTTTGGCTTGTGAATACGAATAAATTAGTTCGTTTTTACCCGGGGGTAGACGGGGTGAAAACAGGTTTTACAACAGAAGCAAAATATTGTTTAACAGCATCAGCTGAAAAAAATGGCATGCGTGTCATTTCTGTTGTCATGGGAGCGCCAACATCAAAAGAACGTAACAACCAGGTAACAAAGCTCCTTGATTATGCATTTGGACAATATACAACGAAAAAATTGTATAAACGCGGTGAAAAAATTCAAACCGTAAAAGTAGGAAAAGGGAAGAAAGAAAAGGTAGATTTAGTTTCATCGGATAACGTATCTCTTCTGATGAAAAAAGGCGAGAATATGGACAAGGTAAAACAGGAAGTTATCGCTGAAAAGAAAGTAAAAGCACCAATTAAAAAAGGTGATGCACTCGGTACACTTGTTATAAAAAAAGATAAAGATGTTTTATTAAAGCAAACGATTGTAGCGAAAGAAGATGTTGCTGCAGCGAGCTGGTGGGAACTATTTAAAAGAAGTTTAGGGATGTTTTCAACATCGAAATAGAAGCAAAGGTATTACTACTTTCTTACCCTCATGCATGAAAAAGGTAGAATAATTGCTGAAAGATTCACATTATGACGAAATAGTACTTCTTTTGTCAGTAGGAAGGATTCTTATTTTATGTTCACGAAAACCTTATGTAAATGAGTCAAGTTTAAGCATAAGGAGGAAATCGTGTGAGTCTTTCCATGCATTTAGAAGTAAAGCGTGATGTCTTATGTGTTCGGCTAGCGGGTGA
>Ga0105250_10001838_pt1 | contig 11085 bp, 9 predicted proteins | sample KBSS54metaG_FD_80425 | JGI IMG/M metagenome (GOLD analysis project Ga0105250, IMG submission 80425) | Switchgrass rhizosphere microbial communities from Kellogg Biological Station, Michigan, USA - KBS S5-4 metaG | ecosystem: Host-associated > Plants > Roots > Rhizosphere > Soil | place...
CACTATTTTGATCAAGGGTTCGCGCAGCGCTGCGATGGAAAACGTCGTGGCGGCCTTGTGCGGTTCCAGCGGGGAGAAACATTAATGCTGCTGCTGCTGGCGGAGTATCTGCAACAGTTCTACAAAGGCTTCGCGGTCTTCCAGTACCTGACCCTGCGCGGGATCCTGGGTGTGCTGACCGCGCTGTCGCTGGCCCTGTGGCTGGGCCCCTGGATGATCCGTACCTTGCAGATTCGCCAGATTGGCCAGGCTGTGCGCAATGACGGCCCTGAATCGCACCTGAAAAAATCAGGCACCCCAACCATGGGCGGCGCCTTGATCCTGTCGGCCATCGGCGTCAGCACCCTGCTGTGGGCCGACCTGACCAACCGCTACGTGTGGACCGTACTGCTGGTGACCCTGCTGTTCGGCGGCATCGGCTGGGTGGACGACTACCGCAAGGTGATCGAGAAGAACTCGCGTGGGCTGCCAAGCCGCTGGAAGTATTTCTGGCAGTCGGTGTTCGGCCTGGGCGCTGCGATCTTCCTGTACGCCACCGCGCCAAGCGCCGTGGAAACCACCCTGATCATCCCGATGTTCAAGGACGCCAGCATCTATCTGGGCGTGGGCTTCGTGGTGCTGACCTATTTCGTCATCGTCGGCTCCAGCAACGCGGTCAACCTGACCGACGGCCTGGACGGCCTGGCCATCATGCCGACCGTGATGGTGGGCGGCGCCCTGGGCATCTTCTGCTACCTGTCGGGTAACGTGAAGTTCGCCGACTACCTGCTGATCCCGTACGTGCCAGGCGCTGGCGAGCTGATCGTGTTCTGTGGCGCGCTGATCGGCGCCGGCCTGGGCTTTCTGTGGTTCAACACCTATCCGGCGCAAGTGTTCATGGGTGACGTCGGCGCACTGGCGCTGGGCGCGGCCCTGGGCACCATCGCGGTCATCGTGCGCCAGGAAATCGTGTTGTTCATCATGGGTGGCGTGTTCGTGATGGAAACCCTTTCAGTGGTCATTCAGGTGGCTTCTTTCAAACTGACCGGTCGCCGCGTGTTCCGCATGGCGCCCATCCACCACCACTTTGAACTCAAGGGCTGGCCCGAGCCGCGCGTGATCGTCCGTTTCTGGATCATCACCGTGATCCTGGTGCTGTTCGGCCTTGCCACCCTGAAACTGAGGTAGAAACGAGTGTCTCTGATCGCTTCTGACCAATTCCGCATCGTTGTCGGCCTCGGCAAGAGCGGCATGTCCCTGGTGCGCTTCCTGGCGCGCCGGGGCGTTGCCTTTGCCGTGGCCGACACGCGCGCGAATCCGCCGGAGCTGGCGACGCTGCGCCGTGACTACCCGCAGGTGGAAGTACGTTGCGGCGAGCTGGACGTGGAGTTCCTGTGCCGCGCCAGCGAGCTGCTGGTCAGCCCCGGCCTGGCGCTGGCCACGCCGGCGCTGCAGCAGGCGGCCGCCCGTGGCGTGAAGCTGTCGGGTGACATCGAGCTGTTCGCGCGTAACGCGCAAGCGCCTATCGTCGCCATCAGCGGCTCCAATGCCAAGAGCACCGTGACTACCCTGGTGGGTGACATGGCCGCTGCCGCCGGCAAGCGCGTGGCCGTGGGCGGCAACCTCGGTACTCCGGCCCTGGACCTGCTGGCCGACGACGTCGAACTGTACGTGCTGGAACTGTCGAGCTTCCAGCTGGAAACCACCGACCAGCTCAATGCCGAAGTCGCCACCGTGCTGAACATCAGCGAAGACCACATGGACCGCTACAGCGGCCTGCCGGCGTACCACCTGGCCAAGCACCGGATCTTCCGTGGTGCGCGCCAGGTGGTCTACAACCGCCAGGACGCCCTGACCCGCCCCCTGATGGGCGAGGGGCTGCCGTGCTGGACCTTCGGCCTGAACAAACCCGACTTCAAGGCCTTTGGCCTGCGCGAAGAGAACGGCCAGACGTACCTGGCGTTCGAATTCCAGAACCTGATGCCGGTCAGCGAGCTGAAGATCCGCGGTTCGCACAACCAGGCCAACGCCCTGGCTGCCCTGGCCCTGAGCCACGCCGTAGGCCTGCCGTTCGAGCCGATGCTGGCTACCCTGCGTACCTTCGCCGGGCTGGCCCATCGTTGCCAATGGCTGCGCGAGCGTGACGGCGTCAGCTACTACGACGACTCCAAGGCCACCAACGTCGGTGCTGCCGTGGCGGCCATCGAAGGCCTGGGTGCCGACATCGATGGCAAGCTGGTGCTGGTGGCCGGTGGTGATGGCAAGGGTGCCGATTTCTCCGGTCTCCAGGCACCGGTGGCTGCCCATTGCCGCGCCGTGGTGCTGCTGGGCCGCGACGCTGAACTGATCGCCGCCGCCCTGGGCGACCGTGTGGCCCGGGTGCGGGTCAAGACCCTCGACGAAGCCGTCGAACAATGCGCTGCCCTGGCCCAGCCCGGCGATGCCGTGCTGCTGTCGCCAGCCTGCGCGAGCCTGGACATGTTCAAGAACTATGAAGAGCGTGGGCGCCTGTTCGCCCAGGCCGTGGAGGGCTTGTCATGATTTTTGGCGTGATCAAGCCATACCCGTCGCCGCTGATTACCGGCCGTGGCATCGATGTCGACTTCCCGATGCTGGCCGGCTGCCTGGCGCTGCTGGGCCTGGGCCTGGTGATGATCACCTCGGCCTCCTCTGAAGTGGCCGCGGTGCAATCGGGCAACCCGCTGTACATGATGATCCGTCACCTGGTGTACCTGGTGCTTGGCCTGGGGGCCTGCGGCGTGACCATGATGATTCCCATCGCCACCTGGCAGCGCCTGGGCTGGTTGATGCTGTTGGGCGCCTTCGGCCTGCTGGTGCTGGTGCTGGTGCCTGGCATCGGCCGCGAGGTGAACGGCTCCATGCGCTGGATCGGCTTCAGCGCGTTCAACGTGCAGCCTTCTGAAGTGGCCAAGGTGTTCGTGGTGATCTTCCTGTCGGGGTACCTGATCCGGCAACAGAAGGAAGTGCGCGAAACCTGGATGGGCTTCTTCAAGCCGTTCATCGTGCTGTTGCCCATGGCCGTGCTGTTGCTGATGGAACCTGACTTCGGTGCCACCGTGGTGATGATGGGCGCTGCGGCGGCCATGCTGTTCCTCGGTGGGGTCGGGCTGTTCCGTTTCGCCCTGATGGTGGTGCTGGCCGTGGCCGCGGTATTCATCCTGGTGCAGGCGCAGCCGTATCGGATGGCGCGTCTGACCACCTTCACCGACCCGTGGGCCGACCAGTTTGGTTCCGGCTACCAGCTGACCCAGGCACTGATCGCGTTCGGGCGTGGCGGCTGGCTGGGCGCCGGCCTGGGCAACAGCGTGCAGAAGCAGTTCTACCTGCCCGAAGCACACACCGACTTCGTGTTCTCGGTACTGGCCGAAGAACTGGGGGTGGTCGGCTCGCTGTGCACCGTGGCACTGTTCGTGTTCGTGTGTATTCGCGGCATGTACATCGGTGTCTGGGCCGAGCGTTCCAAGCAGTTCTTTGCCGCCTACATGGCCTACGGTCTGTCGTTCCTGTGGATCGGCCAGTTCCTGATCAACATCGGCGTGAACGTCGGCCTGCTGCCGACCAAGGGCCTGACGCTGCCGTTCCTCAGCTACGGGGGCAGCTCGTTGGTGATCTGCTGTGCCTGCCTGGGGCTGTTGTTGCGTATCGAATGGGAGAGCCGCACGCACCTGGGCAGTGAAGAAACCGAGTTCAACGAGAGCGACTTCGCCGAGGAGCCTGCCCGTGGCCGGTAACGTATTGATCATGGCCGGCGGCACTGGCGGGCACGTGTTCCCGGCGCTGTCGTGTGCCCGGGAATTCCAGGCCCGCGGCTATACCGTGCATTGGCTGGGCACCCCGCGCGGCATCGAGAACGAACTGGTACCGCAGGCGGGCTTGCCGCTGCACCTGATCAATGTCGCGGGCCTGCGTGGCAAGAGCAAGCTGTCGCTGCTCAAGGCCCCGTTCGTGCTGGTGCGCGCGCTGCTGCAGGCGCGCAAGGTGATGCGCCAGCTCAAGCCGGTATGCGTGGTCGGCTTCGGCGGCTACGTGACAGGCCCTGGTGGCCTGGCCGCGCGCCTGAGCGGCGTGCCGGTGATCGTCCACGAACAGAACGCCGTGGCCGGTACCGCCAATCGCCTGCTGGCCCCCCTGGCGGCCCGTATCTGCGAGGCTTTTCCCAACACCTTCGCAGCGTCCGCCAAGCGCCGCACCACCGGTAACCCGGTGCGCACCGAACTGTTCCTGGAAACCCCGCGCCAGGCCCTGGCCGGGCGCAAGCCGCGGCTGTTGATCACCGGTGGCAGCCTGGGTTCGGAACCCCTGAACAAGTTGATCCCTGCCGCCCTGGCACTGGTGCCCGAGGCCATTCGCCCCGAAGTGTTCCACCAGTCCGGCAAGCAGCACGATGAAGTGACCGCTCAGCGTTATCGCGAGGCCGGCATCGAGGCGCAGGTGGCGCCCTTCATCAAGGACATGGCCCAGGCCTATGGCTGGGCCGACATGGTGGTCTGCCGCGCCGGCGCGCTGACCGTCAGCGAGCTGGCCGCCGCCGGCCTGGCGTCGGTGCTGGTGCCGTTGCCCCATGCCATCGACGACCACCAGACCCGCAATGCCGAATATCTGGCCCGCGAAGGCGCTGCCTTCCTGATGCCACAAGCGACAACCGGCGCAGCCGAGCTGGCTGAGCGCCTGAACGAGGTTTTGATGCAACCGGAAAAACTCAACACCATGGCGAGTACCGCACGCCGCCTGGCCAAGCCCGATGCAACCCGTACCGTTGTCGATGTCTGCCTGGAGGTGGCCCATGGTTGAGAACCAGAAAGCCATGCCGCAGCCGGAAATGCGCCGCATCCGTCGCATCCACTTCGTCGGTATCGGCGGCGTGGGCATGTGCGGCATCGCTGAAGTGCTGCTGAACCTGGGTTATCAGGTGTCGGGCTCCGACCTGAAAGCGTCGCCGGTCACCGAGCGCCTGGAGTCTTTCGGTGCGCACATCTTCATCGGCCACCGCGCCGAGAACGCCGCCAACGCTGACGTGCTGGTGGTGTCGAGCGCCGTGAACCCGTCCAACCCGGAAGTGGCCACTGCCCTTGAGCGCCGTATTCCCGTGGTGCCCCGCGCCGAGATGCTCGCCGAGCTGATGCGCTACCGCCATGGCATCGCCGTGGCCGGCACCCATGGCAAGACCACCACCACCAGCCTGATCGCCTCGGTGTTCGCCGCCGGTGGGCTGGACCCGACCTTCGTCATCGGTGGCCGCCTGAACGCCGCCGGTACCAACGCGCAGTTGGGCACCAGCCGCTACCTGATCGCCGAAGCCGACGAAAGCGATGCCAGCTTCCTGCACCTGCAGCCGCTGGTGGCCGTGGTCACCAACATCGACGCCGACCACATGGCAACCTACGGTGGCGACTTCAACAAACTGAAGAAAACCTTCGTCGACTTCCTCCACAACCTGCCGTTCTACGGTCTGGCCGTGGTGTGCCTGGACGACCCGGTGGTGCGTGAGATTCTGCCGCAGATCGCCCGCCCGACCCTGACCTACGGCGTCAGCGAAGAAGCCGATGTGCGCGCCATCAACATCCGCCAGGACGGCATGCTGACCTACTTCACCGTGCTGCGCCGCGACCGCGAGCCGCTGAACGTGTCGGTGAACATGCCTGGCAACCACAACGTGCTCAACGCGCTGGCCACCATCGCCATCGCCACGGATGAAGGCGTCAGTGACGAAGCCATCGTCCAGGGCCTGTCGGGCTTCCAGGGTGTTGGCCGGCGCTTCCAGGTGTACGGCGAACTGCCGGTGGACGGCGGCAGCGTGATGCTGGTCGACGACTACGGCCACCACCCCCGCGAAGTGGCGGCGGTCATCAGCGCCGTGCGCGGTGGCTGGCCGGAGCGCCGCCTGGTGATGGTCTACCAGCCGCACCGCTACAGCCGTACCCGCGACCTCTACGACGACTTCGTCCAGGTACTGGCCGACGCCAACGTGCTGCTGCTGATGGAAGTGTACCCGGCCGGCGAAGAGCCGATTCCGGGCGCCGACAGCCGCCAGTTGTGCCACAGCATCCGCCAGCGCGGCCAGCTGGACCCGATCTACATCGAGCGCGGTGTCGAATTGGCTCCGCTGGTCAAACCGTTGCTGCGTGCCGGCGACATCCTGCTGTGCCAGGGCGCCGGCGATATCGGCGGGCTCGCCCCGCAATTACTGAAAAGTCCGTTGTTCGCCGCTGACCAAGCCGGCGAGGGGAAATCGAAATGACAGTCTGCACCTCATCCTCCCTGCTATCGACCATTGCCCCGAAGGACTTCGGGCGCGTGGCCGTGCTTTACGGCGGCAAGAGCGCCGAGCGGGAGGTTTCGCTGAAGTCCGGCGCCGCCGTGTTGGAAGCCCTGCAAGGCGCGGGCGTGGACGCGTTCGGCCTGGACGTGGGCGATGACCTGCTGGCGCGCCTGCAAAGCGAGAAGATCGACCGCGCCTTCATCATCCTCCACGGCCGTGGCGGAGAGGACGGCAGCATGCAAGGCCTGCTGGAATGCCTGGACATCCCGTACACGGGCAGTGGCATCCTGGCGTCGGCCCTGGCCATGGACAAGTTGCGCACCAAGCAGGTGTGGCAGAGTCTGGGCTTGCCGACGCCGTCGCACGCGGTATTGGCGAGCGAAACCGATTGTATTTCCGCGGGCGCGGAACTGGGCTTCCCTTTGATCGTCAAACCGGCCCATGAAGGTTCAAGTATCGGTATGGCCAAAGTGACCAGCGTCGAGGAATTGATCGGCGAATGGAAAGCGGCCAGCACCTACGATTCGCAAGTTCTGGTGGAGCAATGGATTCAGGGTCCTGAATTCACCATCGCGACCCTGCGCGGTCAGGTCCTGCCACCGATTGCCCTGGGCACCACCCATTCGTTCTACGACTACGACGCCAAATACGTGGCCAACGATACCCAGTATCGAATCCCGTGCGGCCTCGACGCTACCCGCGAACAAGAGCTGATCGACCTCACGGCCCGTGCCTGTGACGCCATCGGCATCGAAGGCTGGGCCCGCGCCGATGTCATGCAGGACGAGCAGGGGCGTTTCTGGCTGCTTGAAGTCAACACGGCCCCAGGCATGACCGACCACAGCCTGGTCCCCATGGCGGCACGCGCCGCCGGCATCGATTTCCAGCAACTGGTGCTGGCGATCCTGGCCGACAGCGTAGAGGCTCGAGGGTAAACCCATGAACGGCGCGACGCTTCGTCATCAGCAACCCGTACCCGGCCGCAACAAGCCGGTGCCCCGTGGCGCCAGTCGCATGGTGGCGCAGGAGCCCATGGGGGCGCGGGTGCGCAAGGCCAATTTCAGCTTTCTCAAGAAGCTGTTCTGGCCCGTGCTGCTGGTGGTACTGGGCGTCGGCACTTACGAGGGCTCCATCTACCTGATGCCCTATGCCGACCGGCCGATCACCAAGATCAACGTGCAGGGCGACCTGAGCTACATCAGCCAGCAGGCGGTGCAGCAGCGTATCGCCCCGTACGTGGCGTCGACTTTCTTCACCATCGACCTGACCAGCATGCGCACCGAGCTTGAGCAGATGCCGTGGATCGCCCACGCTGAAGTTCGCCGCGTATGGCCCGACCAGGTGGTGATCCGGCTGGAAGAGCAACTGCCCGTGGCCCGTTGGGGGGACTCGGCGTTGCTCAACAACCAGGGCGAGGCGTTCGCGCCCCGCGAGCTGGCCAACTATGAGCACCTGCCGCAGTTGTTCGGGCCGCAGCGTGCGCAGCAGCAGGTCATGCAGCAATACCAGGTGCTGAGCCAGATGCTGCGTCCGCTGGGCTTCTCCATTGCCCGGCTGGAATTGCGCGAACGTGGCAGCTGGTTCCTCACCACCGGCGCAGGAAGCGCAGGCCCCGGTATCGAGCTGTTGCTGGGGCGTGACCACCTCGTCGAGAAAATGCGCCGCTTCATTGCCATTTACGACAAAACACTGAAAGACCAGATCACGAATATTGCGCGCATCGACCTGCGCTATGCCAACGGCCTTGCCGTGGGCTGGCGGGAACCGAATGCGCAGCCGGCGGCCCAAGCGGCTGTCGCGAAGAATTAAGAAGAGGCAGGACCATGGCAAACGTGCAAAGCGGGAAAATGATCGTCGGTCTGGACATCGGTACCTCCAAGGTGGTGGCGCTGGTGTGCGAAGTCGCGGATGACGGTTCGCTGGATATCGTCGGGATCGGTACCCACCCCTCGCGTGGCCTGAAAAAGGGCGTGGTGGTGAACATCGAGTCGACCGTGCAGTCGATCCAGCGCGCGGTGGAAGAGGCGCAGCTGATGGCTGGGTGCCGTATCCACTCGGCGTTCGTCGGCATTGCCGGCAACCACATCCGCAGCCTCAACTCCCATGGCATCGTCGCCATCCGCGACCGCGAGGTCAGCAGCGCTGACCTGGAGCGCGTGCTGGACGCCGCGCAGGCCGTGGCCATTCCGGCTGACCAGCGGGTCTTGCACACCCTGCCGCAGGACTACTCCATCGACAACCAGGAGGGCGTGCGCGAGCCGCTGGGCATGTCGGGCGTGCGCCTGGAAGCCAAGGTCCATGTGGTCACCTGTGCGGTCAATGCTGCGCAGAACATCGAAAAATGCGTGCGCCGCTGCGGCCTGGAGATCGACGACATCATCCTCGAGCAACTGGCCTCGGCCTACTCGGTGCTGACTGACGACGAGAAAGAGCTGGGCGTGTGCCTGGTGGACATCGGTGGCGGTACCACTGACATCGCCATCTTCACCGAAGGCGCCATCCGCCACACTGCGGTGATCCCGATCGCTGGCGACCAGGTCACCAACGACATCGCCATGGCGCTGCGTACCCCGACCCAGTACGCCGAAGAGATCAAGATCCGCTACGCCTGCGCCCTGGCCAAGCTGGCCGGTGCCGGCGAGACCATCAAGGTGCCGAGCGTGGGTGATCGCCCACCGCGCGAGCTGTCGCGCCAGGCCCTGGCCGAAGTGGTCGAGCCGCGCTACGACGAGCTGTTCACCCTGATCCAGGCCGAACTGCGCCGCAGCGGCTACGAGGACCTGATCCCCGGTGGCATCGTGCTGACCGGCGGTACCTCGAAGATGGAAGGCGCGGTGGAACTGGCCGAAGAGATTTTCCACATGCCGGTACGCCTGGGCGTGCCGCATTCGGTACGCGGGCTGGCCGACGTGGTTCGCAACCCTATTTATTCCACCGGCGTGGGCTTGCTGATGTACGGGCTGCAAAAGCAGAACGATGGCACCACCCTGACCGGCCTCGGAAACAACAGCAGCAGCTATGGCGATGAACCCAAGGCACCTGTGCTGGAACGCTTCAAACGTTGGGTTCAAGGCAACTTCTAGGTTTCAGGTTTCAAAGGCAGTAGTAGGCGCTAAAACTAGAGAAATGAAAGGAGAGGGCACATGTTCGAACTTGTAGACAACATCCCGCAAAGCCCGGTAATCAAAGTTATCGGTGTCGGTGGCGGCGGCGGCAACGCTGTCAATCACATGGTCAAGAGCAACATCGAAGGCGTCGAGTTCATCTGCGCCAACACCGATGCTCAAGCCCTGAAGAACATTGGTGCGCGCACCATTCTGCAATTGGGCACCGGCGTGACCAAGGGCCTGGGCGCTGGCGCCAACCCTGAAGTGGGCCGCCAGGCAGCCCTGGAAGACCGCGAGCGTATCGCCGAAGTACTGGTCGGTACCAACATGGTCTTCATCACCACCGGCATGGGTGGCGGTACCGGTACCGGTGCGGCGCCGATCATTGCCGAAGTGGCCAAGGAGATGGGCATCCTGACCGTCGCGGTCGTGACCCGTCCGTTCCCGTTCGAAGGTCGCAAGCGCATGCAGATCGCCGATGAAGGCATCCGCGCGCTGTCGGAAAGCGTCGACTCGTTGATCACCATTCCCAACGAGAAGCTGCTGACCATCCTGGGCAAGGACGCCAGCCTGCTGTCGGCGTTCGCCAAGGCAGACGATGTACTGGCCGGTGCCGTTCGCGGTATCTCCGACATCATCAAGCGCCCGGGCATGATCAACGTCGACTTCGCCGACGTTCGCACTGTCATGAGCGAGATGGGCATGGCGATGATGGGCACCGGCTGCGCCAGTGGTCCGAACCGTGCGCGTGAAGCGACCGAGGCGGCCATCCGCAACCCGCTGCTCGAAGACGTCAACCTGCAGGGCGCCCGTGGCATCCTGGTGAACATCACCGCCGGCCCTGACCTGTCCCTGGGTGAGTACTCCGACGTGGGTAGCATCATCGAGGCGTTCGCGTCGGACCACGCCATGGTCAAGGTCGGTACCGTCATCGACCCGGACATGCGCGACGAGCTGCACGTGACCGTGGTCGCCACTGGCCTGGGTGCGAAGATCGAGAAACCCGTGAAGATCATCGACAACACCCTGCAGACAGCTGCCCAGCAGGCGCCGGCCCAGGCCCCCGCCCGTCAGGAACAGCCGTCGGTGAACTACCGCGACCTGGACCGTCCGACCGTCATGCGCAACCAGGCTCACGCCGGTGCTGCACAGGCGGCCAAGCTCAACCCGCAAGACGATCTGGACTATCTGGACATTCCAGCTTTCCTGCGTCGTCAGGCTGATTGATGGAATTTATCAGGGCTATGAAGGTGATTGGTGTTCAGCAAAGGCCGGGTCTGCTATTATCGCCAGCCTTTGTTGATACCAGTTCGCAATTTGCGCTGAAGCGGCCAATGCCATGATTAAACAACGCACCCTGAAGAATATTATCCGTGCCACCGGCGTCGGCCTGCACTCTGGGGAGAAGGTATACCTGACCCTCAAGCCGGCACCTGTGGATACAGGCATCGTTTTCTGTCGTGCCGACCTGGATCCAATGGTGCAGATTCCTGCGCGAGCGGAAAATGTCGGCGAGACCACGATGTCGACCACTCTGGTCAACGGCGATACCAAGGTAGACACGGTTGAGCACTTGCTCTCGGCCATGGCTGGCCTGGGCATCGATAACGCCTACGTCGAGCTCTCCGCGTCCGAAGTCCCGATCATGGATGGTAGTGCAGGACCCTTCGTATTCCTGATTCAATCTGCCGGCCTGGAAGAACAGGACGCAGCCAAGAA
>Ga0105250_10001839_pt1 | contig 11080 bp, 7 predicted proteins | sample KBSS54metaG_FD_80425 | JGI IMG/M metagenome (GOLD analysis project Ga0105250, IMG submission 80425) | Switchgrass rhizosphere microbial communities from Kellogg Biological Station, Michigan, USA - KBS S5-4 metaG | ecosystem: Host-associated > Plants > Roots > Rhizosphere > Soil | place...
CTATGGCGACTACGGGGAACAGGCCTGGCCCACGCCCGAGCTGCCGCATCGGGCGCAGCAGATGTTCATCGAGCCCGTGCTCAGGGCGCAGGCCGAACGCCATGCCAGCGCCGTGCTGCGTTTTGGCCTGAGGGCCGAGGCGGTGCGGGACACCGGTTGCGCAGTCCAGATCGAATGCCGCGAGCCGGACACGGGCCGTACCGAGTTGCTGCAGGCCGCCTATGTGGTCGGCTGCGACGGGCCGCGCAGCCTGGTCCGTCAGGCCATGGGCGTCGTCTACGCAGGCCATGGCAGCGAGCGGCGGGACTTCCTGGGCGGCCAGATGATGTCCATCTACTTCCGCGCTCCCGGTCTGTACGGGCTGATCGGCAAGCCCAGGGCCTGGCAGTACTGGGCCGTCGGTCCCGGGCAGCGCGGCCTGCTGTGCGCCATCGACGGCGTGGACCGGTTCGTGCTGATCGTGCAGCTGCCCCAAGGCACCCAGCCTGCCGATTTCCATCCGCAGCAGGCGCTGCAGGCCGTCGTCGGCCGGCCTTTTGCGCACGAGCTGATCGCGCTGACCCCCTGGAACGCGGGCTATGCCCTGGTGGCCGAGCGCCTGCGGCACGGCAGGATGTTCATCGCCGGCGATGCGGCGCACCTGTTCACGCCCACGGGCGGCATGGGCTACAACACCAGCGTGGACGACGTCGTGAACCTGGGCTGGAAGCTGGCGGCGGCCATCCAGGGGGTGGCCGGCCCGGCGCTGCTGGACAGCTATGAGGCCGAGCGGCGGCCGATCGCCCAGCGCAACACCAGTTTTGCACGCAGCATGGCCGACAGCATCGGATGCCTGCCGGTCACGGCCGCAGTGGAGCAGGAGGGGCCTGCGGGCGACGGCGCCCGCCATGCGCTCGGGCAGGCACTTTCGGAGCATGTGGCGCGCGAGTTCAACATCCCGGGGCTGCAACTGGGCCTGCGCTATGCCGACAGCCCCGTCGTCGCCCGGGAGCTGGCCGAGCCCCCGCCGGACGAGCCCAATCGCTACCTGCCTGGAGGTTATCCCGGCACGCGCGCTCCGCATGTGGCAACGGGGCCGGACCGGTCCCTGCTCGATGACTTCGGACGCGATTTCACACTGCTCGCATTCAGCCCGGACGGGCTGGAGCCCTGGAGGCAGGCTGCTGCGCAATACGGCATCCGGCTGGATGTGGTGATGAGCGAAGACGGGCAGACGCGTGCGCTGTATGGCGCCGACCGCGTCCTGATCCGCCCGGACCACCACATCGCCTGGCGCGGCGACGGTGCGGCGCAGCCGACCGAGGTCATGGCGCTGGCGCTGGGCCATAGCACCCCGCCAGTGGGGCCCGGCTAGCCCCGGCCCATCCGGCCGCCTGCTCCCCGGGCCGTCCGGCCTTGCGCTTTCGTGACCCTGGCCAGTCCGGCCGGGGGACGCCGGCCTGCGCCTGGGTCTGCGCCTTCGCCGTCCTTGCCTACATCCATCACTTTCAGGAGACAACATGCCACACCCCTCCTTTCCTGTTCGCGCCGCGCTATGCCTGGCCGGTGCTGCTGCCGTGCCCTCGGCACCCGCCCTGGCCCAGGGCGTCACGCTCTATGCCTGCTCGATGCATCCGTCGAGCACCTGACCGATGTGGGCCAGGGAGGCGCTTCGCTGAACCGCATGCCGGGCCTCACCGGCAGCGTGCCGTCGCGCATCGGCCTGCGCGGCTCGGAGGACCTGGGCGGCGGCCTGCGTGCCCTGTTCACGATGGAGCAGGGCCTGGCGCTCGACGCGGGCGTGCTGAACCAGGGCGGGCGCGCCTGGGGGCGCCAGGCCTTTGTCGGCCTGTCCGGCGACTGGGGCAGCCTCACACTGGGGCGCCAGTACACCATGCTGTACTGGTCCCAGCTCGATGCGGACATCCTCGGCCCGAATGCCTACGGTGCGGCATCGCTGGACAGCTACCTGCCCAATGCGCGCGCGGACAACGCGCTTGCGTGGCGCGCCGGCCTTGGCGGCTTCACCGTCGGCGCGACCTACAGCCTGGGGCGTGATGCCGTCAATGCGGGCCCCGGTCCCGCGGGAACCAACTGCCCCGGCGAGCAGCCGGGCGACTCCAGCGCCTGCCGGCAATGGTCGGCAATGCTCAAGTACGAGGCCAAGGCCTGGGGCATCGCGCTGGCCGTCGATGAAATCCGTGGAGGCCCCGGCGCCTTCGCAGGCCTGACCAGCAGCGCGCGCAAGGACCGTCGCTCCACCGCCGCGGGATGGGTGCGCTGGGGGGCATGGAAGCTCGGCGCCGGGGTCATTGCCCGCCACAACGACGGCCGTCCCGACGCGCCACGCAGCGATCTCTGGTATCTGGGCGCCAGTTTCGCCGCCACACCGGCCCTGACCCTCGACGCGCAGGCCTTGGATCTGCGTTTCAGGCGAAGCGACGACGGGGCCCGGCTCTTTGCCCTGCGGGCCCGGTATTCGCTGTCCAAGCGCACCACGCTGTATGCGACCGCAGGGCATCTGTCCAACGAGGGAGCACTTGCGCTGTCGGTCAGCAATGCGGCGCCAGGCGCCGCGCCCGCCCCCGGGCGTTCGCAGAACGGCTTCGCTGCCGGCGTGCGGCATAGCTTCTGAGGCTCAACCCGCATGCAGGGCCCGCGTCCGCGTCCCGATCCATTTCCTTCCCACTTCCCACTTTCCACTTCCCGTTCCAGGAGACAGACCATGAAACTGATACGCCACGGCGCCAGCGGCTGCGAGAAGCCCGGCGCCATCGATTCCCAAGGCCAGGCGCGCGACCTGTCGGACCTGGTGCCCGATTTCACGCCCGAGTGGATGGCGCCCGGCAGGCTGGCCGCGCTGGCCGCCGTCGATCTGCAGCGGTTGCCGCTGGTGGCGCAAGGCAGCCGCCTGGGCGCCCCTGTCGCCGGCACGCGCCAGTTCGTTGCCATCGGGCTCAACTACCGGCGACATGCCGAGGAGTCGGGTCTCGACATTCCGAAGGAGCCCGTGGTCTTTCACAAGGCGCTTTCATCGCTGGCCGGGCCGGACGACGAGGTGCGCCTGCCCGAAGCGTCGGTTGCCACCGACTGGGAGATCGAACTGGGCTTTGTGATCGGCACGCGCGCAAGCTGCATCCCCGTGGAAGGTGCGCTCGCGCATGTGGCCGGCTACCTGCTGGCCAACGACATCTCCGAACGTGACTGGCAGATCAAGCGCAACGGCCAGTGGGGAAAGGGCAAGAGCTTCGATGGCTTCGGCCCGGTCGGGCCGTGGCTGGTCACGGCCGACGAGCTGCCCGACCCCCAGGCCATCGAACTGACGCTGTCCGTCAATGGCGAGGTCATGCAGCGCAGCAGCACGGCAGACATGATTTTTCCGGTGGCCTGTCTCGTGTCCTATCTGAGCCAGTTCATGACGCTGCTGCCCGGCGACCTTGTCATCACCGGCACGCCCGCAGGTGTCGGCCTGGGCATGAAGCCGCCCCGCTTCCTGAAGTCCGGCGATGTCATGACGCTGGACGGCGGGGTTCTTGGGCGGCAGCTCCAGCGGGTGCGGTGATGGCCTCGCCCGCCCACCGGCCGCGTGGCGCTGCCCGCCGGTCTGCGCACAGTGAGCATGCAAAGGAGGGGACACCATGAGCGGCCTTCCCACGCCATCTGGAACGACACCTGGAACGCCGTCCGGCACGGCCGGGCAGCCGGCCGTGCATTCGATCGATGAGTTCGTCTTCAGCGTGCCCGATCTCGAAGCGGCGCGGCATTTCTACGCCAGTTTCGGGCTCGAGGTGCGCGATATCGACGGCGCGCTGGCGCTGCACACCTATGGGCACCCCCATCGCTGGGCGCGGGTGCTGGAGGCCGCAACGCACAAGCGGCTGCAGTGGCTGAGCCTGGGCATCCATGCGGCCGATCTCGATGCCTTCTCGCGCCGGATCGACGGCGCGGGGATCGCACGCATTCCTGCGCCGGCCGGTGCGCAGACCGACGGTATCTGGATCGCCAGCCCCGACGGGGTGCCCATCCAGTTGCGTGCAGCCGCCAAAAGCTCTCCGTCGGCGCCCGCACCGCACGAGCTGCCGCCGGCCTGCCGCAATGCCGGCCGCGCGCCGGCTCGCAGCCTCATGCCGCAGATCCGGCCGCTGCACCTGTCGCATGTGCTTTTGTTCTGCGCCGACGTGGATGCCGCGCTGGCGTTCTACACCGATGTGCTGGGACTCAGGCTCTCGGACCGCTCGGGCTCGGTCATCGCCTTCCTGCACAGCCCGCACGGCAGCGACCACCACCTGCTGGCACTGGCCGCATCGCATGGACCCGGCCTGCACCACAGCAGCTGGTGCGTGCCTTCTGTCGATGCCGTGGGCAGCGGCGCCCGGCAGATGGCCGAGGCGGGCTATGCGCAGGGCTGGGGCGTGGGCAGGCATGTGCTTGGGTCCAACTTCTTTCGCTATGTGCGCGATCCCTGGGGCAGCTTCGCCGAGTACTCCTGTGACATCGACTTTGTCGAGGCGGGCGCGGTGTGGCCTGCGGCCGACCATCCTCCCGAGGATTCGCTCTACGTCTGGGGGCCGGACGTGCCCGCCGACTTCGTCACCAACCACGAGCCGCCACGCTGAGGCGCCCGCCAATGCCCCAGACGCAAGAACGCCCCGCTGCCTTGCGGCATCGGGGCGCTTTTTTATGTGGGCACTTTTGTGGGTATTGCTCTTTTGTGCCTCGTAACCTATTGATTTATATGGCTATCTGGCGGAGGCTGTGAGATTCGAACTCACGGACGGTTGCCCGTCGGCAGTTTTCAAGACTGCTGGTTTAAACCACTCACCCAAACCTCCGAAGCTGCGTATTCTAGCCGGGCTTAGGCCGCTCCTGCCGGGGCAGGGGGCGTAAAAAAGGCGCCCCTGTGAAGGGGCGCCTTTTTTGGGTGCGGCGCGGATCAGCCGCGGGCAGCGATGGCCTGGGCTGCGGCCAGGGCCGTCATGTTGACCACGCGGCGCACGGTGGCGGAGGGGGTCAGCACGTGGGCTGCGGCAGCGCCGCCCAGCAGGATGGGGCCGATGGTCGTGCCGTGGCCGCCCGTGGTCTTGAGCACATTGAACAGGATGTTCGCGGCGTCGAGGTTGGGGCAGATCAGCACGTTGGCCTCGCCGTGCAGCGAGGACTCGAGCAGGGCGCGGTCGCGGATGGCTTCGGACAGGGCGGAGTCGCCGTGCATTTCGCCATCGCATTCCACGTCGGGGTTGGCGGCGGCGAACAGGTCGCGCGCGGCGCGCATCTTCAGCGCCGAGGGGCGGCTGGACGAGCCGTAGTTGCTGTGCGACAGGAAGGCCACCTTGGGCGGCAGGCCGAAGCGGGCCACTTCCTCGGCCGCCAGGCGGGCGATGTCGGCCAGCTCGGTGGCGTTGGGCGCCTCGTTGATGTAGGTGTCGGCGATGAACAGCGTGCCGCTGTCCAGCATCACGGCGTTGACGGTGGCGAATTCGCCAGCGCCTTGCTTGAGGCCGAGCACGTCGCGCACATGGGCCAGGTGGCTGTCGAACTTGCCGACCAGGCCGCAGAGCATGGCGTCGGCATCGCCCAGGTGGACCATGAGCGCGGCGATCAGCGTGTTGGAGCGGCGCACGGCGGCCTTGGCGGTCTCGGGCGTGACGCCGTTGCGGCCCATCAGGCGGTGGTAGGTTTCCCAGTACTGGCGGAAGCGCGGATCGTCCTCGGGGTTGCAGATCTCCACGTCCTTGCCCAGCACCAGGCGCAGGCCGGCCTTGGCGATGCGGGCCTCGATCACGGCGGGGCGGCCGATCAGGATGGGCTTGGCCAGGCCATCATCGACGGCGACCTGGGCGGCGCGCAGCACGCGCTCGTCTTCGCCTTCGGCATAGGCCACGCGCTGCTGGTTGGCCTTGGCAGCGGCGAACACCGGACGCATGAACATGCTGGTCTGGTAGACGAAGCGGGTCAGGCTCTCGCGGTAGGCGTCGTAGTCGGCGATGGGGCGGGTGGCGACGCCGGACTCTTCGGCAGCCTTGGCCACGGCCGGCGCGATGCGCAGGATCAGGCGGGTGTCGAAGGGCGTGGGGATCAGGTAGTCGGGGCCGAACTTCAGCTCCTTGCCCTGGTAGGCGGCGGCGACTTCATCGCTGACGTCCTGCTTGGCCAGTGCGGCGATTTCGCGCACGCAGGCCAGCTTCATGGCTTCGGTGATCTTGGTGGCGCCGCAGTCCAGCGCGCCACGGAAGATGTAGGGGAAGCACAGGACGTTGTTGACCTGGTTGGGGTAGTCCGAACGGCCCGTGGCCATGATGCAGTCCGGGCGCACGGCCTTGGCCAGCTCGGGGCGGATCTCGGGTTCGGGGTTGGCCAGGGCCAGGATGATGGGCTTGTCGGCCATGGTCTTGACCATGTCGGCAGTGAGCACGCCGGGAGCCGAGCAGCCCAGGAAGACGTCGGCATCCTTGACGGCATCGGCCAGGGTGCGGGCGTCCGTCTTTTGCGCATACTGGGCCTTGGAGGCGTCCAGGCCACCGGGGCGGCCTTCGTAGATCACGCCCTTGGAGTCGCACATGAAGACGTTTTCGCGCTTGACGCCCAGGCCCACCATCACGTTCACGCAGGCGATGGCAGCAGCGCCGGCGCCGGAGACGGCGATCTTGACGTTGCCGATCTGCTTGTCCACCAGCTCCAGCCCGTTGAGCAGGGCGGCGCTGGAGATGATGGCCGTGCCGTGCTGGTCGTCATGGAACACGGGGATGTTCATGCGCTTGGACAGCTCCTGCTCGATGTAGAAGCACTCGGGCGCCTTGATGTCCTCAAGGTTGATGCCGCCCAGCGTGGGTTCGAGCGAGGCGATGATCTCGATCAGCTTGTCCGGATCGCGCTCGGCCAGTTCGATGTCGAACACGTCGACGCCGGCGAACTTCTTGAACAGGCAGCCCTTGCCTTCCATCACCGGCTTGCCGGCCAGCGGGCCGATGTCACCCAGGCCCAGCACGGCCGTGCCGTTGGTGATGACGCCGACCAGGTTGCCGCGCGCCGTGTATTCGGCGGCCAGCGAGGGGTCGGCCTGGATGTCCAGGCAGGGGTAGGCCACGCCGGGCGAATAGGCCAGCGACAGGTCGCGCTGGTTGGACAAGGGCTTGGTGGGCGTGACGGAGATCTTGCCCTTGTTGGGGCTGCGATGGTATTCGCGGGCTGCGTCGCGCAGGGCTTGTTCGGCGTTGGACAGGTTTTGGGTCATACAGGAATTCTCTGCAAATGCTCTCGGAGCTTACCGGATAGCTACAGCCTATGAGGGTCAGGACAGTTTTGCCTCAGGGATTTCGACAACAAGCCCCCTGGCGCCTATGGACGGCAGGGGGCGCACAGCCCGGCGGGTAGGCCGGGCGATTGTTGGGCGTGCCCGCCAGGGCGGGCACTGTTTCATCAGTGGGCGTCTGCCTGGCGTGCGGCCCGGACGGCAGCAGAGGTGTCGCTGCTGGCTCCGTTGAAGAAAATGTTCAATGCCACCGCGGTAATCGAGGCCAGCAGGATACCGGATTCGATCAACGGATGAATGCCGTGGGGCATCCATTGGCGGAAATTCGGCGCCACCAGCGGAATCATGCCCACGCCGATGGACACGGCGACGATCATGGCGTTGTTGCGATTGGTCTGGAAATCCACGTTGCTCAGGATGCGGATGCCGGTGGAGGCCACCATGCCGAACATCACCAGGCCCGCGCCGCCCAGCACCACGGTGGGCAGGGACTCGACCAGGGCGCCCATCTTGGGCAGCACACCCAGCACGATCAGGATCACGCCGCCGGCCACGCAGACCCAGCGGCTCTTGACGCCGGTGACGGCGACCAGGCCCACGTTCTGCGAGAAGCTGGTGTAGGGGAAGGTGTTGAAGATGCCGCCGATCAGCGTGCCCAGGCCGTCGGTGCGCAGGCCGCGCGTCAGCTCGTCCTGGCTGATCTTGCGATCGGTCATGTCGCCCAGGGCCAGGAACATGCCGGTGGACTCGATCATCACCACCACCATCACCAGGCTCATGGTGAGGATGAGGATGGGGTCGAACACCGGCGTGGCGATCTCGAAGGGCAGCACCATCGTGAACCATTCGGCCTTGGCGACCTTGCTGAAGTCCATCAGGCCCATGGCCACGGACAGCACGCCGCCGATCAGGATGCCCATGAGCACCGAGACGTTGGCCAGGAAGCCCTTGGCAAAGCGCGCGATCAGCAGGATGGACAGCAGCACGATGGCCGAGATGCCCACGCCGGTCAGGTCGCCGTACTTGGGGTTGGGAATGGTGGGCACCACCGCGAAGCCCTTGGGCACGGGCGGCAGCGAGGAGCCTGGCGCGCCGGCCGTGGCCTGGGCGTCGGCCAGCCATTTCAGGTGCTCGGGGTTGGGCACGCTGGGAGCGGTGGGGCCGACGGGGTTGCCGAAGATCCAGTTCACGCCCACGCGCATCAGGCTGATGCCGATGACGGCAATGATGGTGCCGGTCACCACGGGCGGGAAAAAGCGCAGCATGCGGCTGATCAGCGGGGCGATGAGGATGGACACGATCCCCGCCCCGATCACCGAGCCGAAGATCAGCCCCGCCCCCGCCGAGCCGCCCGTGCTCTGCGCCATGGACACCATGGGCGCCACGCTGGCGAAGGTCACGCCCATCATCACGGGCAGCTTGATGCCGAACCACTGGGTGGCGCCCATGGCCTGGATCAGCGTGATCAGGCCGCAGCAAAACAGGTCGGCCGAGATCAGGTGGGCCACTTGCTCGGGCGGCAGGTTGAGTGCGCGGCCGACGATCAGGGGCACGGCCACGGCGCCCGCATACATCACGAGAACGTGCTGCAGGCCCAGCGCCGTGAGCTTGCCTGCGGGCAGCATCTCATCGACGGGATGAACGGAAGATTGCATGGGGATTTGTCTCCTCGGGATTTATGGGAACGGACGCCGGCGTGGCAGGGTTCGGCGCCAACATCCATACAAAAAGTGTATACAGATCATGGGAAATTTCTGCTCCCGGTAAACCCTGTTGCGGCAGTCGCGCCAACCCGTTTTGGTGCGCATCGCCTGCCAGGGCGGGAGTGCCATGGTGCATTGCAAGATGGATGCCAGCCGCCTGGCAAGCATCAGGCACCGTGCTGGTGCCTGGCGGCCGCTGTGGCGGGCTTGGGCGCGCTCGTGCGTAGCTCTGGCGCACGGTATGGGCTGCGGTGGTGCATGCGCCCCGATGCGGTGCCCGGGCGCAAAAAAGCCCGGCGGCGCCGGGCTTGGGTGTCAGGCCTTGATGTGGGCCGTCAGGCGGTCAGGCGGTCAGGCCGTCAGGCCGTCAGGTCGCACAGCATGCGTGCAATGACCTTGGTGGCACGGCGCAGGTCCTCCAGCACCAGGCGCTCGTCGGCGCGCTTGGCGTGGGATTCCAGCACGGTGCGCGGGCCGGCGCCGTAGATCACGCCGGGAATGCCGCGCTCCACGTACAGGCGCACGTCGGTGTACAGCGGCGTGCCCACGGCCGGGGGCTTTTCGCCGAACACAGCTTCGCCATGGGCCTGGATGGCGTCCACCAGGGGCTTGTTGCCCGCCAGCGGCGTCATGGCATTGGCCAGCAGTAGGCGCTTGATGTCCACGCGCACGGCATCCTCGCCCGTGTAGCCGCCCTTGGCGTTGAAGTCGGCAATGGCCTGGGCGATGACGGCGCGGATGCTGGCCTCGACCTCGGCCGGGTTCTCCTCGGGGATCATGCGGCGGTCGATCTTGAGCACGACCTTGCCGGGCACCACGTTGGTGTTGGTGCCGCCTTCGATGCGGCCGATGTTCAGGTAGGGGTGCTTGATGCCCGGCACCTTGGAGGTCACCTGCTGGTACTTGGTGTTCTCGGCGTACAGCGCATTCATCAGCACCACGGCGGCCTGCAGCGCGTCCACGCCCGTGTGGGGCACGGCGGCGTGGGCCATCTTGCCCTGCACGGTCACTTCCATCTGCAGGCAGCCGTTGTGGGCGGTGACGACTTCGTAGCTGAAGCCGGCCGCGACCATGAGGTCGGGCTTGGTGAGGTTGTTGGCCAGCAGCCAGCCGGGGCCCAGGATGCCGCCGAATTCCTCGTCATAGGTGAAGTGCAGTTCCACCGCGCCCTTGGAGGGCCGGGCCACGGCTTCGAGCGCACGCACGGCGTAGGTGAAGGTGGCGAAGTCGCTCTTGCTCACGGCGGCGGCGCGGCCGTAGAGCTTGCCGTCTTCGATGGCGGCGCCATAGGGGTCCTGGGTCCAGCCTTCACCGGGCGGCACCACGTCGCCGTGGGCGTTCAGCGCGATGGTCAGGCCGCCGCCGGCGTCACCTGCGCTGCCGTAGGGGCGGCGCACGATCAGGTTGGTGATGGACTCCATGCCGTAGGCCTTGACCTCGGCCTCGGGCACGGTGTGCTTCTCGGCCTCGTAGCCCAGGGTCTTGAGCAGCTCGGCCGTGCGCTCGGCGTGGGGTGCGTTGTTGCCGGGCGGGGTGTCGGTCGGAACCTGGACCAGGGCCTGCAGGAATTGCACCTCTTCATCGAAATGCTGGTCGATCCAGGCGTCCAGGGCGGCGTAGGTGGCTTGCTTGTCTTGGTTCATGTCGGTCATTGCTGCTCTTGGGCCAGCTGGTTCAGTACGTGGGAGAAGGCATCGACGGACAGTTGCATGTCGTCGGCGGTGGAGCTTTCCAGCGGGTTGTGGCTGATGCCGGCGTTCAGGCCGCGCACGAACAGCATGGCCTGGGGCATGATTTCGTGCAGCTTCATGGCGTCGTGGCCGGCGCCGCTGGGCATGCGATACAGGGGCACGCCCAGGGCGTCCACGGCGGCTTCCCAGCGCTGCTGCCATTCGGGGGCGCTGGGAGCGGCGGCGGCCTTCATGGCCAGCTCGGTGCTGTAGCGCAGGCCACGGCGCTGGGCGATGGCCTCGATCTCGGCCAGGATGTCGGCCACCATGGCGTCGCGCTGTTCGTTGGTGGGCGCGCGCAGGTCCAGGCTGAACTGGCAGCGGCCGGGAACCACGTTTACCGAGCCGCTGGGCACATTGAGCTGGCCCATGGTGGCCACCGAGGTGCCGTCGCGCGCGGCGCGCTTTTCGATGTACAG
>Ga0105250_10001842_pt1 | contig 11064 bp, 8 predicted proteins | sample KBSS54metaG_FD_80425 | JGI IMG/M metagenome (GOLD analysis project Ga0105250, IMG submission 80425) | Switchgrass rhizosphere microbial communities from Kellogg Biological Station, Michigan, USA - KBS S5-4 metaG | ecosystem: Host-associated > Plants > Roots > Rhizosphere > Soil | place...
GGAGTTCGTGAACAAAGTCGAGTGTGCTCACGGTGTAACGTCCGCGCGCGTCCCGCTTAATGGCCAGCCGGAAAGCGTCTTTGATTTCATAATCGCGTGGCATGATCACTGCCCTTTCAGAAATACTGTATATATAAACAGTAACTGCAGTTAGAGGTTCTGAGCAAATTTCTAGGGTGCGAAATTTTGTAAAGGCAGCGTGAAATGTCTCATTGAGGTTATGTTAGTTTTTAATCCCGCAAGAAATACGATGGTAAATTATTCTGCTATCCAGTGTTAATACATCAACCACAAACTCCATCACAGAAGGATAGCGGCACTTATCTCAGTCGTATGAGCGGTGTACCTGCCACATGTCATAGAATGCGGGAAAAGTCCGCTTTCGAAACAAAGCGGACAATCCATCCCATGACCTTATCGGTCAGCATAAGTCATACATGACGTGAAGATACAATGAAATAGCCAATTTACTCAGCGCTTTGCATAAAGATAATCGCCATTGGCCTCATCTAAAAATTTGATTTTTGAGAGTAATTAAAAAATTTAAATGATGGTTACCAGCACACCGGAAGATTCCATTTCAGTAATTTTCTCAGCATCCGCTGCCAATTGCTCCCTGTCAGAGTTAACCAACACAACCCTTCCATAAGAAGTGACCAGGTCGACAGTTTTATTGATGTAATCGCCAGGTTTATATTTACAAACAGTAAATCCATAGCTCTTTAGCAGGCTGCACTTCGATTCAATATTAACCTCCTTAAGATAGCCTGCATCAGGTGAATTGAGGAAAAACTCCAGTGCGTATCTTTTCAATAAAGGGCTCACAGAGGTCTTATCAGTAAATTCTCTTGGTGAGATACGGGCCATAAGACTCAGATCGATGAGTGAATGAGTATTACAGTCTTCAACAAGGCGCGGTCCAAGTCCGCCATGCATACGCGCACCAGATTCGACCAGTACGGGACCGGTGGCAGACATAATTATCTCATTATGGGACGTACCATTCCGAATGCCGAGTGAAGTAAGTACCGACTTGATATAACTGATAAGAACTGGATGTTCCTCCAGCGGTTCTGTGATCATCTGACGATAGATCGGCACACCATTAATTTCCTGTTTTACATATCTGAAAATGTTCACTACGAAGTGCTGACCAAAACTACTGACAGCATCGACAACATACTCTGTACCAATAATTTTCTGTTCGATAAGCAGCTCGGCGTTTTTACTACCCGAATAATCAAATGTATTGATCAATTTACCAAAGGCACTTTCAACTTCTGATACATCTTTGCAGAAAAAAACACCTTCTGTACCAAATGAACTGACCGGCTTAATCACATATTCATCAAACTGGTTTTTTGTGCACCATTGCAGGATATCATCAAGATTTCCGGATTTATAATGCGGTATGTATTTAATGTCATCCTTCTTCAACTGATGCTGCATAAGATATTTGTCACGCCGCGCATGGCTTAGTTCAAACACATTAGGTAAAAGCTGCCAGTGCTCACATAACTGATCAAAAACCAGTACGCCGGGTTCTGAGCCACAAACAATAAAATCAGGTTGTTTTCCAAGAGCAGATTCAATCTGTTGAACTGTTTCAAGATGAGAATGATAGTTGAAAACCATTGAGTAATCTTCCTCAACAAATGTGGCAAGGATCGCCTGAGGAAGATTTGGATTAGTTATTAGAGCAACAACATCATAACCATAAAGCGATTTAATTCTGCTTGCGAAAACAGAACCGCTAGAAAAGGGATCTACAATTAAAACAAATTTATTTTCCATTTTTTCATCCTTAAATTTTGATTCAGATTATGTCAATCACTGCGTTTTCAGAAGGATATGAACAACAAGCAAGGTAAACTTTTTCAGCCTTATCTTTAGCAGAAAGGCAGAAATCTGGTTCGCTTCTTATATCTCCGCTATGAAGCCTGAACTTGCAACTCCCGCAGATACCTGACCGACACATATTTCTTATTGAAACGTTGTGGCTGATGAGATTATCCAAAACAGTTAAACCAGGATCTACAGAGATGACTCTATTCAAAGTTTTCAAAGTAATCTCTGTTTTATGAGTTTCTGATTTCATGATGTAATCAAATGATCTGCCTGAACTAAACGCCTCTACAGCAACAGAAGTTTGTGGGAATTTTGTATTTATAGCAGTAACCATTGACTGTGCAAAATCAGCACCGCCACATACTATTGCCGATTCAGGCACCGCTTTAATATAGTCAAAAGCTAAATCAATCCTTCCTGCTCTGACAATGTCACTGAATTTTGCGAGTTTGACCCGAGTTACGTGAATGCGCATCGAAAACCAGTCACATCGTGTGTGCAAATCCATTAATTCATTCAGGCAAGGCACAGACCCCAGATCGTGACAACTTAGTACCAATTGCACAACGACCCCGGGAGCACTGTACCCATAAGATTTAAAACATTCTCTTATCAAAGCCATAGGAAGTGTTATTCCAACGCCGCCTGCTATCAGAAGCACATTCTTTCTACTCCGGACTGAATTAAAGGTTATTTCGCCCCCTCGCCCCAAGATATTTACTTCTTTTCTTTCTTGTAATAGCCGACTGATGACATTTGATGCACTTCCTTCGCCTCTGTCTTCAATTATAAATTCATAAAACTTTCCATGCTCAGCAGATACCAGTGTATAGCAACGCTGGAGAGAATTATTACCCTCATCATCGAAGCTAAAAACAAAATACTCACCCGGCATGGTATCAGCAGCTAATAAATCTGTATCACTCACAGGCATCAGACGGAATGATCTCATCCTTGATGTAAGCAGGGATGTTTCTTCGCAGACAAGTTTCATTTACTGGATTACCCTATAGGCCTATTCTGGAAATTACTGTCTCAGCTGAATCGAGATAAATATTTATCTCATTACATCTTTCTGTTTCAGAAATAATTTCTCTGGCATAGGGCATCCCCGACAGTCTGAAAACTGTCTCCCATGCACCCAACTCGTTATCAGCAAAGAGATCCGCTGTTTTAAGCATTGTGTCCCGAAGATATTTCCGTTCACTAGTGCCCAGATCACGAACAATATCATAAGCCACATAACTAAAGACGCTTGAATGACTCCATTCATCCTCAGCATGAACTCGTGTAACTTCATGGCATATTCTCTGAATACTGTGATCTTCAGCCATCACTTTGAGATAGTCTGTTATTAGCGTCTCGCTGGCACATGCCACAGCAAAACGTGTCAGTCTTCGCTGCCACTCTGCACTACATCCGGCCAGCATTTCCCGTCGCCAGTTTATGAGATTAAAATCTGTATAGTTAAGCGGCTCAAGTTTTCGGCGGTCATAGATATAATTACATGCCATCACTGACATTCTTGTATGCAGGGCTTCATCCAGAAGAGCTTCTGACATTACATCCTGAAGATCTGCCCTGTTAGGTGAGTTCACCGGCGGACACTTTATTATGTCTTCACAAGCCGGCGTAACAATGTCGCATTCAATATAGATGGTTTTTAAATTGTATATACCCCACGCATAAGAAAGACACTTGTCCTTAACATCTTCAGGCGCTTCCTTCCAGGCATCGTGCTGTCTGAATGGCAGCAAAGACTCACTAAAATCTTTTTTAGTTTGGTCAAATTCAAGATCTGAATACTCAGGCTGAGATTTATTAACTGCAGCTCTGTTTTTCCAAAGTGCAGACAATCTTTTCAACATAAGGGCGACATTTTCACTGTCGGGCACTGCAAATTCAGCGGACATAAATTACTCCTTTAACTTTTGACTGCCAGATTAATGTTCGTTTTTTACTCTAATCAAACTCATAAAAATAGCGCCTGATAGGGCTAATACAGCGGAAATGATCAAAGCATTTTCCCAGTGCCCGCCATCAAGCAGGTCGCCGTATGCAATTGCTGACAGAGCACTGCCAAGATAAAAGGCTAGCTGCCTGATGCTGGTTGACAGGAGAGTTCTGTCTTTCGAAAAGCCTGTTATAGCCAGAGTATCCAGTAGCGGCATGAGACAGTAATTCAGTAAAAGTCTTAAAAAATATAATGTAATAAAGATTGCCACAGGAACATGTAGTGTTTGAAAGAACAAACACGCGGCCGTCATGATGCCCGCGATAATTACGGCCGGTTTCAGAGAAAAACGCTTTACAAGCATAGGAGCAAACAGTGCTCCAACAATACTGACAACTTTATCACCTCCCATAATCAATGATATTTCACTAATATTCATTGAATAAGCAAGATTAAAGACAATATTAACAAACCGGAAAATAAGTGTTATTGACGCACCCAGAAGTGAAGCAGCAATAAAGAGAATAATAAAATTGCTCCACTCCATATTCTTAGCGCTCTTAAATCGGCGCTCATCGCTTCCCGGCTCATTTATTCCCAGAATGGACTTTATTCGAAAGTAAATCATCAGCAAAGCGGAAATAAACGAGGCGGCCAGGATAGCTTGATAGTTCCGTAATGCAGCAAACTGTGAGAAGTGTGTAATAGCACTGACTGCGACAGAACCTGTCATAGCAGCACCCAGATACGATACGAAGAAACAGCTAAAGAGTGTCGTTCTGTTTCCGGCATCAATGTTTGATCCCATGAGTGAATTGCCCAGCGACAGCTGTGCAATCATACCGGAAAGAATCAATCCAAGTGTAAAAGCGCTAGCCCATACTGTTGTTAGCACAGGAAGCAGAATAAAAGGTAATGCATACAGGAATGAAAAAACAAGCAGTAGCTTCTTCTGTGATACCCGTCGACTGGCTAAGATTAATGGGATTACCGCTGCTGCCATCATCGCCATAGCTATTGCATAAATGTGTCCAGTATTTGTTTTATCGATGCCACGTTCTTCAAGATAAAAATTATAAACAGCATCGAACATACCGTTACTCAGACCCATCAGGAAAGTCGCCACTAAAAAACTTTGTGCAGCTGATCCGAATTTTCTTACTTCCCTAAACATATTCAATCTCGTCCTTCAGCTTTAATTAAATTAATACCTGTAAAGCTCTCGAAAAGAGATTCGCCCTCAGGCCATTCACCATATCCTGCTGCAGTATGAATATGACCCGCCCCGCTAAACTCTCGGGTTTCGCATCCCCATTGTTCCGCAAGGATGCGCGCGCGAGTAAGGCTGAGATGCTCATCATTATCACTGTGAATGAGCAAGCTGCTGTATCCTAAGCGGGATGTGGGCAATGAGCGTTGCTGCCTGATCGGCTCAATCGCCGTTTCGGCGTCAACATCCGCCGGGGCAACAAGAATCAGGGATTTAACACGCTGGCAAGAATGAGCAGCTGCCCATTGGGCCACTGTAACAGCCCCGCAGCTATGACCTAGTAAAACTATGTCACCCCTGGTCACGGCAATGACCTGATTTAGTCTTTTAACCCATAAAGATGATGGCGAGTTCCAGTCATCCTGAAGAACGCGTAGTACATTACTGTATTTCTTCTCAATGAATGACTGCCAGTGATCCGGACCTGAATTTGTATATCCGGGGACAATGAGATAGGTAGTAGTCATCAGTTTCTCGTATAAGTTACGTTGTCAGCGGAAATGTTAATTCCAAACCTTGAGGACAGAAGCAATAAAAGCTCTTCTTTGTCAGCTATTTCATATGAAGTAGAGGTAAGACCGCAGACCTCAGTGAATGTATTGTTTCTGATACTTATCCGGCCGTTGTCGGTTGGAAGGCTCGCAACTCTATAATTTTTAAGAAGGCTTTCAGGTGAAAAAAGAGTATAGAAATGCGCCATTTTGATATCCGGCGGATAAATTTCTACATCCTGAAATGAATAGATGTCTTCCCAAACCGCATCATTCCTGCTCTTTTCTTTAACAGAAACAATCCACCCAAGCTCATGATCGCATCTGACTCGGGATGATAAAAAATCATCTTCATGAGTGAATCCGTTCTTAAGCAATAAAAGCCCCCGGGGGCCTTTGGCTCCAAATCCGACGTCAAAAATCCATCGCTCATTATCTTTGTTCACCAGAAAAAGCTGATGCGTTGCAGGCGACAAATGAGGGATGAGGACTCTGGCCATTCGGCTTTGAAAATCAACGGCAAAGTGACTAAAAACTTGCTGTAGTAAGACAGAGAATTCGAAGCAAATCCCTCCTCTACTGTTAAGTATTATTTTATTGGCGACATCTTCTGGACGTAGGCTGACATCTGAGCCGTTGTGCATGGCAAAGTTTTCGAACGGCACAGTAAAAAAGTGAGCGTTGTGCAGCGTTGAGAGATTAAAACCATCCTTTTCAATTTTTACATTAATTTTCAGCCTCTTAAGGTAGGCCAGCATGTCCATCACAATCTTCTCCTTAGATATTGATTATCCTGCTGTGTGAGCCTCCTCACATTCCCGGATGAGATATTAAGAGCAAAACTTTACAAAACAACATAATTATCACAGTGAATTATTAAAAAATCATAAATGTTTCTTAATGACTCCAGTAAGCGCGTGAAACCCTCTACCAGCTTCATGTAAATCTATGTAAAGCATGCTTATTTCTTTCAATTGAATTTATATTCATTTAATGAATAAAGTGTCTACTTAACATTTATGCGCGTAACCTGAGATGCCGCCTCAGGTTGTTGAATATTTGTTAACCAAACTTTATTTTAGTTGTGAAAAAACATGGGGTTTTGTTAAAAGTCGCACACCAAATATTTATAATGTGATGGGACTTAGAGAGGTGCAAGGTGATGAACTGTAAGTATGGATTCGGCGCGGTAAGTTAGTTAAGGCTGTTGTCGTTCAATCTTAGAAAGAAATTAGTTCGAATTATAAGATGTCAATGCCAACCCCCACCTTCCGGGCTGTTTCCTTAAGCGCAGATTTCGCGCTCAGCGGCTCACTGCTTGTTGCCGTTTAAACAGCGCCCTGCATTTACCATAAAGCCATATCTGAATCGCTTAAAGTGACAGGAAGGCGCTTACGCGTTGTACCTGGAAGCCACTTCAGCCAGTCGGTTGAAAAGTGTTTGAGTCCGGGCTAGTCGTCATCCTGACGGATCATGGAAAGGTCACAGCTATGATGCAGATCGTTAAAAGAATGCCTGTCATTCCAGCTCATAACATCCCGTTCAAGCGCACCCATCCTATGAGAATAAAGCTGCTGAATTACTGGAACAAACCTTGCAAAAAAACATTCCGGTTTAAGTGGAAATAGTGGCTTATAGGTAGCGTTTTGATCTGTATTTTGAGAAACGTGTTTCTTTGTGATTACTATGTCTGAGAGCCTTGTAACATGAATTCAGGCCAGCCAGGATTGCCCGCCGACCTCAACCTTTCCAGAGCCTATGAGTTTAAGGAAACATCAGATTGTTGATGCTTATGTCCGCTTTGTGCCAGAAGCGGAAGTTTCTGGGGTAGCTTGTTTTAGCCAAAGGTGATTGGTCAACAATTCTGGGCGTGGCTAGACCGCCACGATTTTAACCGAGTTGAGATTGCACTTAACTGTCTGATACAGCCCTGGGAGTTAACAATAAATCTACGAAGCATGCGTTGCAGAAACCACTGAACGTAGATGGCCCAGCATTGAATGGGATACCTCAATAGCGATTTGTGTGATTCTTAAAGGCAACATGAGTTTGACTTGCCGGCTGTCAGACACGTATTTTAGTCCGTTATGGCACTCAATGGCGTATTGACTGTCATTAAGAAAAATGCGTTATTAAGCAATGCTCGGTATAATAAGCCTAGCTTAAGCCTGCATGACATCAGAACGCAGCCGCTTGGCACGATGTCCCTTCTTTTTGCGGTGCGATTATGTATATTGAGTGTTTTTTATCACAGTATGACAACGTTTGGAAATCGACAATCGTAGATGGGGTCAGGTCTCAATTTTAGTCTTTAAGAGAATTGATTGGCCAGTTACTAAATTAAACAGAGCTTGGTAATTTTTATTCAGTCAACTCATAATAACTTTGAGCAGTTGCTTTATATTTTTTATAACTCATCTCTGAAAAGGAATTTTTATATATGAAAAAAATGCCACTACAAACAGAACTTCTCATTTCTGATGATGACGAGTCTTTGGCCAACCCACCAGACATCAAATATGAATTGTCATCTACTATAGGGAAATTAATTCAAAGGGCAACATACACTGACTTAATCATAGCCGCTGTAATGGCTATATTTTTTGGTTCAATTTTAATAGCCCTCTTTGGAGAGCTAAATAATTCGAACGGTTTTATCGATTCGCTTTATTCCAGTTTTGTGACATTTACAACACTAGGTTATGGGGACCTAACCCCTGTCGGATTTGCTCGTTTTATATCAGTAATGCTTACATTAAGTGGATTGCTCTTCACTTCATTATTAATAGGGAAATTTGCATCCGAACGGCAGCAAGCCATGCTCCTTTTAGTACACACAAGCGACTGCCAGAGACGCATTGATGCCTTTTGTATAGAGCTTTATAAGCTCAATGATGAGCTCATCAGTGCATTTGATGCGCAGAATATCCCGCTAACACAATCCATATTGAAAACAATAACATCACGATTTGAAGCTAGCTCTAATTATATTATTTTCCATGCTAACCAGTCTGATTTAACGGGTTTTGGAAATGATTCTGTACTAATGAAGTTTTACCATGTACTTAATCTGATTCAGGAAAGCTGCCATACAATCCAAACACATAAGCAATCTTTTACTGACGAACTGATATTTAACCGTAGTTTAGCACTTGCAAAAAGAAGTTGTTCATTAATTAGTATTATGTATAAGTTGCATGTGCGATCATTGAAAAGTTATGGTTACACCGATGGGCTTCTCATCAAAGTAAAAAACAACTTACTCTCAAAAAGTTTCAATTTTATAACACCTTCATTTCTAGCCTCCTCTTATAATAACACGAGATTATTTATATATGATAAGTTAGAAAAAATCACAGTCACAAAAGAATATAATGACAATGACAGCTTACTGGTGGGAATAAGGAAAATAAGAACGCTGATGCAAGAAAGGTTGAGGGAAATTATTGAGTCACATAAAACAATCATAAACCCTAAGCTTCTCAATGAGGTGTATGATTTAATGCCTGAAGGAAATAAAACAAGTTGGGGAAAAGGCATACATAGAAGCATAGCATCTAAACTGACAATTTCAAACAGACTCGCCCAGTCCGCGATAGATACTTTAATCGCGCAAAAGAAATTACCTCGTTATCCACGCAGAGGTTCAAAAACAAAATAGATACGTTGATAGTATGAGTTTTAGGTTGGCATACTTAGCTACGTCAGCCTGAGCTTATCTTTATATATTTAAATTAGATAGCTATGCGTTGATTAATTCTAAAGTATGCAAGAAACTCCTCAATCGAATTCGAGGGAAATTACAAATGACAGCTCTTCGCTCTTAGCGGACACTACGTGATGCCGATGTCCGGTTTGTGCCAGTAGCGGACATTTTTAGCGTATGAATATGCGCATTAATTGCTAAACAGCCAACGCTTTTAGGACACTCGTCCAATTTTAGCTGGAGTGCCTCACATCCTCTGTAGTAGTTGGCAGCATTTGATAGGAGACGATTACTAAGCAAGGCAATGGCAAACGTTTTATAACTAAACGCCAAATCATTCCTTTGCGTAAAGACTTTCCCACCATTTATTCAGAATCGAATGAGTCATATGGAAGAAAGTATTGAGATTTATAGGGGCTTCCTTATGTGACCATGAGGCTCCCAAGCTTGCTTTTAATGGAGTAAATTTGGAATTAGGTGGGCAAACTGCTTGCTCAGCTAACCCAAAATGGCTGTCCGGTGGAGAGCACATAGGTTGCGGGAAAGGTTTCCCAGCATGAAGCGCTGAAGAGCGTGAATTATATACGGACTTAAATATTTTCAGTAAATTTTCCTCCGCCCATACTATTTCTCCACTCTTCGGTCTTATAAGCGGGGCATCAGGAAGGAAATTGACGCAAAAGTCACAAAACTTCTTAGTTGCTCCAAATGTTCCTTCAAATTCTTTAGCAATATCTTCAATCAGCCCATCCACTTTATGCTCTAATAATCTTTGAAACAACTTAGGTTTTGATGCTTTAAATTTTTCAATCTTATCACCCTTTGATGTGTCCCAATTTCCAGCAGCCACTTCTAACGCTGAAACCATTAACAACCACGCTAGATTTGGTGAAGATTCACAAATCCAAAGGCTATCTTGGAAGTTTCGGGCTGACTTAATCAGTGCGTTAAAATCTTTTTCTGAAAGCTTATGAATATCGTTTATCAATCTCAACTGTGAGATTTTAATATTTTTTTTTGCTGAGGGAACTACTAAGTTTCCTTTTGGCATTAAAGGTGGTGGCGGGTTTTGCTCTGCTCTTGGACTACCATAATCAGGTGTATGATTATAATACTCTCTAACAATTGAGCCTGCATGTGCTCTTACGCCTAATTTCAAGCTAACCAAAGCTGCGATTTCATCACTCAACCAACCGCCATGAAAGTCATCAGTATTTGCCTTTTCATCCATAAAAGACATCTTTGCTGTGTTTAAAGCAGACAAGGCTCTTACTGTTAAGGTTGGTTTTACGCCCACGGTGTCAAATGGGATCATATTTAGAAAGGAATAAACCAAGTCTCCTTTAACTTCATCTGTGAACCTGCTGTCGGAGTAAATTATAAATTCAAAAATTCCGAACCATTCATTCTTTGATTTAAATTCTTTACAGTTTTTATATGAGAGTAAGCTAGCCCTCATGAATTCTTCCTTTTGCACCACTAACTTATTCATTTCACCCCCCTCTATTTATAATTTAAATCTAAACAACTTCTTTAAAAAAGTCACTTTATTTGGCTTTGCATTCTCTCATAACTCATTTTCTTTAGGGTGGCCTTTTGCCCCTGTTGATCCACATAGAATGCATTTTGTAATGTCTGTTGTTCGCTCATAGCGGACCCTGGCCTGCCGTCAGTCCGCTTTGTGCCAGAAGCGGACATTTTCTTTGAGCCTGAACTGGCAAAATTCTGTCAGAATCAAAACCGTTAAACTGTGTGTGCCGCAAAGCGATTTTCAGGTAAGCCGGGGCTGACATCA
>Ga0105250_10001843_pt1 | contig 11063 bp, 6 predicted proteins | sample KBSS54metaG_FD_80425 | JGI IMG/M metagenome (GOLD analysis project Ga0105250, IMG submission 80425) | Switchgrass rhizosphere microbial communities from Kellogg Biological Station, Michigan, USA - KBS S5-4 metaG | ecosystem: Host-associated > Plants > Roots > Rhizosphere > Soil | place...
ACCGTGTCCCCTTCATTCACCACATCACCGAGCTTCACACAACAGCGTATTTTCCCGGCGACCGTCGCACGCATCACCCGACGGGTGGTTTCGCCCTTAATATTCCCCGGTATGCCGGTGTTAGCCTGAGCCTCCCCCAGGTAAATCACCCGCCCCAGATAATGCCCACGATTGGTTTCAATCACTGCGTCACAATCTTTACCGGCCTCAAACCCTGGCCCGAGAGCGATGGTGACCGGAGCCATTGCGCGATGGGTACCTTTGTTCACTTTTGCCAGAATGGCATCCACTACGCCATCAGGTTGCAACACCGACAACAAACTCGCCTTTTCATCGGCTAACACCGGAATAATCCCCGCTTGTAACACCGCCGGGACTTCATCAACATCCGCGACATAGCGCGCTTTAACCCCTTCGACCGTCACTTCGCCGTCAAACATCGCCTGAGCAAAAGCGACCGAACAGCGGATCACCGTAGGTTTTGCCATTTCCAGCATCACCACGCGGAAACCGGAGTGCCAGAGGCGCAATGCCACGCCGGTCGCAATATCCCCGGCACCGCGAATAACCACCAACCGCCCCGCTGTTTCCTGCGTTTTCATTGGGCCACCGGGCGCCTGATGACGGTGCTGGACGATTTCTGCCAGAATACTGATGGCAATTTCTTGCGGTGTTTCAGCGCCAATATTAAAACCAATCGGCGCATGTAAACGCGCAAGCTTCGCTTCGGGGATTCGATGGCTACGCAATTGCTGGAGGAAAGTCTGCGTTTTGCGGCGGCTGGCTAGCAGACCCAGATATTTCACCGGTCGTTGAATCAGGCAATCCAGCGCTTCTTTGTCCTGGCTATTGGTGGCAATCACCACATAATCTTCAGCGTCGATTTGCAGGGCTTCGATGGCTTCAGTGAAGCTTGCCGCCTGGAGCAAACGGGTCGCTGGCGGAAAATAGTCAGGATTAAGATTGTCGGCATACACATCTGCCACGTGGATATTAAAATCCAGCGCTGCCGCCGCTTTGGCAATCGCCTGGTTAACATGCCCTGCGCCCACCAGAACCAGGCGCGGGCTGTGACCATGAACATCAATATAAACGGTCATCGCCCCGCCGCAGTCGGAGCCGACCGCATCTTCACCGTTACGCGCCATGCGGCCATGAAATAAACGCGGTTTACGTTCGGCGAGCGCCAGTAACGCCTCTTCAATCACCCGACGCTCCATCATGCCGCCGCCAATCGTGCCCATCACGCTGCCATCGTTGCGCACCAGCATTTGCGCACAATGGCGTGGTGTCGAGCCCCGGCTATCAACAATCTGAGCCAGCGCGAAGGGGCTGTTTTGCTGCTCCAGTCTTGCTGCTTCTGCGAATATTTTCATGATTGCCTCTACAGATTTTTATCCGTCACCGCACCTTCATCGCGCAGTAACACGTGTGTAATCGGTGGAAACTCTCTGACCGCGCCCAGCCAAATGGCATCAAGCCCGCCACTGGCGAGAAGTTCTGGCAGGACGCCGGTGATATTCTCAATATGAGAACATTGATTAATCAGCCAGATACGTTTGGCCTGCGGCGGAGCCTGTTTAAACATGCCGTGCGGATGGTTAATAAACTGCTTCAGGGCTTCAATACCTAACTTGCCCCCCTGCCGCAGCCCTGTGATGGCGCTAAACAATGGCCAGCGATGGACATTTTGCGGCTCTATCGGTTGGTTTATTGCCTGCCCGCCCATCACAGCAATAACGAAATCACTGCTTTGAGCTATGCAAGGTTCGTGCAAGGCCGGCGCTTTAAGTGGAAAACCGTGCGCTCCGTCAGCCTCCACCAGCAGCACATCGGCAAGATGGCGTTTTGCCAGTGCATCAATTTCTGCGGGCGAAAACCCGCGCACTTTACCCAATTCCTGGTTCCAGCCCGCAAAGCAGGCAATGGCAGGCGGGGTAAAAACCGCACCCGGAAGCTTTTCAGGGGAGCGACAAAATAGCACTGGAATATTCTCTTCCGGCAAATACATCTGCGTAGTGGTGGTGGCAATGACTCGCTTACCGATGCGGGCAAACTCACGGGCCAGCCAGAATAAGGTGCTGGTTTTCCCCCCGGCTCCGACAATGCTAATCACTGCAGTTTTTTGATTAAATAAATTCTTATTTTCACCGAAAGAGTTCAGAGGGGCCGGAATATTTGCATGAGTCATTATTTCCCCACCTCATCTTTAATAAAACCACTGGAAAATTGGAATGACTTTATATCAGGATGTGTCGGATGACGCTAACACCCATCCGACCTACGTTTATATTCTTCTAAAAATTACCACACCAGCCATTACAAAATAATGTGACTTTACAGACTTCTTTCGTTTAATCGATTGCGTTCAAACAACCGCGCCAGACGCCCTCTTGTTATTATCAAAATGATATTTTATCTCTACTTATGAGAATCAACACAAACTCGATAAACCCCATTTGAAACAGTTATTTATTAATGAAAATCATTCTCAAAAAGACAGATGTGAAGTCTTTCACAAAGAAGTATGAATATTAGAGGCCGCTCGCATTTATTATTCCCCATAACCTCAATTAATTTCTCTGGCGCGATATTTGCACAAACCCATTAACTATTTCTGTGGTCAGGCCACACGCGCTATTACCCTTTAATTTGTCGCAAGGAGAATGTCATGGGAGATATTATGCGTCCGGTTCCGTTCGAAGAACTTTTGACGCGCATTTTCGATGAGTATCAGCAGAGCAATTCTATCTTTGGAATTCCGGCTCAACAGTTTTATCGGGCGGACACGCCTTCCACATTTAATGTGTTTGGTGAAACCTGTGAAACGCCGATTGGCCCTGCTGCTGGCCCTCATACTCAATTAGCCCAGAATATTGTCGTCTCCTGGTTAACGGGTGGCCGTTTTATCGAACTGAAAACCGTGCAGATCCTTGACCGCCTGGAGCTTGAAAAACCGTGTATTGATGCGCAAGACGAAGCCTTTAATACCGAGTGGTCTAGCGAATTTACGCTACCAAAAGCCTACGACGAATATCTCAAAGCCTGGTTCATTCTCCATTTGCTGGAAAAGGTCTTTACGCCGCAACCGCGAGACGCGCAAAAGTCATTTATCTTCAACATGAGTGTCGGATACAACCTCGACGGTATTCGCCAGCCGCCGATGCAGCAATTTATCCATTCCATGATGGATTCCTCGGCGCACCCAGATTTCGCGCGTTACCGTAAAACGTTGCAAAAATGGCTGCAAAACGAGTCGTTCATTAACCGCTTTGCATTACTGGCAGAACGCAAATCTGAACTGGCGGTACTGGCTGAATCCATCCCCGCCACGCTGGTCACCGGGGTTACGCTGTCGACCATGCACGGCTGCCCGCCAGATGAAATCGAAGCCATTTGCCGCTACATGCTGGAGGAAAAACACTTAAATACTTTCGTCAAACTCAACCCGACGCTGCTCGGTTATCCGCGCGTCAGAGAGATTCTGGACAGTTGCGGCTTCGACTACATCGGCCTGAAAGAAGAGTCCTTCGGCCATGATTTGAAACTCCAGCAAGCACTGGACATGCTGCAACGTTTAATGGCACTGGCGAAAGAAAAACAGCTCGGATTTGGCGTTAAGTTAACCAACACCCTCGGCACCATTAATCACAAAGGCGCGTTACCGGGTGAAGAGATGTATATGTCGGGGCGTGCACTGTTCCCCCTGTCGATCAACGTCGCGGCGGTACTCTCACGCGCCTTTGATGGCCTGCTGCCTATCTCCTATTCCGGCGGTGCCAGCAAATTCACCATTCGCGATATTTTTGAAACCGGGATTCGCCCGATCACCATGGCTACGGATTTGCTCAAGCCTGGCGGTTACCTGCGTATGCTCGACTGTATGCGCGAGCTGGAAAAATCCAGCGCCGCTGCGCTCACGCGTGTTGACGTTGAACGCCTGGAAGCGCTGGCAAAACGCGCCATCAGCATGGAATACACCCAAAAACACTGGAAATCAGAAGACCAGATTGATGCTGGCGGCCCGTTGCCGCTCACCGATTGCTACGTCGCCCCTTGCGTCACGGCCTGCGCGGTGAAGCAAGATATTCCTGAATACATTCGCCTGATGGGTGAAGGCCGTTATACCGATGCGCTGGAAGTGATTTACCAGCGCAACGCACTGCCTGCCATCACCGGCCATATTTGTGACCACCAGTGCCAAAGCAACTGTACGCGCCTGGATTACGACAGTGCGCTTAACATTCGCGAACTCAAAAAGGTGGCGCTGGAAAAAGGCTGGGAAGGCTATAAACAGCGCTGGCATAAGCCTGCTGGCTCAGGTAGCCGCCATCCGGTAGCGGTGATTGGCGCGGGCCCAGCCGGGCTTTCCGCTGGTTACTTCCTCGCACGGGCGGGTCACCAGGTCACGCTATTTGAACGCGAAGCCAACGCAGGCGGCGTGGTAAAAAACGTGATACCTCAGTTCCGTATTCCGGCTGAACTTATCCAACATGACATTGATTTTATCGCTGCCCATGGCGTGAAGTTTGAATATAACTGCTCGCCGGATCTGACCTTTGAACAATTGCAAAAAGACGGTTTCCACTATGTGCTGGTCGGCACCGGGACCGATAAAAACAGCGGTGTGAAACTGGCGGGTGACAACCGCAATGTCTACAAATCGCTGCCCTTCCTGCGTGATTACAATCGCGGTGTGAACCTGAATCTTGGTAAGCACGTTGCCGTAGTGGGTGCTGGCAACACGGCGATGGACTGCGCGCGTGCCGCCCTGCGTGTGCCTGGCGTCACCGATGTCACCGTGTTGTATCGCCGCACCGCCAGCGAAATGCCCGCCTGGCGCGAGGAGTATGAAGAAGCGCTGGAAGATGGCGTGAAGTTTATGTTCCTGACCAACCCAGAGCACTTTGCCGCAGACGGCAGCTTAACGGTACGTAAGATGGAATTAGGTGAGCCAGACAGTTCAGGCCGCCGCCGCCCTGTGGCTTCTGAGCAAAGCGAAACGCTGCAATTCTCCGCCTTAATTACCGCCATCGGCGAACAGCAAGATTGTGCAGCGCTGGCCGCAATGGGCGTGCCACTGGATGAACAAGGCTGGCCTGCGGTGGCGTCGGCCACTGGCGAAACCACCAAACCAGGCCTGTTCCTGATTGGTGACGTGCAAAGCGGCCCGTCTTCCATTGTGGCGGCTATCGGCACCGCACGACGGGCGACGGATGCCATTTTGTGGCGCGAAAACATTCAATCGAGCCACGGTGACAAGCACTGGAACAACGTCGACCCGCAGCATGTTTATCAACGCAAAGGCAATATCGCCGTCAACCTGGTGAGTAAAAACGACCGCAACAACTTTGTGAAACAGGAGGCTGAACGCTGCCTGGAATGTAACTACATCTGTAGTAAATGCGTCGATGTCTGCCCGAACCGCGCCAACGTTTCGATTGCCGTTCCTGGTTTCCAGAACCGCTTCCAAACGCTGCACCTTGATGCTTTCTGCAATGAATGTGGCAACTGCGCCCAGTTCTGCCCGTGGCAAGGCAAACCGTATACCGACAAATTGACGGTATTCAGCCTGCCAGAAGACTTCACCAACAGCAGCAACCCAGGCTTTTACGCTGACGGCAACGACGTCAGCATCCGCCTGCACCAAAAACTGTGGAAGTTAACGCTTGACGATGACAGCCAGTTCCACCAACCGCCGCACGAGCTTGGCGAGATCTGCAAAATTATCAGCCACGTGCATAAACATCATCGTTACCTGTTAGGAAAAGTGGAGGCCTGATTATGTTGATTCTGAAAAATGTCACCGCCGTACAGTTTTCTCCGGCGCAAGTACAACACAACGTTGATATTGCGATTGAAGGTAGCGAAATCGTCAACGTTGGCGCTGGGCTGGCGACAGATTACCCGCAGGCCACGGTAAAAGAGATGCACGGGCGCATCGTGATGCCGGGCATGGTCTGCGCACATAACCATTTTTACTCGGGGTTATCGCGCGGCATCATGGCGCAAATCCCGCCCAGCCCGGACTTTATCTCGACGCTCAAAAACCTGTGGTGGCGACTCGACCGCGTACTTGACGTAGAATCGCTCTACTACAGCGGGCTGATTTGCTCACTGGAAGCGATTAAAAGCGGCTGTACTTCGGTGATTGATCACCACGCGTCACCGCATTACATCGCCGGTTCGCTCAGCACCTTACGCAACGCCTTCCTGAAAGCCGGGCTGCGCGGCATGACCTGTTTTGAAACCACCGACCGCAATGGCGGGATGGAGGAACTGGAAGCTGGCGTCGAAGAAAACGTTAATTTTGCGCGGCTGATTGATAACGCGCGAAGTGCCGGAAAAGAGCGTTATCTGGTTGAAGCTCATATTGGCGCTCACGCTCCCTTTACCGTGCCGGATGCCGGGCTGGCGATGCTTTCAGGCGCGGTTAAATCCACGGGCCGTGGCCTGCATATTCACGCCGCCGAAGATCGCTACGATGTTTCTCATAGCCATGACAAATACGGCAAAGATCTGCTGGTGCGCCTCGCAGAGTTCGACTTACTCAACAGCAAAACGTTGATTGCCCACGGCCTTTACCTGTCGAAAGAAGATATTCGCCTGCTCAATGAGAAAGACGGGTTCCTCGTCCACAACGCCCGCTCCAACATGAATAACCATGTGGGCTACAACCATCAGCTTGCCGAATACCACAACCTGGCGCTGGGCACCGACGGTATCGGGTCGGATATGTTCGAAGAGCTGAAGTTCGCCTTCTTCAAACACCGTGATGCAGGCGGCCCACTGTGGCCTGACAGTTTCACCCGCTATTTGTGGAGCGGTAACGAACTGCTGGCGCGCAACTTTAATGCCAAATTTGGCAGCCTGGCGGCAGGCTATAAAGCCGACCTCACCATTTGTGATTACTTATCGCCAACGCCGCTACAGGCCGAAAATATCGGCGGCCATCTGGCGTTTGGCCTCGGCTCATCGAGCGTTCATAGCGTGATGATTGACGGCGTGATGGTTTATGAAGACCGCGAGTTCGCCTTCGATTGTGAGCCGATTTACGCCGAAGCCAGAAAGGTGGCAGCAAAAATGTGGCGACATATGGATTCGACAAAATAATCACGCCTGGCGGACACCAGTCTGACCGAAGAGAGGAACATATGATTAAGCAATTTTTCCGTGTCACGACCATTGAGCAAGCGATGGAACTGAAGGAACACTACAAAGATAGCGCGGTGTGGATGGCGGGCGGCAGCAAACTCAATGCCACGCCAACGCGCACTGAATGCAGCGTGGCGATTTCTTTGCAAGGTTTGCCACTCGACGAAGTGGACTGGGACAACGGCACGCTGCGCATTGGTTCGCTGATCACTCTGCAAAAACTGCGCGACACCGTTTTTATCCCGCAAGCCCTGAACGATGCGCTGGGTTTTGTCTATTCACGCCATGTGCGTAACCAGGCCACTTTGGGTGGTGAAATTGCCGCCCGCCAGGCCGAATCGGTGATTATCCCCATCTTGCTGGCGCTGGAAACCGTGTTGCTGTTTGCCGATGGTGAAACCTTAACGCTGGAAGAGTATTTGCAGGCTCCGGGCGACCGCTTATTGGTCGAAGTGATTATTCACGACCCATACCGCCGCTGTGCGACGCGTAAATTCAGCCGTTCCGCTGCCGGTTGGTCGGTGGTCACCGCCGCCGTTGCCATCACCGAAAACGAAGAGATCCGTATCGCGCTGGATGGCGTGGCGGAAAAACCGCTGCGCTTGCGCGACGTAGAGTCGCTGGCTCTAGAAGGCGAAGCACTGGAAAAAGCGGTGGGTGCGGCAATTTATCCACGTGCAGACTTATCGGGCAGCGAAGCGTTTAAACGCCATATTGCCGGTGTGCTGGTCGCTGACCTGCTGACCGACTGCCAGCAGCAAGATGAGGTAACAAAATGATGATTCACTTTACGCTGAACGGAACACCCCGCGAAATTGACTGCGTGGCCGGGGAAAATGTGCAAAAACTGTTGTTCGGGCTGGGTTTACACTCGGTGCGCAACAGCGACGACGGCTTTGGTTTTGCCGGTTCAGATGCCATTTGGTGCAACGGAATCATCGTTAACGCCTCTTTACTGATTGCCGGGCAACTTGAAGGCGGCGAGATAAAAACCGCCGAATCACTTGGCAGTTGGAACCAGTTAAGCCTGGTACAACAGGCGATGGTCGATACAGGCGTAGTGCAATCAGGCTACAACGACCCTGCCGCCGCGCTGATTCTCACCGATTTACTGCAACGAATTGCGTCACCGACTCGCGAAGATATTGATGATGCATTGTCAGGGTTGTTCAGCCGTGATGCCGGTTACCAGCAGTTTTATCAAGTGGTCGATCTGGCAAAAACACGTCTGACCGACCCCACTTACCAGCCCACCGTCACCCCAACCTTTCGCCATGACCTCGCGGTTATCGGCAAGCGTCATCCGAAAACCGATGCGGCGATGATGGTGCAGGCCAAACCGTGTTATGTCGAAGACCGCGTTCCTGCGGATGCCTGTGTGGTGAAGATGTTACGCAGCCCGCACCCGCACGCGCTGATTACCCGTCTGGATGTCAGCAAAGCGGAAGCCTTGCCCGGCGTGGTTCATGTGATCACGCATAAAAACTGCCCGGATATTTATTACACTCCAGGCGGGCAAAGCGCGCCCGAACCTTCTCCTCTTGATCGCCGCATGTTTGGCCTAAAAATGCGCCACGTCGGCGATCGCGTTGCGGCGGTGGTCGCAGAAAGTGCCGAGATTGCCCTGGCAGCACTTAAGCTTATCGAGGTTGAATACCAGGTTTTAAAACCGGTGTTGTCGATTGACGAAGCGATGGCGGCTGATGCCCCACGCGTTCATGACGAAAAAGTGGTTTACGTCAACGGTGCGCCAGCGGACCTCGAAGCGCAAAACAGCCAGGCTGCCGATCGTGACGAGCACATGATTATCAATTTCCCGATTGGCGCTCGCCCGGAAAAAAACATCGCCGCCGGTATTCATGGGCGCATTGGTGACGTAGACAAAGGCTTTGCCGACGCCGAAGTGGTTATCGAGCGCACCTACGAATCCAAACAGGTACAACAGTGCCCGACTGAAACCCACGTTTGCTTCACCCGCTGGGTGGGTGACCGTTTGGTTATCCATGCTTCAACCCAGGTTCCGTGGCACTTGCGCCGCCAGGTCGCGCGTTTAGTGGGGCTCAAACAACATAAAGTCCATGTCATCAAAGAGCGCGTCGGCGGCGGTTTTGGTTCCAAGCAGGATATTTTGCTGGAAGAAGTTTGCGCCTGGGCGACCTGCGTAACCGGACGCCCGGTCTATTTCCACTACACCCGCGAAGAGGAGTTTATCGCTAACACCTCGCGCCACGTCGCCAAAGTGACGGTAAAAATCGGTGCCAAAAAAGATGGCTGTCTGACCGCCATCAAGATGGATTTCCGCGCCAATACTGGCCCGTATGGCAACCACGCCCTCACGGTGCCGTGTAATGGCCCTGCGTTGTCGCTGCCGCTTTATCCTTGCGATAACGTCGATTTCCAGGTCACCACTTACTACAGCAATATCTGCCCAACCGGCGCATACCAGGGCTACGGCGCACCCAAAGGGAACTTTGCGCTGACCATGGCAATGGCTGAGCTGGCGGAAAAACTGGGTATCGACCAGTTAGATATGGTGGAAATTAACCGCGTCCGTGAAGGCCAGGAGTTGAAAATCCTCGGGGCGATTGGCGAAGGGAAAATGCCCACCTCAATTCCAGTCGCAGCCAGTTGCGCGTTAGAACCGATATTGCGCAAAGGCCGTCAGCTAATCGACTGGGATGCACCCAAACCGGTAGAGGGCGACTGGCATACCGGGCGTGGCGTCGCCATCATCATGCAGAAATCGGGAATCCCGGATATTGACCAGGCCAACTGCATGATCAAACTGGAATCTGACGGGACGTTTATCGTCCACTCCGGTGGTGCCGATATCGGTACTGGCCTTGATACCGTGGTCGGGAAGTTGTCGGCTGAAGTGCTGTGCTGCCCGCTGTCTGATATCCACGTGATTTCGGGTGACACCGACCACGCGCTGTTCGACAAAGGCGCTTACGCCTCCTCTGGCACCTGTTTCTCCGGTAACGCGGCGAAAAATGCCGCGGAAAATTTACGCGATAAAATTCTCTTCCACGGCGCGCAAATGCTCGGCGAACCGCTGGAAGATGTGCAACTGGCCGCACCAGGTATTGTGCGCGGCAAGCAAGGCGAAGTGAGCTTTGCGCAAATTGCCCACAAGGCCGAAACCGGCACCGGATTCGGGACGTTAGTTGCCACCGCCAGTTATATCACCCCGAATTTCGCCTTCCCGTTTGGGGCAAACTTTGCGGAAGTGGCGGTGAATACGCGTACGGGCGAAATCAAGCTCAACAAGTTCTACGCCTTGCTCGATTGTGGTACGCCGATAAACCCAGACCTCGCATTGGGGCAAATCTATGGCGCATCGATGCGCGCCATCGGGCATAGCCTGACTGAAGAAATTCAGTATGACGCCCACGGCATCCCACTGACGCGCGACCTGCGTACCTATGGTGCGCCGATGATTGGCGATATTCCCCGTGATTTCCGCGCATTTCTCGTTCCCAGCGAGGACCATGTTGGGCCGTACGGTGCCAAGTCTATTTCAGAAATTGGCGTCAACGGCGCGGCTCCCGCTATTGCGACAGCGATCCACGATGCCTGCAAAGTGTGGCTGCGAGAGTGGCATTTCACCCCTGAGAAAATCCTCCATGCCTTAGGGAAACTGTAAACCGGTAATGGGGTCGGGTGGCGCTCGCGCTTATCCGGCCTACGAAAATCGTGGATGACGGGCTTTTGTAGGGTGGATAAGCGCAAGCGACATCCACCATTACTGGTAGGTACAGGAGTGTCCAGATGTCTGATTTCAGCAATGCCGATTCTGAACTGGTTTATGCCCTGGAAGACAAACCACCGTTTTACCAGTCTTTAGTGGGCGCTATCACCCACCTGTTAGCTATCTTTGTGCCGATGGTTACGCCTGCGCTGATCGT
>Ga0105250_10001850_pt1 | contig 11033 bp, 6 predicted proteins | sample KBSS54metaG_FD_80425 | JGI IMG/M metagenome (GOLD analysis project Ga0105250, IMG submission 80425) | Switchgrass rhizosphere microbial communities from Kellogg Biological Station, Michigan, USA - KBS S5-4 metaG | ecosystem: Host-associated > Plants > Roots > Rhizosphere > Soil | place...
ACACTCCAGCGAATCCGCCCCTTGCGAGGTTGACCGCCTAGTGTTCGCTCGTCTTTTTGCTTTGCCCAGCCTGTTCCTCGTCTGCCTGATGACGCTGTTGCCGCTGGCCCCCGCCCACGCGGTCGGTTTGCCCGGTCTGCTCAACACCAACAAAGCCCAACCGGAAGCCCAGGAACCGCTCGGCCAGTCCCTCGACGAAGTCATCAAGTCGCTGGAAAACGACAAGCAACGCGCACAGTTGCTGACCGATCTGAAGAAGCTGCGCGACGCCACCAAAAAGGCTCAGGCCAGCCCCGAAGAAGGCGTGCTCGGCCTGATCGGCGGCACTCTGTCCAACTTCGAAAAACAATTCACCGGCGCCGACAGCCCGCTCAACCGCTGGGGCAACGAGTTCGACCTGGCCAAGGACGAACTGAGCGCGATGATGCTGCCGGCCAACGAGTGGCTGCCGATCATCTTCGGCTTCGCCATGATCCTCGCGGTGTGGAGCCTGCTAGCCGCCGCACTGATCTGGCTCAGCCATCGGGTGCGCATGCGCTTCGGCCTTACCGAAGAATTGCCGCAACACCCCAAGGCCCTCGACATGCTGCGCTTCGCTTTGCGCAAGCTCGGGCCGTGGCTGATCGCGTTGGTGATGACGGTTTACATGAGCTACGCATTGCCGACGTCGCTGGGCAAAAGCCTGGCGATGGTGCTGGCCTATGCGCTGGTGGTCGGCACCTGTTTCTCGGCGATCTGCGTGATCGCGTTTTCCCTGCTCGACGGCCCGCACCGCCATCGTGCGCTGTACATCCTCCGTCATCAGGCGTTCCGGCCGTTGTGGCTGATCGGCAGCTTCGCCGCGTTTGGTGAAGCGCTGAATGATCCGCGCCTGATCGAAAGCCTCGGCGTGCACCTGGCCCACACCGCTGCAACCATCGCCAATGTCCTCGCGGCACTGTCGACAGGTCTGTTTATCCTGCGTTTCCGCCGACCGATCGCGCACTTGATCCGCAATCAGCCGCTGTCACGGCGCCTGACCCGCCGCGCCCTCAGCGACACCATCGAAATTCTCGGCACCTTCTGGTACGTGCCGGCGCTGGTGCTGGTCGGCATCTCGCTGTTCGCCACGTTCGTTTCCGCCGGCGACACCAGCACGGCATTGCGCCAATCGCTGATCTGCACCGTGCTGCTGGTGATGTGCATGGTGATCAACGGCCTCGTGCGCCGCCACTCACTGAAACCGCAACGCGGGCCAAAACGTCATGCGCTGTACTCCGAACGCCTGAAAAACTTCTTCTACACCCTCGCGCACCTGGTGGTCTGGCTGGTCTTCATCGAACTCGGCCTGCGCGTCTGGGGCCAGTCGCTGATCGGTTTCGCCGAGGGCGATGGGCATGATGTCAGCGTCAAACTGTTCAGCCTGATCGGTACGCTGATTTTCTCCTGGCTGATCTGGATCCTCGCCGACACCGCTGTGCACCACGCCCTCACCCGCTCGCGCAAAGGTCTGGCAAATGCTCGTGCGCAAACGATGATGCCGCTGATCCGCAACGTGCTGTTTGTGGCGATCTTCATCATCGCACTGATCGTCGCGCTGGCGAACATGGGCATGAACGTCACGCCATTGCTGGCCGGTGCCGGCGTGATCGGTCTGGCCATCGGTTTCGGTGCGCAATCGCTGGTTGCGGATTTGATTACTGGCCTGTTCATCATCATCGAAGACTCACTCGCCATCGATGACTACGTCGACGTCGGCGGCCACCTCGGCACCGTCGAAGGCCTGACCATCCGCACCGTGCGCCTGCGCGACATCGACGGCATCGTCCACACCATCCCGTTCAGCGAAATCAAAAGCATCAAGAACTACTCACGGGAGTTCGGCTACGCGATCTTCCGTGTCGCGGTGCCGTACAACATGGAAATCGATGACGCGATCAAACTGATGCGCGAAGTCGGTCAGAAGATGCGCACCGATCCGCTGCAGCGGCGCAACATCTGGTCGCCGCTGGAGATTCAGGGGGTCGAGAGTTTCGAATCCGGCAGCGCGATCCTGCGCGCACGGTTCAAGACTGCGCCGATCAAACAGTGGGAAGTTTCCCGGGCGTTCAACCTGTCGCTCAAACGCCATCTCGACGAAGCCGGGCTCGATCTGGCAACGCCGCGCATGAGCGTGCAAGTGATCACTGCCGGTGGTGGCGAACCGAGGGAATAGCACTCAGGCGCGCGGTTGCAGTCACAGGCAGGGAAGCCCGACAACAATAATCAAGGAGAAACCGATGCAACTGACGCGCATTGCCCAGGCCGTTCTACTCACCCTGTTCGCCAGCCACGCCGGCGCCGCGACGCTGGAAAGTACCCGCACGCAAATCGCCGAACAAGCGCAAAAGCTCGAGCCCGAGCTGCTGGAAACCCGCCGCGACATCCACGCTCATCCAGAACTCGGCAACACCGAAAAACGCACCGCAGACCTCGTCGCCAAACAACTCAAAGCCATGGGCCTGGAAGTCAAAACCGGCGTCGCCCGCACCGGTGTAGTCGCCGTCCTCAAAGGCGCCCTGCCCGGCCCGACTGTGGCTTTGCGCGCCGACATGGACGCACTGCCGGTCAAGGAAGTCTCCGACCTGCCCTTCGCCTCGAAAGCCAAAGGCACCTACCTCGACAAAGAAGTCGACGTCATGCACGCCTGCGGCCACGATGCGCACACCGCGATCCTGCTGAGCACGGCGAAAATTCTCACCGGCATGCGCGACACCCTGCCCGGCACCGTGGTGTTCTATTTCCAGCCCGCCGAGGAAGGCCCAAGCGACTTCGTACCCGACGGCAAAAACACCTGGGGCGCGAAAATGATGGTCGAGGAAGGCGTAATGAAATCGCCAAAACCCGACGCGGTGTTCGGCCTGCACGTCTGGGCCGGCATCCCCGCCGGCCAGATCGCCTACCGCCCCGGCGCCACCCTCGCCAGCTCCGACGACCTGCGCATCAAAATCCTCGGCAAACAGACCCACGCCGGCCGACCATGGGACGGCATCGACCCGATCACCGTCGGCGCGCAAACCATCGTCGGCCTGCAAACCGTGGTCAGCCGCCGCACCGACATATCCTCTTACCCGTCAGTCGTCAGCATCGGCACCATCAACGGCGGAACGCGCTACAACATCATTCCCGAATCCGTCGACATGACCGGCACGATCCGCTCGTACGACTACGGCATCCGCCAGAAACTGCATACCGACGTACGCCAGACCGTGGAAAAAATCGCCGAAAGTGGCGGTGCAAAAGCAGACGTGACCATCATCGAAAAATACGACCCGACGATTAACAACCCGGCACTGGCGGAAAAAATGCTGCCGACACTGAAGTGGGCGGCCAAGGATGATGTGGTGAATGCACCGCTGGTGGGTGGCGCGGAAGACTTTTCTTTCTATGCCAAGGAAGTGCCGGGGCTGTTTGTGTTTCTGGGCGTCACGCCGCGGGATCAGGACATGAGCAAGGCCGCGCCGAATCACAATCCGGGGTTCTTTGTCGATGAGTCGGCGTTGGTGGTGGGCGTGAGGACATTGGCGTCGTTGGCGACGGATTATTTGTATGCCAATGCGGGGGTAGGCGAATAGGGATGAGGTGACTGTGGGGGCGCCTTCGCGAGCAGGCTCGCTCCCACATTTGGACCGTGTGCAGCCTGTCAGAAACAGGTCGGCTGTCAGGGCGCTTTCGCGAGCAAGCTCGCTCCCACATTTGGATTGTGTGCAGTCTGTCAGAAATGGGTCGGCTGTCAGGGCGCCATCGCGAGCAAGCTCGCTCCCACATTTGGATTGTGTGCAGTCTGTCAGAAATGGGTCGGCTGTCAGGGCGCCATCGCGAGCAGGCTCGCTCCCACATTTGGACCGTGTGCAGTCTGTCAGAAATGGGTCGGCTGTTAGGCCGCTTTCGCGAGCAAGCTCGCTCCCACATTAGGATTGTGTGCAGTCTGTCAGAAATGGGCCGGCTGTCAGGGCGCTTTTGCGAGCAAGCTCGCTCCCACATTTGGATTGTGTGCAGCCTGTCAGAAATGGGTCGGTTGTCAGGTCGCCATCGCGAGCAGGCTCACTCCTACATTTGGACCGTGTGCAGCTTGTCAGAAACAGGTCGGCTGCCAGGCCGCCATCGCTGGCAAGCCAGCTCCAACAAAGATTGAGCCCAACCGGTAAACCTAAATCGCTTCGGCTTCTCACCACTCAACACAATGAGCGCAAGCTCGAGTACCGCTCTTGATCTTGCCGTGCCGGCCCCTTCGGCAGGCTGAGTGGAGGGGTCTATCCGGGGGTGGGCGCGCAGCGCCGTTCGACGAAGTCGAACACATCGAAAGTAGGTGCAGCGAAGCAAACCGGAAGCGATGCCCCCGGATCGATCCCGGAGCGAAGGAACCCCGAGCCCCAGCGAGCGGGCCGAACGTCAGGGCGCAGACCTTTTGGTTACTTTTGGGGCGTTTGCCAAAAGTGACCCGCTGTAAGAGCGGAACCGCCAGCAGCAGCACTCGAAAAAACGGATATACACCCAAACCCCAAGAGCATGGCCGGCCCAAAGGCCGCCAAGCGTCAAAGCCGAAAATGCCCAACCATCCCACGCAACTCACTCCCCAACTGCGCCAACTCAACACTCGAAGCCGCATTCCCACGCATCGCGATCGACGACTGGTCCGCACTCGCACGAATACTCGTCACACTGCGGTTGATCTCCTCCGCCACCGAACTCTGCTCCTCGGCCGCCGCCGCAATCTGCTGATTCATCTGCTGAATCAACGACACCGCCGCCGCAATACTCCCCAGCGCACTCTCAGTCTGCAACGCATCACTGACCGCCAGCTTCACCAACTCCCCGCTGCTCTGAATCTGCTGCACCGACGAATGCGCCGCCGAGCGCAACGCACTGACCAGCCGTTCAATTTCCTCAGTCGATTGCTGCGTGCGCCGAGCCAATGCACGCACTTCATCGGCCACCACCGCAAAGCCCCTGCCCTGCTCCCCGGCCCGCGCCGCCTCGATGGCAGCATTCAACGCCAATAGATTGGTCTGTTCGGCGACACTCTTGATCACTCCCAGCACCGTGCCGATATTCTGGATTTCAGCACTGAGGCTTTCGATGCTGGAACTGGCCGACGTCGCCGAATCAGCCAACTGCTCGATGCGCGCCATGCTCTGACGCACCACCTGCTGACCACTCTCGACCTTGTCATCCGCCGTCTGCGCGGCCAGCGCCGCCTCTTCGGCATTGCGCGCAACGTCATGCACGGTGGCGGTCATCTGGTTCATCGCCGTGGCGACCTGCTCGGTTTCTTCCTTCTGGCTGCTGACCTCAAGGTTGGTCTGCTCGGTGACCGCCGACAACGATTGCGCTGAACTGGCCAGTCGCTCGATCCCCGCCTGCAAACCGCTGACGATGGTGCTCAGACCCGCGCCCATCTGTTGCATCGCCAGCATCAACTGACCGATCTCGTCGCGCCGGGTCACCTCAACGGTCGCACTCAAGTCGCCGGCGGCAATCTGCTGGGCAACCTGAATCACGCTGCACAATGGCGCGACGATCAGTCGGGTGATCAGCCACGCAGCGAGCAACCCGACGAGCAAAGCCAACGCCGATGAACCAATGATCAACAGCGAGTTTTTCTTCAGTTCCGCCTGCATCGCGCCATCTTCAGCGACATAAGCCTGATTCACCCGCTCGACCACCTCGTTGGCGCGCTGGTGCAATTGCTCGTAGACGGTTTTTTCCTGGGCGAGCAAGCCGGTGTACTCGGCCAGTTTGTCGTTGAAACCGGCGATATGCCCGGACACCTCATTGAGTACAGTCAGGTAACCCTCATCCTTGACCGTAGTTTTAAGTTCTTCGGCCTGGGCCTGAGCCTGTGCGGCCTGTTCGATATTGCCCTTGCCAGCACTGTCGGCATCGCCCTTGCGGCTTTGATCGAGGCGAATCCGCGCTTCGTTCATCGCTTGCAGCATCAACCGCGACACCTGACTGACCTGACCGGCCTGCTCAATGAACTGCGCACCGTCCTTGCCCTCGGTGTCCTTCAAGGTATAAGCACCGTCGTCGGCAAGCCCGGCCTGCAACACGTCGAGGTTGTTGGCGACACTGGACACCGACCAACTGGCCATTTCCAGCGCAAGATCCTTGGCCTGAGTCAACGAGACAAACTCGTCGAACGCTTTGCGATAAGCGCCGAGCGACTGCTGCACATCATTCATGACCGACACATTGGCCGCCGACTGCGCTTTGAGCTGATCAGCCAGAGCAACCAGCTCGTCGACGCCCTTACGCAAGGCATCGGCCGTTTTCGGATCGCCTCGCAAGGCATACTCCTGCTCGAGCAGGCGCACTTTGAGCAGGCTGCTGTTGAGCGAAGACATCTGTTTCAGCCCGTCGAAACGCTGACTGATGGTTTGCAGGGACCAGACGCCAATAGCTGCCACCAGCGCCGTGAGGAGCAAAACCAGCACAAACCCGATACCCAGTTTTTTTGCCATACCGAGGTTGGCAAAACGTCCTTGCATGGCCGAAATCATTGCGCGTAGTCCCCTGCCATTGTCAGTAGAGCGAAGAGTCGCAACGGCCATCCACCGGCACAAGTCTCTGGCGTCGGAATAATGGCAAAAAGCTACGCCTGCGTCGTTTTCAGAACGCTTGAGGTCGATCCGAACCGGTGTGGCGAAAAAACTGCCGGGCGCGTGGATCACACGCGTAGGCGACGTTGATGCGCAGCCAATCGCTCGACTCGCCACTGGGGCTGAAGGTATCAGGCGCTGACAGCAACACACCGTAGCGTTGAGCCTGCCGGCGCACCCGAATCTGATCGCTCATGCGCGAGCGCGCCCAGATGAACAAGCCACCCGCAGGCTTGCCGAAAACCTCCCAATCGGCGTCCTCCAGCGCCTGCAACGCGGCCGCGCGATCGGCATTCAGCCGTTGACGCTGGCGTTGCACCAGTTTGCGGTAAGCGCCACTGACCATCAGGCTGGCCAACACGGCCTCGGAAAACCTCGACACCCCCAGCCCGCTGATCATTTTGACCTGCGCCAGGCGTCTGACAATGTCGCTGTCGGCGAAGACGAACCCGACCCGCAAGGAACTGCTCAGCGTCTTGGAAAAGCTGCCCACGTAGATGACTCGCCCATCATCGTCCAGCGCCGCCAGTCGCGTACCGTTACCGGTGTGCAAGTCCGCGTAGACGTCATCTTCGATCACACGCAGATCGTAGGCTTTGCTCAGTTGCAGGATGCGTTGCGCCACGCTCGGCGACAGGCAACTGCCAGTAGGGTTGTGATGATGACTGTTGATGAACAACGCACCGGGCCGAAACTGTTGCAGCAAAGTCTCCAGCGCTTCGATATCCGGCCCGTTCGGGGTTCGGCTCACCTCAAGCATACGCACGCCATGCAGGCGCAGCAGATCAAACAGCGGCGCGTATCCCGGCGTTTCGACCACCACGCAGTCTCCGGCCTTGAACAAGGTGCGCACAATCAGATCCAGCGCATGGCTGGCGCCGCCGGTACTCAGCAGCTGCGAACTGCGGGCCTCGATACTGAACAGCTTCAGGCGTTTGGCGATTTGCTCGCGCAACGCTGGAAGACCCAGGGGCGTGCTGTAGTTGAACAGGCTGGCCATGTCGGTACGCGCCACCTCGCGCAGGGCATAACTGAGGTCGTCAGGCTCGCGCCAGCTTTGCGGCAGTCCGCCGGCACCAAGATTCAAGCCACCTGCGGCCTCGCAGACGGCATCGCACCAGGCAAACCGGCCTTCGAATGGCGCCAATTCATCCTCTGCGCCGAGTGTCGATGGCGAGGCGGCGACACTGAACCCGGTGCCTTGGCATGAGCTCAGAATGCCCTGCGATACCAGCCGTTCACACGCCTCGACCACACACGACTGGCTGAGCAGGTTGCCCCTGGCAATTTGCCGTACGGAGGGCAAACGGGTGGCCGGCGGTACGCCACTTTGCAGGATCCACTCGGTCAGTCCGTCAACAATCTGCTGCACGACCGGCACCATTGCCTGTCGATCAATTCTCAATTCCATGAGCAAGCAAACTCCTGTCCGTTTTGCTGGCGGCAGTAAATCACAGCCGCGCCGGACAGGCTGTGCGACAACGCCGCCAAAAGCGACCGTTCTAACCGTTTGATACACATTGTTTAAGGGACTTCACGGAACTGACCGTGATCCACAAAAAAGCCCGCAACGAATGCGGGCTGTTTTTCTTGCGCGTTTTTCAGAACGCGGTGACGCCGCCGTCCACTGCCAGCGAGTGGCCGGTGGTAAATGCGGCACCGTCGCTGCACAGGTACAACACGGCACTGGCAATTTCCTCGACTTTGCCAATGCGACCGACCGGGTGCATGGCATTGGCGAACTCGCCTTTCTTCGGGTCGGCCTCATAAGCGCGGCGGAACATGTCGGTATCGATCACCGCCGGGCACACCGCGTTGACGCGGATTTTCTTCTTGGCGTATTCGATGGCTGCCGATTTGGTCAAACCGATCACCGCGTGCTTCGACGCCGCGTAGATGCTCATCTTCGGCGCCGCGCCCAACCCGGCTACCGAGGCGGTATTGACGATCGCCCCGCCGCCCTGCGCCAGCATCAGCGGCAGTTGATACTTCATGCACAGCCAGACGCCTTTGACGTTGACACCCATGATCGCGTCGAACTCATCCATCGAGCCGTCGGCCAGTTTGCCTTTTTCGATTTCGATGCCGGCATTGTTGAAGGCATAGTCGAGACGGCCGTAGGTGTTGATGACCTCGTCCATCAGATTTTTCACTTCGCTTTCGACGGTAACGTTGCAGCGCACGAAGGTCGCTTCGCCTCCGGTTGTACGAATCAGCGCCACCGTGCCCTCGCCCCCTGCCGCGTCCAGATCGGCGACCACCACTTTCAGGCCTTCGGCGGCAAATGCCTGGGCGGTCGCACGGCCAATGCCGTTGGCCGCGCCGGTAACTACGGCAACCTGACCGGAAAACGTCATGCTCATTGTTATGTCCTCGAAGGGATGGATGCAGGGGGATTTGTTGAGTGGCAGCATAGCCATTGAGGTATGCCGCACGTCAGCACTATCCAATGGCTGTTTAAGTGCCCATGCATCGCAGTGATAAAACCTGCCCGGTGATCATCACTGCACTGGATCGGCGTGCATTCGCCGCATCAGCCGACCTTGCGCCAATGCTGTCGAGGGTCTATCAACAAGGCTTCATTCCGTTCGAGTGCCTGCCATGACCAACCAGACCAATCGCCAGTTCCTGCTCGCCAAACGCCCGGTGGGTGCGGCTACCCGCGAGACCTTCACCTATCAGGAAGTACCGGTCGGCGAACCGGCGGCGGGCCAGATTCTGGTCAAGAACGAATACCTGTCCCTCGACCCGGCCATGCGCGGCTGGATGAACGAAGGCAAGTCCTACATCCCGCCGGTCGGTATCGGCGAAGTCATGCGCGCGCTGGGCGTAGGTAAAGTCATCGCTTCGAACAATCCGGGCTTTGCGGTCGGGGATTACGTCAACGGTGCCATTGGCGTGCAGGATTACTTCCTCGGCGAGCCAAGAGGTTTCTACAAAGTCGATCCGAAACTGGCGCCGTTGCCGGTGTATTTGTCAGCGCTGGGCATGACCGGCATGACCGCCTACTTCGCCCTGCTCGATGTCGGCGCACCGAAGGCCGGTGACACCGTAGTGTTGTCCGGCGCTGCGGGTGCAGTGGGCAGCATTGCCGGGCAGATTGCCAAGATCAAAGGTTGCCGTGTGGTTGGCATTGCCGGTGGCGCCGACAAGTGCAAATTCCTCATCGACGAATTGGGCTTTGACGGTGCCATCGACTACAAGTCCGAAGATGTCGTAGCCGGGCTTAAACGCGAATGCCCGAAAGGCGTCGACGTGTATTTCGACAACGTTGGCGGTGACATCCTTGATGCCGTGCTCAGCCGTTTGAACATGAAGGCGCGCGTGGTGATCTGCGGCGCGATCAGCCAGTACAACAACAAGGAAGCGGTCAAAGGCCCGGCCAACTACCTGTCGCTGCTGGTCAACCGCGCGCGCATGGAAGGCTTCGTGGTGATGGACTATGCCGCGCAGTACGCCAGTGCTGCGCAGGAAATGGCCGGCTGGATGGCCAAGGGGCAGCTCAAGAGCAAGGAAGATATCGTCGAAGGCCTGGAGACCTTCCCGGAGACGCTGATGAAACTGTTCAGCGGTGAGAATTTTGGCAAGTTGGTACTGAAAATCTAAAATCACCACAAAACAAATGTAGGAGTGAGCCTGCTCGCGATAGCGGTGTGTCAGTCAACATTAACGTTGTTTGACACACCGCTATCGCGAGCAGGCTCACTCCTACAGAGTTTTGCGGTGCCTGATCAGGCGATTTCGGCGACAACCGAAGCCAGCGCCTGCGCCGGATCCGCCGCCTGGCTGATCGGACGGCCAATCACCAGATAATCGGAACCGGCATCCAGCGCCTGACGCGGAGTCAGAATGCGGCGCTGATCGTCCTGCGAGCTGCCGGCCGGACGAATCCCCGGGGTCACCAGTTGCAGCGACGGATGCGCGGTTTTCAGTGCCGTGGCTTCCAGCGCCGAGCACACCAGACCGTCCATGCCAGCCTTCTCGGCCAGCGCAGCCAGACGCAGCACTTGCTCTTGCGGCTCGATATCCAGACCGATACCGGCGAGGTCTTCGCGCTCCATGCTGGTCAGCACGGTCACGCCGATCAGCAACGGCTGCGGGCCGCTGCGCTTGTCCAGCTCTTCACGGCAAGCGGCCATCATGCGCATACCACCGGAGCAATGCACGTTGACCATCCACACGCCCATCTCGGCAGCGGCTTTCACGGCCATCGCGGTGGTGTTGGGAATGTCGTGGAATTTCAGGTCGAGGAATACTTCAAAACCCTTGTCCCGCAGGGTGCCGACAATTTCTGCGGCGCAACTGGTGAACAGTTCCTTGCCCACTTTGACCCGGCACAGTTTCGGGTCCAACTGGTCGGCCAGCTTCAGTGCGGCGTCACGGGTGGGGAAATCCAGGGCGACGATGATAGGA
>Ga0105250_10001858_pt1 | contig 10997 bp, 8 predicted proteins | sample KBSS54metaG_FD_80425 | JGI IMG/M metagenome (GOLD analysis project Ga0105250, IMG submission 80425) | Switchgrass rhizosphere microbial communities from Kellogg Biological Station, Michigan, USA - KBS S5-4 metaG | ecosystem: Host-associated > Plants > Roots > Rhizosphere > Soil | place...
CGGCCCCGGGAAAACATGTGCGGATCGGCGGTGAGGATCAGTGTATCAATACCCGGCGTGGTGTTGAGAACCTGCCGCACCTTCGCAAAGCACTCCCTGAGCGAGTCTCCCCCAGAAGCAATGCTGTAGGCGGGTCCCTGCAGGTTCTCATTCAGGTAGTCGTTGAGCGGCACCGCGAAATGCGAATCGCCCGCAAATACGGTGCGGACATTTCCGTGGGCGGCAAGCGCACTGACCTGCTCCGTGTACAGGCGTTCGCGCTGAAAGAATCCGGATGTCTCGTAGGTAAAGACATGCCCGGCGGCAAACAAGAGGAGTGCCACCACGCACTGCGAGACCAGCCGGAGCCAGGAGAACGAGCGCGTCAGCTGCAGGGTTGTGATGTCGGGAGCGGACATGACCAGGCTTCCCCGTCAGAACTGAAAGTAGATGAAGTCCAGCGAAGCGCCGGTATACCGGAAGAACAGCGTGATCACGAATACGAGGGCGCACGCAGGCCAGGTGAGCAGCGCGGCGCGCTCACCGAGCTCGAGCGCGTACTTCTTGTCACGCTGCCACCACTCCATCGCCAACAGGAAGCTGATCGCCAGACCCGCATAGGCAACCGTGGTCAACAGACCCATGGAACGCAGGATCGAAATCGGGCTGCTGAACAGCGACGGCGAGGCGATTTCACCCACTACGCGCCACGCGCCCGAGATGGTCGGCGAGCGAAAGAAAATCCAGGCGAGTACGGTGAGCGCAAAGGTCACCAGGATGCGCAGCGCAATGGTCGGAACCCGCACGAAAGGGTTGCGGGAGGTGGCTGGCCGCGCCAGCGGCTCTCCGATGAAGACGCGCGGGATCACATACAGGCCGTTGAGAACGCCCCAGACGATGAAGGTCCAGTTCGCGCCATGCCACAGGCCGCTCAGCGTGAACGTGACCAACAGATTGAATGCCTGGCGGGCCTTCGAGGCCCGGTTGCCGCCCAGTGGGATGTAGACGTAGTCGCGGAACCAGCTTGACAGGGATATGTGCCAGCGCCGCCAGAACTCAGGATGGCTCTGCGAGAAATACGGCGTGGCGAAGTTTTGCATGAGCTCGAATCCGAACAACCGCGCCGTACCGAGCGCTATGTGCGAATACCCCGAGAAGTCGGCGTAGATCTGGAACGCAAACAAAACGGAGCCCAGGAGCATGACGCTGCCGGGCAAGGCTCCGTTGTGATTGAAAATGGCATTGACCACGGTTGCGCAGTTGTCCGCGACGACCAGCTTGCAGAAGAAGCCCCATAACATCTGCCGCAGCCCGCTGGCGAAAGCCTCGGGCTCCATGACGCGCGGCACGAAGAACTGCGGCAACAAGTGACGGGCCCGCTCGATCGGGCCTGCGACCAGCTGTGGGAAGAAGGCAACGTAGGCGAAGAAACCGATCGGATCGCGGACGGCGCGCATTTCGCGCCGATACACAGCGATGGTGTATGTCAGTGCCTGGAAGGTGTAGAAGCTGATTCCCACAGGCAGAATCACCTTGAGCGTCGGTGCCTGCAGCTGCACGCCTATCCCGGCAAACGCTTCGATAAAGGAAGAAACGAAAAAATTGTAGTACTTGAAGAAGCCGAGGACGCCGAGATTGACGCCAATGCTCAGTAAGATCAGTGCACGTCGGTGCCGCGGTTGCTCGGTCCGTTCCAGCCCGATGCCAACCAGGTAGTCATTGAGCGTCGTGCCGAACAACAGGCCGAGAAATCGCCAGTCCCACCACCCATAGAAGACGTAGCTCGCGGCGAGCATCCAGGCATTCTGGGCGCGCAGTCCCGCTCGCCGCAGCAGCACGTAGACGAGCAGGACGAGAGGCAGAAATAGAACGTAGTCAGAGGAATTGAACAGCATTAAAACGGACTAACCAACGCTCTTGCCTCTTGTGTCAAACGCTGGCTACGGCGGCGACCTTCTTGCTGAGGATCTTGACCTTCTTGCCATAGAGCATGAACAGTACGCGGAAAACAGCCTCGAGCGTCGCTGTCACCGCCAGACCTACGTAGTTTAGCGGATTCTTCCAGAACACATACAACTTGAGCGCGAAAGGACGCACCGCGCCGAAACCGGCCAGCTGCAGAATCTGGCCGAGGCTGTATTCAGTCACGTTGTAGAAGTGATCGATGTTATGCGACAGGTTTTCCGAGCCCACCATGGGGTTGGCGCCGTTCATCGCATACACGACGACCCGCCCGCCCGGGCGCAACGCCTGTCTGCACAACGTCAGGAACTCGACCGTCTCATCGAGAGTCAGGTGATTGAGCTCCTGCTCCGGAATGATGACATCGTACTCGGAGCGTTTGTCGGCGAGGAACTCGAACGCCCGGGCCACTTCGCAGGGCAACTGGCGCCGCCGGGCCACTTCAACCTTGGCCGCATCCGAATCGATGCCGAGCACCGCGCCGTAGCCGCAGTCGCGCAACATCTTGACGAGGTAACCGGGACCACAGCTGATGACGAGTATCCGCGCCTGCCTGTCGGCCGGCATATGCCCCAGGTAGTTGGCCCGGTAGTAGGCGGTGAAAGAGGTGAATCCCTTCTCGACATCCTTCGGTGCCTGCCAATAGGAGTCGAACGGCTCCAGCCGCGCCGCCAGCCGTTCCGAGCGGCCCACCGGGTTGCCTTCAGCAACCCGGGGAGCGCCTTTGTCATAAGCTTGCAGACTGGCCTCGGCCCTGGCGGCCGCCGGCGGCGATGGGCGAAAATTGGCATTCATCGGCGCGTTTCCCCGTATCTGACGCTGGTGCGATTTAGAAAGCCGCGGCAGCCTGATCGGTTCCGCTTCCCCGCGGCCAACCGGCAGCCTTCAAAAGACGCGACTTTCAACCGCTCGCTTGGGCAGAATACACGCTGCCGGGGTAACGCGGGACCTTCATTAAACATTGCGGATCTTATTCTGTAACTATGAATATCCACCGCTGGGCGGTGGCGGCGGCGTTGTCATGGCAGCCATGGCACGCTCGCTGGCAGAACGGCACGACGTGACGGTCCTGACCTCGCGCGCGGGGGAGCTTCCATCCGAAGGGATGGATGCCAACGTCAAGGTTGTGCGCGTGCCGGTCTTCTTCCGGCGTCATCTCGCTGTCGCCAATATGCCCTCCATGGCCGCCTACTTGCCCATGGGACTGTTACGCGGCCTGAAGCTGGGCCGGGAACGCCGCTTCGACGTCATCAACACCCACTTTGCCGTGCCTACGGGACCGCTGGGTGACTGGCTGTCAACGCGCCTGGACATTCCCAACGTCCTGTCAGTGCATGGTGGCGATTTGTACGATCCTTCAAAGAAGAGCTCGCCTCATCGACATGCGTTTTTGCGCCGGGCCGTCGCACGCCTGCTGCGGCGCGCCGACAGTGTCGTCGCCCAGTCGCGCGATACGGCCCGAAATGTCCAACAGATATACGGTGTCGAGCGCAAGGTGGAGCTGATACCCCTGGGAATCGACCGGCCACCGCAAAACGTCCGCGCGGAGCGCGCTGATTTCAACCTTCCGGAAGATGCCTTCGTACTGGTAACCGCGGGCCGCGTGGTACCGCGCAAGGCGAGCACTCAGTTGATCGAGACCCTTGCGGCGTTACCGGACGTGTTCCTGGTCGTAGTTGGCGATGGGCCCGAGGTGGGAGCCGTGAAGCAACGGGCGGCCGAGCTGGGAGTCGAGAATCGGTTGCGCATGCTCGGCTACGTGTCGGATGAGGTGAAGTACAGCGCCTACGCGGTCTCCGACGTATTCGTGTCTACAGCTCAACACGAGGGCTTCGGGTTGGTATTTCTCGAGGCGATGTCCTTTGGATTGCCGGTCGTTTGCTACAACCGGGGCGGCCAGACGGACTTTCTCTCGACCCCCGACACCGGGGATGTCATACAGTTGAACGACCTCGAGGCTTTCAACAATGCGGTGCGGGCGCTGCGCGGCTCACCGCAACGTTGCGTCGCCGTCAGGCGGCACAATCTCGAAAAAGTGGAAGAATATTTCATCGCGCGCTGCGCCGAACGCTACGAGGAGCTGTTCGAAGCCGCGATAGCGGCTCCCCTGGGCAGCGCCGCGCGACTGGAGCACGAATAGCATGTGTGGAATTGCCGGAATCGTGGGCAATAATTTGGTGGCGGGCGCCGGCTTGCCGGATGGCATGCGCAGCATGCTCACCGCCCTGCGCCATCGCGGCCCGGACGGCGAGGGTGTCGAGTACGACAGCAATGCAATTTTCGGCCATCGCCGCCTCTCCATCATCGACCTGGACGGCGGCCGCCAACCGCTGGTCAACGCCGACAAGTCCATCTGGCTGGTATGCAACGGCGAGATCTACAACTACAAGGAGCTGCGGGCGGATCTCGAGGCGCGCGGCCATCGCTTCCTGACCCACAGCGACTGTGAAGTCATCATCGGCTTGTAAGTCGAGTATGGCGACCGCCTCGTGGACCACCTGCGCGGCATGTTTGCCTTCGGACTGTGGGATGCGCGCAAGCGCCGCCTGCTGATCGGGCGCGATCATCTCGGTCAGAAACCGCTGTACTACGCCAACACGGCCCGCGGCTTCGCCTTCGCCTCCGAGATCAAGGCGTTGTTGGCATTCGACCCGGCTTTGCGCGAGCTGAGCCTGCCGGCGCTGGACCAGTACCTTGGGCTGCGCCTGATAGCACCGCCGCTGTCCATGTTCCGCGGTATACGCAAATTGCCGCCGGCGCATCTGCTCGTGCTCGAGGCCGGCCGCGAGCCCGCCATCAGTCGCTTCTGGAGCCTGAGCTACCAGCCGAAACTCACCGGCTCGGACGAGCAGTTGCTCGATGAGCTCGAAGCGCGGATCGACGAGTCGCTACGCCTGCACCTGGTCAGCGATGTCCCTGTGGGGGCCCTGTTGAGCGGTGGACTCGACTCGAGTCTCCTGGTTGCAATGCTGGTGAAACGCATCGGGGTCAAGGACCTCGCGACATTCACGGTGGGACTGCCGCATCAGCGCTTCGACGAAGCGCCGCATGCCCGCGCTGTCGCCCGGATGTTTGGCACCAGTCACCATGAGCGCAGCCTGTCCCCGTCCCTGGTAACTCTGTTGCCGGATCTCATCTATCACCTCGATGAGCCTTCCGACCCGCTGTCGTTATGCACGTACCACGTTGCCGAGCTTGCCAGCCGGTCCGTAAAGGTGGTGATTGGTGGCGACGGCGGCGATGAGCTGTTTGGTGGGTATGACCGCTACTACGGTAACTTGTACGCAAACCATTATGCGCGGGTACCCGCGGCACTGCGGCGCCACGTGCTTGGACCTGCCCTGGCGCTGATTCCGGAAGCAGGCTGGTATAAGAGCGTCGGCCATCAACTTCGCTGGTTGCAGCGGCTCTCCTTCCTGTCAGGCTCCAGCCGTTATGCGGCGAGCTTGAGTTATTTCTATTTCGACGAATCGATGCGTGCTGAGCTGTTTACGCCGGATGCGCTGACACAGCTGACCGGCATGCACGCCGAGGATGCGATTCGCGCGCCTTACGATGCGGCCACGGGCGATCCTCTGGATCACATGCTCGCGGCCGACAGCCAGGTGCGGCTGCCGGATCACCCGGTCATGATCACCGACCGTATGTCCATGAGTCACGGGCTCGAGGCACGCAGCCCCTTCATGGATCATCGACTCGCGGAATTCGCCGCACGCCTGCCTTCCAGCATGAAGATCCGGGGCCGCTCGCTGCGCTGGGCTCAACGCAAGCTGGCCGGCCGCTATCTGCCGCGCGAGATTCTCGACCGCCCGAAGCAAGGCTTCTCTTCAGCGTTGCCCTACATGCTCAAGCAGGAGTACCGGCGCCTGTACGAATGCGTCCTGCCCAATTCGCAACTCGTCGAGGCAGGCGTCCTCAGACGCGGGCCCATCGATGATCTGTTGCGCGAGCATCTGTCGGGCCGGGCCGATCACGGCAACCGCCTGTGGCTGCTGATCAATGCAGAGCTCTGGTATCGAATGATGATCTGCGGCGGCAGCCGCGAATCGCTGCGCGCGGAATTGGATGCTGCAGGATTATCTGCGGCCGCAGCATGAACCGCTTCACCAAGATCCTGCTGCGGCGATTCGCCCGCGCCGCCCGCCCGTACCTGCAATCCCACGGACTGCTGCGTACGTCGAAGGTGTTCAATTCGTCGGCGCTGGTCTGGGAGCCAGGCGCCGAGCGCGTCATCGTGCTGGCGCCGCACATGGACGACGAGACTATCGGTTGCGGGGGCGCGATTGCGCGTCACGTGAAAGCCGGAGCCAGTGTGCACACCGTGTTTCTGACCGATGGCAGGCACGGCAGCGGCCGGCTGCAGGACCTGCGTGGCGAAGCGCGCCGTGCTGCTGAACTCGAGGTCGTAGCAACGCGCAAGGACGAAGCACGGCGTGCGCTCGAGACGTTAGGTGTCCATTCAATCTCATTTCTCGATGTGGAAGACGGCACATTGGAGAGCGACCCTGGGGTCGTCGGGCGTCTGGCGTCACTGCTGCAGGCTCAGCAGCCGCAGATCGTGTATGTCCCCTGCTTCCTCGAGCAACATCCCGATCACTATGCGGCGAGCCGCATACTGCTGGAAGCAACGCGCGGCTTGTCCCTGCGCTTCCAATGCCTGGCATACGAGGTCTGGACGCCGCTGTTTCCGAACTGTCTCGTCAAGATCGACGACGTCGTCGAACTGAAGAAAACAGCGTTGGCGCACTACCGCAGCCAGCTTGCGGACCTGGACTATCTGCATACCTCGCTGGCGCTGAACGCCTACCGGTCGGCCGGCTTTGCGGCAAAATACGCACAATATGCTGAAGCGTATTGCTCATTGCCAATAGAGGATTACCGCAGAATGTTCGACGACTATCGGGGCGGCTGAAACCGGATGCGCATCGGGGTCATGTTGAGGCACTACGATCAACACGGCGGCGGCGTGCGCGTGTATACGCGCGCCTTGCTGAATCAGCTTCTCCAGCAGCAGGACGGCCACGAATACGTCCTGTATTTCAACAGCCCGGCGCTGCTGGGCACGTATGCCGGCAACCCCAGGGTCCGGGAAGTCAGCGTCGCGGGCAAATCAGTATTCTGGTGGGACCAGGTGAGCCTGCCGCGAGAGCTGCGCAAGCACGGCGTGGATGTCCTGTTCAACCCCAAATATTCCGTACCCCTGACCGGGAAGCAACCTTGCGTATGGGTGTGCCACGGACTGGATTGGTACGTCATGCCATGGGCCTCCCGATTTATCGACCGGTTGAGCCATCGGCACCTGATTCCGCGCTACGCGCGTCGCTCCGCCGCCATCGTTGCGGTTTCCGAAGTGACGCGCGAGCACCTGATCGAATTCCTCGCGGTGCCATCCGAGCGGATTACCACTGTTTACACCGGTATCGACGATGCGTTCAGATTTCAACAAAACAGCGACGCGCTGGCAGCCACGCGCGCAAGTTATGGCCTCCCCGAGCGCTATGTGCTCTACGCGGGCGCGGTCTACCCTCCCAAGAACTTCAGGCGCCTGGTGCAGGCCTATGCGCAGGTCGGTCCTGAGCTCGGAGTCTCGCTGGTGATCGCCGGGGGAACCAACCGGTTCCTGTCCGCGGATGAGATCCGCGAGCCCGAGCGCCTCAAGCTCGGCCGCTGGGTGAAGTGGGCCGGGTGGGTGGACTCCAACAAGCTGCCCGCGTTCTACCAGATGGCGCAGGCACTGCTGCTGCCCTCGCTGTTTGAATCCTTCGGCCTGCCCATACTGGAGGCAATGGCCAGCGGCTGCCCAGTGGTCACGTCCAACTGTTACGGCTCAAAGGAAATCGCAGGCGATGCCGCCGTGCTGGTCGACCCGCTGTCCGTGGACAGCATTGCGGAGGGTATCCGCCGCGTGCTGACACAGCCGCAACTGCGGGAGAACCTGATTGACAAAGGCCGCAGGCGCTCGCAATCATTCACGTGGGAACGCTGCGCCCGCCAGACACTCGACGTCCTCGAGCGGGTCGCAAGACAAGGGGGTTGAAAAACACGCCCGGCGGCAGGCTGTAGGGTTTGCAGCGTTCGGCCGGTAACCGGAAAAACAGGCTAAGGCTCGTTCAAATGACTGATCGCGCACCCTCAGTTCGAATTGTCGTACTCTGGCATGCGTTGGTCGCGGGCCTGCTGTTCGTCGTGGCTGACGAGCGGGTTACGGGCACGGCCTTCTGGAATGGCCGGCGCGAGGAGTTCCTGGCCAGTCTGTTTCTCGTCGGTGCCTACCTGGTCACGGCGCTGATATCGATCATCGCCGCGGCTCGCGGCAAGCCTCTCAAGCCCGCCACCGTCGTGGCAACCAGTCTGTCCGTATTCGGACTCGCATTCTTCCTGCTGCTCGTGGTGGCGCGCCCGCCGCCCTACTCGCGCGCGCTTCTCACCTCCCTAGTGGCGGTTGCGTTCGTGTCCATACTCGCCAGCGCCGTATTGGGCCGCTTTCGCTGGCCGGCGCTCGCAGTGTTAGGTGTCTGTCTTGCAGCGCTTGCGGGCATCGATGCATACCACACATTCGGACCGCCGCGGCCGCCCGCCATAACGCACACGACCAAAAACCTTTCAACTGCGCTCTACACCGTGCAGATGGAAACTTACGAGAATGCGTTACCGAAGTCCGTCGTGCGCGGCGGAGCCATTGCCGCGGTCGGCGATCAGTACCTGCTTGCGACCGGTGACGGCCGGCTGTACGTGTTCGCCTGGCCCGCGGGAGGAAAATTCACAAAGCCGCGGCTGCTGCCCAACCGCGTGCCCTTCAACCCGCAGGACTTCATCCTCGACTCCCACACCCACTGGGCCGAGTCCATGGCCAACAAGGACTCCGCAGATGGCATGAAGGGAGTGCAGACCTGGCAGTTTCGCACGGCCGATGTGCTGGTGAAGGAGGACGGCGAGCAGCTGCGCGTGTTTACATCGCATCATTACTGGGATACGCGGAACAAGTGCTTCACGGTCCGGGTTTCGATGCTCGAGGCGCCGCGCAAGGACTTCCTGGCCGGAACCGCAAACAATCCCTGGCAGACCCTGTTTCAGACCACTCCCTGCCTGCCCCTTCAGGGACCCGACAGCCTGCATTCCAACAACCCGTTCGGCGGCATGGAAATCGGCGGACGCATGGCGCTCACCGGGCCGGATGACCTGCTCCTCACCCTCGGTGACCATGACTTCTCCGGGGTGGAATCCTCTCGGGTGCTCGCCCAGAATCCAACGGCCCAGTACGGCAAAACCATCCTGATTCATTTGCAGAGCAAGAGCAGCGAGATCTTCACCTCTGGGCACCGCAATCCCCAGGGACTCTTTCAGGACAGCGCAGGCGTCCTCTGGGAGTCCGAGCACGGCCCCCAGGGTGGCGATGAGCTCAACATCCTCAACAAGGGCGCGAACTACGGCTGGCCCACCGTGACTTACGGCACGGACTACGGCTCTGCGGCCTGGCCGCTGAATGCCCACCAGGGGCACCACGACGGCTTCGTCGAACCCGTGTTTGCCTGGGTGCCCTCCATCGGAGTTTCCAACCTGGTGCGCCTGCAAGGGGAGGCCTTTCCGGGCTGGAAGGATGACCTGCTCGTGACGTCTCTGCACGCGCGCTCGGTGTTTCGCATCCGGATCGCAGGCCGCAACGTGATCTTCGCGGAGCCCATCGAGATCGGCGACCGGATCCGCGACATCATCGAGGGTCCCGACGGCCAGATCCTGCTGTGGACCGACAACTACAACCTGATATCGCTACACCAGGCCAAAGGGTCCAGCGGTGCCGTCCTGTTTGGCACCCGGTGCGGCAACTGTCACAAAATCGACCAGGGAACCAACAACGGCTACGGCCCGGACCTCTACCGGATCGCCGGGCGCAAAGCCGGGACAAACGCCAGTTACGACGGCTATTCGCCGGCCATGAAGGCTTTCGGCAAGACCTGGACCCCCGAGCAGCTGGACGCCTTCCTGACCAACCCACAAGCGGTGGTGCCAGGCACGCTCATGAGCTTCCCGGGAGTGAGGGACAAGCAGGAGCGGGCTGCCATCGTGACATTCCTCAGCGGATCCAATTGACGGGGGCGCCTAGCCTGTCAGATCACGGGCGAGCTGTCCGGCATAGGTCGGCGAACTGCTCGACGATCGCTTCCAGATCAAAGGGCGCGGCGGCGGCTCGCGCCCGCTGGCCAATGGCAGGCCAGGCATCAGTGTGCGCCAACACTTCGTCAATGACTTTGACAATGGCCTGAGAATCGTCTGCCCGGAACAGAAAGCCGTTGACACCGTGTTGAATCGACTCTGCAGCCACCCCTACCGGTGTTACCGCGACGATCATTCCGCACGCCAGGGCCTCGACGATTCCCAGGCCGAATCCTTCATAGAGACTGGGAAACAAGAACACGTCGGCGGCCCGCAGATAGTCCTGAACGCGGTCGGTTGCGCCGGCCATGGTCGCGTGTGCTTCCAGATTCAGAGCCCGAATCAGCCCCGAGAGCTCCGCCTCACAGTCATCGAACGAGCCGGCCCCGCTGCCCACGATAACCAAATGCAGCTGCGGGTGACGGGCTATGATCTGCGGCCAGACCTCGACCAGCCGTACAATGCCCTTGGCTCGCGACAGACGTCCCGCAAACAACACCACGGTTGCCGTCTGCGCCAGTGACATTTGCTCTCGCAGCTTCGCTCGCTCGTCCGGGCTTGCCGGCTGGAACCGGCGCAGGTCGATTCCGTTCGCAATCCGAGCTATTCGCGCCGGAGCTACTCCCAAGCGCAGCAACATGTCCTCGACCTCACGCGAGATCGCTACTACCGGCTCGGCTCGACTCAACACATAGCGTTGGACATGCGCGAGGACTCCATGCAGTAGCCGTCCCGCATGGCCCATCGAGCGCAGGCTCTCAGCCGAGAGCGGCTCGGCGAGCTCGAAAGTGGATTCGATGCGGATGATGCAGCGCTTGCCCAACAGCCGGCAGACAGGGATTGCGGCCAGTGGAATGACCTTCAGGCCGGAGACGATCACGACATCGTAGCGGCCAGACTCGGAC
>Ga0105250_10001861_pt1 | contig 10987 bp, 9 predicted proteins | sample KBSS54metaG_FD_80425 | JGI IMG/M metagenome (GOLD analysis project Ga0105250, IMG submission 80425) | Switchgrass rhizosphere microbial communities from Kellogg Biological Station, Michigan, USA - KBS S5-4 metaG | ecosystem: Host-associated > Plants > Roots > Rhizosphere > Soil | place...
AGCAGCTTTTATCTTTTTATCTCTTCGTTAATTCTTTCTCATCTTTCATGCTATAGTAGCCTAAATTAACAACAATTAAGAAATAACCGCCCATAATCCCTACTGCAAAAGCCCACATCACCATATGGTGCTCAATTTCATACATAATAATAGCACCCAAAATAGCAGCGGCAAAACGGTTAAACATACCGAGCGTCGGTGCTTTCGTTTTCTTTACAATGCTATCTCCAAGCTTCTCAATTCGTCTCCCTAAAAGCCAAACACAATACATACTTACGATAAGTCCAATTCCTGCACCTAGAAAATGCGCTGAAAACGGCGTTAACATCCAGCCTAATAGCAGAATACCTAGTAAATAATACGATTGAATTTTAAACGATCTTAATGACATACTAATCATGCTGTACCCCTCTTCAGTAGTTTTAATCTATCCAACAAAAGCTGTATAACTCATTTCTTTCGAGTTCATACTACTTAAAATTCTCTTCACTCAAATTAAAAACAACATAAACCCAATGTTTATGTTGTTTAAATGTTTTCAGAAAATAATATTATACAAGATTTCGAACATCATATTCTTATAATTTGTGACGTTTTTCCAAACATTTTTCGTCCATTTATGAAAAAAGTGATATCAATCTATGAACATACGGATATGATGTAATAAATACACAAATAAAGGGGGCGTCTAATGATTTATTTTTTAATGGCTCTCATTCATCTCATTGTCCCTGCACTTATTGGACTTTCGCTATATTGGTACACGAAAAATCATAGTATTTTCTACGCTGTCCTCGGTGTTCTCCTTCCAGGTATTATTCTTATCACACTCTTCCGTATTCCATTTTTAAACTTAATTCCACTTATTACTGCTATCTTATTTCTCGTCTTCTTACCAAAAATAAAAAAATAGGAAAGCAGATCATAAGTGATCTGTTTTCCTATTTTGATATAGGTTCCTGTACGGTAGTATGAACTTTTACTTTCTCCAATTTTACAAACCATAGACCAAAGAAAATGATTATCCCACCGATCATTTGTTGTAATGAAATAGATTCATTTGCCCATATAGCTGCAAATAAAACCGCTACAATCGGTGTAATATACATATATACCATCGTATGGGATGCCCCAATTTTTTGAACACCGATATACCACATTACTAAACCAAATACTGTTACAAAGAAAATAGAATATAGTAAAGCAAATAGTGTCATCCCTTTTGTAATGTGAAACGGCATGACAAATACATGTGGACCACTTAATAATAAAAGCGGAATTGCTCCAACTAATGCCGACCATGCAGTAACACGTAGTGCTGAATATTTTTTAATTAATGGCCCTGCTAAAACAGGATAAAGCCCCCAGCATATTGATGTAATCATTCCAATTCCATTCCCGTAAAAAGAACTAGCGAGTGAATGCCCCGCTACTAAAACTAATGCTGCACCCACAAAGGCAATCATAGAACCAATTAACTTCCGAGAAGAAAACTTTTCTTGTTTCAAAAAAACCGCAAATAAAGTTGTAAAAATAGGTGAAATAGAAATGAGTAAAGAGGCATTTGTAGCGGATGTATATTTAACAGTTTCCATAAATAACGTTTGATATAGTACAATACCTACAAAACTAACAACGATTAATCTTGGTATATCTTTTCGCTCCACATAAAGCGACTTTTCAATAAAGAATGTAAGCAATAACAGTAACGGTGCCGCCGCCATCATCCGAATAGCAGTAAACTCAATTGCTGTAAATTCTACAAGTCCATATTTTGCAATGGTATAGTTAATACCCCAAATCATAACCACACTTAAAATTAATAACTCAATTCCCCATCTTCTCATGCGTATCCCCTCCGCAAAGAAAATTATACAGAAAATTCAATCATGTGTACATTTCATTATGTGAAAAAATCTTTTTATTGTATCAAGAGCTTTACTTTGACACATGAAATTATATCGGCGATTTTTAAGTATATCGACTTATCAACAAAAAACGGCAATAATAACACCTTATGCAATAAAAAAGACGATTCCAAAAACATATTGGAACCGTCTTTTCTTTATTATACTCGAACATGTAACTTCATATTTGGATTATAAAACTGGCTCGGGCTTTTTAACTGAAGAGTTCCTCCACCTTCATGCCAATCAACCGTTAACTTATCATCCATAAATACAAGCTTTGTACGATCGGCGATAAAGCTAAGTGTACTTGATTCAATATCTACATCACGCTCATCTTTTTCAGCTACAGCTACTAAATCAATGATTCCGCTCATAACACAACCGCAACCTTCATTATCGTAAAATAATTTTATATATTTCGCTTCATTTGGAATCGTATCCATAATTTTTTTATATGCTGCTTCTGTTACAGTAACGTACATCTGTTAATGTTCATCCTTTCTTCTCATATCATTCATATATTGTACCACTATTTTTCTAAAACTTTGTATACAGAAAATTAAGACTAATATACAATGTATGTGATAAAGGAGGTTCTATCACTGATGTCTCAACTAAAGCGATATCCTATTTTATTAGGCCTATTAGGTAGCTTTTTTATTTCTAGCGGAATGATATTACAACATATACTTCCCTATTCTCCTTCTATTGGTTGGATTCTAGGTTTTATTTGTTTCCTATCCGCTTCTTATTTTGCCATGAAAAACAAAAATAACTAATAGAGTAAGAATTAGTTTAAGGAGGATAACACAACATGCCAGCTTTAAAAGAAATAGAACAATCACTCAATCATATATTCCAAATCGAAAAATACGGAAAAGACATTGCCTTTAGTCGCTTTATCCCTGCTGTATATGATTCTATCCAATTTCCATGGCAACAATTTTTTGAAGCAACTTTTGTAGAGCTATTTAACGGTCTTATGATACGAGGGGCTGAAAATGTAAACAAAGTATTTTTATCTGTATTCCCTACAGATGACGTTCTTGAAGCTTTCATTTCACAATCGACACCTGGTGATTTACTCTTTATGCATCATCCACTTGTAATGGAGTGCGGTGATCCGCTTGGAAAATCAGGCCGTGGTTTTATTCCCATTCCAGAAAAATATTTGCAGGCGATAAAAGAAAAACAACTTTCTATATATACATGTCACGGACCAATGGATTTTCATCAAACGTATGGAACAAGCATTTCAATCGCAAAAGCACTCCAAGCCAGTGTAATTGACGGATTTGCTTACGGTGGTCCAGAAAGCGAGCCAGTCGGTCTCATTTGTGAAATAGATGAAACATCAACAGAAGCACTCCAAAAACGTCTAAAAAAACTCTTCCACATTCCTTACACAGACTTCGAAGGTAAACAACACGATTCCATTAAAAAAATTGCAATTATCGCTGGATGTGGCGATGTCGTATCTTTAATGAACGAAGCAGAAGAAAAAGGTGCTGAAGCATATATTGCAGGAGAAATCCATTGCCATATCGACAATGATTACGGTAGACATAAATACTCGCTCATTATGGATTATGTAAAAACAACGAATATGTCACTCATCGGTGTGTCGCACTCTGCCTCTGAATACTTAGTGAAAGAGACATTGATATATGATTGGTTTAAAGAGAACTTTCGTTTGGATATTACTTTAATTCCGCAGGAGAAATGGTGGTTATAAAAGGACACTTTAATTAGTGAAGATGGGTACACACATCAATTTATTTTTTACAGAATAAAAAAGGAGATCGCTCTCAAGTAAGTAATCTCCCTTTTTCGAATATTTTATCATTACATCGGCAACATTACCTTTACCGTCGTTCCAACTCCAACTTCACTTTCAAAGCTCATTTTACCGTTGTGGTCTTTAATAATTTTTTCTGTAACTACTAACCCTAAACCTGTGCCCGTTTCTTTCGTTGTGTAAAAAGCTTCATTTAACTTTGGAATTTTATCTTTTGGAATGCCGCACCCCTCATCTTTCACCTGAACGACGATTCCATCTTCTACGGTAACTTTAATCGTAATCGTCCCACCAACTGACATTGCTTCAATCCCATTTTTGATTAAATTAAAAAATACTTGTTTTAATCGTTTTTCGTCGCATGTAATTGACGGTATGTCTTTACTGTAAATACCTTGTATGTGCACCCCTTGTTCTAAAGCAGGCTTACCCATAACCCGAATAACATAAGCGATAATTTCTTGTATGTTATGAGTTTCTGATTCTAGCGATTTAGATTTCTCAAACCCACTAAGTTCTGTAGTAATTGTATGAATTCGTTCTACCTCTTGCTTCATAATATCGCTATAAATCTTATCCTCGGGATGCTTGTTCGCTTGTTTATTCACAAGTTTTTTTAAAGTTGCTAAAGGTCTTCTAATCTTATAGCCAATAACTGTTGCCATTTTTCCAACAGTTGCTAGCTTTTCTGTTTGTTTTATTTCTTTATCCATCATCTCAATCGTACGAATGTAAGACTGGAATCTCAAAAATATAATCCAACATATAATGGAGAATACGCTACATAATGCCATTGGGATTAAAACGAGAGAAGATTGAATAATGATTCCAATAAGAGCGTACCTTCCAACAATTATCCCTATAACTAACCAAAAATATTTTTTACTCACGAAGATTGGTGCAAATAAAATGAAAAATCCTTCTACTATATTTCCACCATCAAACTCAGCATCACTACCAGAATAAATCATAATATTATGGATAAAATCTAATATATTATAGCCAATTAAAATGATATACTTTACCGCAAATGGATTCTTCCATTTCATAAAATATATGCCGATGCAAAACAATATCACCATCCAAAAATAGAGCCATAAGCCTAAACCATCTTCGAATTTTCCTACTCCTTCTTGTTCTCCCCCTATTAAAGGTACGATAAATTCATAGGCAAGATCATATACAAAAAATATAATAAAAAATAAGCTTAAAAATACTTTGAGTGCCTTTATTTCTTCATTTTTAAATATATAGCCTTTATTCATATGGTAACTCCTAGCTTTTCTTCCACTTGGATTTCATAATTTCCAAACTTCATTGGAAGAATGATGTCTATTCTTGTTCCAATATCTCTTTCACTTACAATGCATAATTCACCAAGATGCTCGGCAACAATTCGATCCGCTACCGTAAGTCCTAGACCAATTTTATCTTGTTTCGTTGTATAAAAAGCCTCTGTCACACGGGCTAAATTTTCCTTCTTAATACCGTAACCACTATCGATTATACTTATCATCACATAATCTTTCCCTTTATTTTCTAATCGCAAATCTAAAATGCCACCTTGCTCCATTGCCTCCAGAGCATTATTTATGACATATAAAAAAACTCCTCTTATTTTTCGTTCATCACATTCAACTTCCACTGTTTTTTCTTCCACATTAGAAATAAGTTGAACATTTGATTCATTCATTTTTTCGTGAAGAGTTTTTACTGCTTGTAATACAATTTTTCCTACATCATGTTTCTCATAAATAGAAGGTTTACATGTAGCAACTTCCATTAACTCACTTATCATATTATTCATATTTTCTATTTCAAAGATCATTCGTTTATAAATAGGATCATCTTCATGCTTCTCTCGCTGTAATTGTGTAAATCCTTTTAACGAAGCAAGTGGATTTTTAATTTCATGCCCGACTGTCGCTGCCATTTTTCCGATCACTGCTAATTTTTGTGATTCACTAGCAATCTTAATACTTTCCTTTACAGCTGAAAGATATTGTAAAAATCGATTTAAAATGATGTATGCAGCTATTAATAAAAGTGTGTACATAATAAGAAACATAAACGCTTTTACTTCCTCTAATACAAATAAATAAATCACATATTTCCCTATAATCGTAGCAAGTAAAAACACAAAATACTTTTTATTTAAAAATATAGGTACAAAGAAAATGAGAATAATTTCTATTATATTTACCCCATCAAATGCCGCCTTATTATAAAGAATATACGAAAGTATATTAGCCATTTCTATCCCTATGTATGCAAATAAACATGTATATTTAACAAGGTTTGCTTTCTCTTTTTTTATTAAATATATATTCACGCCGAGTATTGCTGTTCCACAAATAACTTGCCATAGTATGTTATGTCCCTTATCCGTTAGCGATTTATTTTCTAATACGATTGCATAGAAAATTTGATATGCAGTAACAGTAACAAATAGCACCCATAAGAAAATTTTTGCATTCCTTTCTTCTTCTTTATATGATAGAAAACTTTCTTTCACTTTAACACCCCTTCAAAATAATATCTCGAAGAATACCATTTATTATAATAAATGATTTTCATAGACAAACAAAGATAAATCGAACATTTGAGGAAAATCATACCAACAGTGTAATATCTTCAGACTATATGCAAGCATAAAAACTACAATCAATAATACGTATATTATGGGAGGTGTTTTATATGGACGGCAAAAAAAATAAAAAGACAGAACAGCTCCAATCCTTTACACCCGAAAATGAAGGAAAGGAGATGACAACAAATACAGGTGTTAAAATTTCAAATGATGAAAACTCTTTAACTGCCAGTGATCGTGGCCCTACCCTTCTGGAAGATTTTCTTATGCGAGAAAAGCTTTCTCATTTTGATCGTGAACGAATTCCTGAAAGAGTCGTTCATGCACGAGGATACGGAGCACATGGCATTTTTGAGTTATATGAATCTTTAGAAGAGCTAACAATGGCACACTTTCTACAAAACCCTTCAAAAACAACACCACTTTTCGTTCGTTTTTCTGAAGTAGCGGGATCAAAAGGAGCCAATGAAACGAATCGAGATGTTAGAGGATTCGCTGTTAAATTTTATACAGAAGAAGGAAATTTCGACTTAGTAGGAAATAACATACCAATTTTCTTCATTCAAGATGGTATTAAATTTCCTGATCTTATTCACGCCCTTAAACCAGAGCCACATAATGAAATTCCACAGGGCCAAACAGCACATGATACTTTTTGGGACTTCATCGCCAATAATCAAGAATCAGCTGCAATGATGATGTGGATTATGTCCGACCGTACAATTCCAAGAAGTTTTCGAATGATGCAAGGATTTGGCGTTCATACATTTCGTTTCGTTAATAAAAATGGAAAGTCGCGATTCGTAAAATTCCACTGGAAGCCAAAGCTCGGCGTTCATTCGTTAATTTGGGATAGAGCATACTAACACATATAAGGGGGATACTTCATGTTTGTTACGGTCGAGAAAGATGTTCATATTTTTGTGCAAGACGTTAATCCCGGTCCCGGTAGTAAAACTGTTTTTTTCGTCCATGGCTGGCCTTTAAATCATCAAATGTATCAATATCAACTCAATGTTTTACCGGAGCACGGCTTTCGCTGCATCGCCATGGATATACGCGGAAATGGGCAATCTGATAAGCCATGGACTGGTTACACGTATGACCGATTAGCTGATGATATTGCAATTGTTCTGGAAGCACTCCAAGTAGAAAATGCTACGTTAGTCGGTTTTTCAGTCGGCGGTGCTCTTTCTATTCGCTATATGTCTCGCTACAATGGGCGTCGTATTTCTAAGCTCGCATTAATTGATGCCGTCTCTCCTTCTTTCGTGAAAAATCAAGAGTCCCCTTACGGTGTACCAAAAGAACAAGCAGATACCCTCATTCATCAAATGTATGTAAATTTACCAAAATTTTTAAGTGATGTATCTTTATCATTTTTCAATAGAAACTTAGGAGCTGCAACCCTTGAATGGTTTTCTTATCTCGGTATGCAGTCCGCTTCCTATGCTCTCATCAAAATTTTGCAAGCAGCTGCAAACGAAGACGTAACGAAAGACTTAAGTAAAATTAACGTTCCAACAAAAATATTCCACGGCGTTCACGACCAACTGATCCCATACAAAAGTGCTGAACTCACGCAAAAACGGATTAAAAATGCTCAACTACATGCTCTTACAAATAGTGGTCACGGCTCTCCAATCGACCAAGCAGATGAATTAAATGCAGAACTTATAAAATTTTTAAATTCATAGTTTCCTTACAGCAAATTCTTTTTTATTAACTATCTTTTTTGTTTCCCCAATTAAACCGGCCCATTCGTAAGTAAGAATAACTACGATACGAATGATACATTCTGTTATCTTCCCATCTCTTTTTTTAATTTATCCCATCGAATATCATTACAACTTATTTTTCCGTTAATATAATTTATTTTTCAAAGAAAGTGAAAGTATATGCCCTATAGGTTATTTGTTGAAGTGAATGAAGTTTTCACAAAATAAAATTCACACATTTCTCACAAATCAATTAATAAAACGATTACATTTTTGTTTATACTAAATGTACAAGTAATACTCCCTAAACCCAGCTTGTCTGGTTACCCCGTTAAATACTATGAAAAAAGGACTTGTATCCTATACAAGTCCTTTTTTGTTTCCCCTATTTAAAGAGTATATCTTTACTATACTGCTTTCCAACGAGTAAATCATATTGAATCATTTTATATTGCTCTAACATTTCTTTTTGTTTCTTTGTTAAGTCTTTAATCTCTTCGCCATTTTTATCAACTTTTAATTCATCTCTAAGCACTGGGATTTCTTTATATAATCCCGATAAAAATTGATAAAATGGTGATTTATTTAATCCTGCGTAATCAAAAACAAGATTTGAGAAATACATTGGACTTACTAAACCTAAGTTGTCATTTGGTATATCAAAATTTGCATACATTAACAATGGTGTTTCTGCCATTGATAATCTTTCACTTACAGTTTCTTCATTCTCTATATATCCAGCCTCTTTATAAATAGCCTTATTTGTCCCTAGTACTGGTAAATGATCTCCAAAAAAGACTAATAAAGTAGGTCTTTCTAATTCATCAAGCTGGTCTATTAAATATTTTAAAGCTTCATCGGAGCGCCTTACACCTTCCGTATATATTTCTAATTCTGCCTTCGATGCATCTTCTGTTAATCCATTAACTTCTATTTGATTTTCTTCAAATCGTCCCGGATTATACGGAAAATGATTTTGCATCGTTACCGCATGAATAAATGTAGGCTGTTTTCTCTTATTCAATTCATCTATTATTTCTTTACTCATAGACAAATCACTAACATTGTCCCCAGCTAATTCTTTATGCTTCATCGTATCTTCTGCATTAAAGTTATCAAATCCAAATACATTATATACAGTATCTCGTTTGTAAAATGAGCGATCAAAAGCATGAATTGCACTTGCATAGTATCCTTGTTTTTTCAATTCACTTGCAATAGATGGGATTTCTTTCTGACCTGTAACAGCTTGTTGATACGGTATAGAACCGGGCATTAACAAACTCATTGAATAACTCGTTAGCGCTTCAAATTCGGTATTCGCTGTATTCCCCCCAAATGTAGGAGCTATTGTTTGTCCACCTGGAAAATTCTCAATATAATGATGTAGATTCGGGACTGGATCTTCGCTAAATGAAAGATTCGTTAGTTTTGTAGGGTCCCAAAAAGCCTCGCTCATCAGAAATATAATATTCGGTTTCTCAGCTTTTTTTTGTTCACTCACATTAACACCATATTGTTTCTTTATGTCATTCGCAATTTGAAGCATATTTTCCTTTGAATATTTTTCTGGTTCCTGAATAACTGTCGTATCTAAGTTACTTAAAAATCCTAAAACCAAGCCATTTTGACCATAGTTCATATTTTGATTCCATAAAGGGAAGTATACCCCACCCTTTACAAATAACTTATTCACAAATGTATTAGGGTAATTACTAAACGCATACACCATAAACAGAGATGTACATATTAAAACAATTCGCATACCGATATGGATTTTTATAGATTTAATATGCTTTCGAATAGTAAAAACAACAAATGCAAATACAACTATACTAATGATTCCTATTAATATATTTTTCAAACTAAAATAATCCATAACCATTGGTATAACTGACTGCATATGCCCTATTTGTGTAAAGTCAGATGGATATAGCGGCTCTCCTCTGAACATACTCTTGAAGTAATTAACAATCCCTAAAATAATAAAAGAACAACTAGTTAACATTACACTTAGTAAAATTTTTCCAATTGAATTGTAAACTAAAATATACACCATATAAATGAGTAAAACGCTGAATAGGTACTGTGTATACTGCAAATAAATCCAGTTATTCACAAGCAAAAAATTCATATATTCTTGTATGAATATATAAATAAAAACTATTAAATGAGCTATTGGCAGCAATAAAATATGAACTCTTATAGCTGGTCTAAGTTTATTGATTATCCCTTTATTCAAATAATCAATAAAAAATAGTATGCTCCATAAAATTATAGTAATTATACTTAACGTGATTCCTTCATTAAAAAATAACTTCGTCTTCTCTAATTCGAAATAGCCTAATGTAATAACAAACAACGTTTCTAAAAAAACAGTCCATATTCCGCTAATAATGAAAGAAAGTAATGGGCTCTTTCTTTCTTGCTGAACAGAAAAATTATAACGAAATTCATTTCTTCTTTGTTGCTGAACTACAAAATCCAAACTCAACTTATTTCCCTCTTTTCTCTTCTTGTTTTCTTCTCTCTATTTCACCCCGCATCAGTAAAAAACATTATACTTATGATCTTTATATCTATTTTTATTATATATATATAACCTTAAATACCCCTTAAAAAATAACATTTTTTCGTACTTTTTACAACAAAACAGATTCTAAAAAGTACAAAAATACTGCATATACAAACTATATTACAAAAGGATTCTACCTTCAAAAAAAGTTAAAATTCACCGTTATTTTAGGAGATATAATCTATTTATTATGCAAATTAAAATACGAAGCAAAACCTGATCAAACTTGCAGGTTTTGCTTCGTATTTTGATTTCTATTTTTTATTCCTTACAAACTAAGAGGACAAATCATGATGCCTTTAAGAACGTGTTGAAACATCTACTATAAAAGAGAAACTATCCACATTCTCCATATAATACATACGATTACTATAAATACAAAATCAAAAAAATCTA
>Ga0105250_10001862_pt1 | contig 10985 bp, 13 predicted proteins | sample KBSS54metaG_FD_80425 | JGI IMG/M metagenome (GOLD analysis project Ga0105250, IMG submission 80425) | Switchgrass rhizosphere microbial communities from Kellogg Biological Station, Michigan, USA - KBS S5-4 metaG | ecosystem: Host-associated > Plants > Roots > Rhizosphere > Soil | place...
CGCATGTCGCGGGTTTCCCCCATCAACAACGGTGCATTCGCCTCGGTCACCCCACGGATGTAATCCCACAGCAAGGTAATGCGCTTCAGCTTGCGCAAGTCCTCCCGGCAGTACATCCAGAACGACAAAGAGGGAAAGGGTTAACCCAGTGATTACAAGGGCTTAACCACCATGAACACCCTTCCACAGGAGCACCCTGTCACAAGTGCTGTCACAAATCGCACGCTACCCTTGAGGCCAGTTTGCCGGCTGGCGAGTCCCTATCATTACCGACGACACGGTATCTACTACCTCCGCCTTCGTGTGACTGGCAGTGTGAGTCGCACGGTGTCTGTCTCCCTCAAGACCACTGATCGCAGATGGGCAATGCAAGCATCTGGTCGTCTCACGGCATCGCTTCAATCGTTCCACCTAGAACGCCCTGATGCCTCATGGAGCGATTTGAGGGCGCATCTGCTGATGTTGGTGAGCAGTACGCTAGTGTCTGCTGATGATGGCCACCCACTACGTCACTGGGGGGACTTGTACCGGAGCGTGGGTGTTATCTCTTCACCGGTATTAGCACCGCTTGGCGAGGTGATGAGTGCGGCAACGGAGCCACTGGCCACCCCGATGACTTTCGATGTGCTGGCGCAGCTCTACATGGCTGATCGTGGCGGAGACCAGAAGCCCACGACCTTGAAGGAGACGACCCTGTGCCACAAGGTGATTGCTGAGAATCTGGATGGGTTGGATTTGAGGAAGCATTCCAGGGAAGACCTTGTGGCATTCCGGGAGCGTTTGTCAGAAGGCCGGATGCCTTCGACAGTGAACAAACTGATCGTGAAGCTTTCAGCGGTCTTTACCTGGGCCGTCGAGAACGGGCACCTGAGCAGGACCTACGATAAGAAGCTGAAGCTTACAAAAGGGGTTGAATCGACCCGTAAGGCTTTCTCCCAGCGCCAGGTGAGCAAGCTGATGGACTATGCGAACGGCCTTCCAGAAGCATCATGGAAACGATGGCTGCTCAGCCTGGGAATCATCACTGGCGGGCGGCTGAAGGAGATATGCCAGTTAACAACAGGGGACGTTGTCACCATGGAGTCCGGCATTGTTGCCATTCACATCAACGAGGCAGGTGAGGGCAAGTCGATCAAGAACAGGCAGAGTGAGCGACTGGTGCCGCTTACTGATGGAGCATATGGATTCGACCTGGCCGCATTTTTAAGGTACGTCGATGTAGCCCGGTCTAGTGGGAGCGGATCACTCGCCCAAGTCGGCTACAGGCCGTCGGGTGAGTGGGTTAACCAGCAGGCTATCCCTGCTGCTTTAGGAGATACCTATGAGCGTGGCCTGGTCTTCCATTCACTGCGGCATTCCCTGGCTTCGTTGATGCAGGCCAAGGGGGTTCCTACTACCCACGCTCAAGCAGTTATGGGGCACGCGTCCGGTACGATTACCTTTGACACCTATGGTGCTGGGGTTCCACTTGAGACTATTGCACTTTTACTAAAAGGATTGTTCAAGGATGTTCGTACCCGACCTGTGAGTGGTTGAGAGGAGAGTGCGTCTGAAAACGTCTGAATTGGCGTTAACGGAACAAGTGCTTGTACTGGACAAGGCTTGGTGCCACTATTGACTCTCAATTTCTTCGGGAGGGGTACTTACAGTGGAAGTAGTAGTTTTGTCTGATGGCGAAATTGTCAATTTGCTTGATCTTGATGAGGATCATTTTAATGATATCAAGAGTAAGCGTATTGCACCTGCAAAGCTTCAAGAAACTTTAGTGGCATTTGCGAACTCAGATGGTGGTGATCTTTACGTTGGCATTGAAGACAAGTCGGCGCAGGGAGAGAGAATCGTTGGGTTTGCAGAGCCAGAAGAGGCGAATGCAATTATTTCAACTCTACTGGAAGGCACTGTGCCAGCCGTTGAAAACTTGGGCTGGGATTTTTTGGATACCAAGGATCGAGGTTTGATTCTTCATTTCTCCATTCCAAAAAGCCCCAAAGTTCATTATACGGCTGGAGGTGATTGCTTCATCCGAGTCAATGCTCAGAAGTTAAAAATTAAAGGTGAAAAGGTTACTCAGCTTGGTTACTCGAAGGGGGCTGAGTTGTATGAAAAGAAAGCTGTTGAAGACCTAGATGTTGACGACGTTGCGGAATCTGAAAGGCTTGCTTCATATATGGGGCGAGTTAATTCTGCACTGGAGCCTAAGGCTTTCCTGCGCAAGCAGAGGCTGTTGACTAAGAAGGATGGTGAAAGCTTTCCGAACGTTGGTTGCGTTTTACTTTTTGATGATAACCCACAAGCTACTCTCCAGACGAGGTGTGCGGTGAAGGTGTATCGCCTGCGTACCACCGAGGCTGAATATAAACGTGAGCACCTCGCGGAAATGCCGGTCACAGTAAATGGCTCGGTCGAGGAGGTAATCGCAGGGACTATAAAAAAAGTTGCTGAATATATTGATGGTGCATCCTTTATGGATGGCCAGAAGGTAGTAAAGCTGTCATACCCAGCGGAAGCGCTGAAAGAAATTCTTGTAAATGCTGTTCTTCACAGAGATTACAGCCTGAATGACGATGTCCATGTCCGTATTTTCGATAACAGGATCGAAATAAAAAGCCCAGGGCGCTTGCCGGGATATATGACCGTAGAAAACATATATGACGATCGTTTTTCTCGAAATCCCAATCTGGTTAGAATGCTTCATAATTTGCCTGATCCGGTTAACCATGATATCGGAGAAGGTCTGGATACTGCATATAATGAGTTGAAGAAAGCGGGGTTGGTGCCACCGGCATTTGAAGAGGTTGGAAATTCATTTGTAGTGACAGTGAGGCATCAGAAAATTGCGTCGGTAATTGAAGTAATTGAAAAATACTTTGAGGAGAATCCAGGGGGTGTAATAAATAATAAGCTGATTAGACAGCTAAGTGGTGAGGATGATATGCAGAAGGTCAAGAAGGCGCTTCAGACTCTGCGTAAAAACGGAAAAATTAAAGTTGTAGATGAAAGTGCAAATGCCTTCAATGTGACTTATGTGAAGGCATAGCTTATGGGGTGGCTGCTTAGGTGATTCAAGATGGGGGGTTATACAAGGTGTAACAGTGCTAATTGTTGGCTTGGAAGTCCTTGGGTTGTCTTTGTAGTTATGTGTCTCAAAGGCTAATTCTGCGAAGATGCTCAATCACGGAGGTAATCGCATCTGTGTTGGTGTCGAGTGCCTGTAACGCCGTCATCGCGTTGTCGTGAACATTCACAGAGCCACGCTGGCGAATCCAGGTGCTCAGTTCCTCGATAGCGGCTCTGAGGGCTGTCTGATTCATCAGCAGCAGCTCAAGGGCATCAGCGGTTGCAGCGGCTTTGTCGTCCATATCAGAAATTCCCTTATCCTAGCGGTGATGCACGATCCAGGGAGCTTACAGGACGTTGAGGCTTGCTTGCAGGGCACTGAGCCCAAGAATGGGCTGAGTGGAGGGGCATTTTTTCTAGGGCGGCTACAACCTAAATTTGTTCTACGGCACATTGCCCAGGCGGAAATATCGCCTGTGCCTCTGGCTGGAAAATATCAGAGGGGAGCTGCCCAATCGGCCGAAAACTTGACCATATGGCAAGCGGTGCTTAATACCCTTTGCGGCTCAGCAGGGGGCCGTAGCCAAGAATCGGCAAATATCATAGGGGTGATGCAAGTCACCCCAGGAACGTTGCTGTAATCGCTTCCTATAGCGTTACACAACCGATTTCATTGCACGCTGTACGGTGCTCAGGCTTACGCCAAGGTGCTCAGCAGCACCACGGAACGACAAGCCTTTAGTTACACCATCACCCGCAATAACAGCACGGATAGCAGCATCATCAACGGTCTTAGTGCGGCCCTTGTAGACGCCTTTCTCCTTGGCCTTGGCGATACCTTCCTTCTGGCGCTCTTTAATCATAGCCCGCTCGAACTGGGCTACGGCGCCCATCATCGACAGCATAAGGTGCTGGGTTGGGTTGTCCTCTCCAGTGAACTCAAGCTGTTCCTTGTTGAAGCGAATGTGGATACCACGCTTGGTTAGGTCTTCCACCAGCTTGAGCAGGTCGGCCAAGGAGCGGGCAAGTCGGTCAATCGAGTGGACAACGATGGTATCCCCCTCCCGCACGTATTCAAGCATCGCCTGAAGTTGGGGGCGGTCGGTAGTGGCACCGCTCTCCTTGTCAGTGAACACCTTGTCCAGGGCGATGCCGTCAAGCTGCCGCTCGGTGTTCTGGTCAACCGAACTAACGCGGATGTATCCGACCTTTGCCATTTCCCTGTCCCCTGTATTCATTAGCCTCTAGATGAAGAGAGTATGTCTGTATTCAATAACAAAAGCAAGCCTAATGAATACGGAATTCTGGGGGGATTTGTATTCACAAGCATGTAGCCGCTGGCGTTTAGCCCAATGAATACACAGTGGCGAGATTTGCCCACGCGCACTATGCTCGATCAGTCTTCAGTCAGAAGAGCCATCTGCGATGCGAGCAAGTCGACTGGGTGTAGCGCTCTGTCTTGTATATGTGATTCCGTCCATTATGTGCCTCGGGCTGGGGCTTTATGCTGACGACCCGAAGTCGTCGTTTGTATTCTTCCAGGCACCCATAGTTTTTCAATTGGCGGCACTAGACGTACTCGGAATGAGAGCATGGACCTCTTCACTTTCCTGGTTCGAAGCGTATTTACTATTAAGCGTTCCTGTTCCGTTGATGACGTACTTGTGCGGCGCCTGGCTGGAACGAGCTTTAAGGTGATGATTGTCTGAGTGCCGCCCCGGCATCACTTCCTGTGCGATTCAACCCTCTGCATCGCAGGAACGCCGAAATGCGGCGACAGGCGCGTCATTACATTCTTGAGATAGGGATTCCAGACTAGCTCTACTTCCCGGCTAGGCAAAAACTATGCCCGCTCTCACTTCAGGCAAATAACCATATAATTTAAGCGGATATGAGGTTAAAGGGAAGCCTGCTTAACCCGCCTGTAGCGAAAGCCCCGTAATTAGGGGCTTCGGCAGGGTATAGCGGAATGTGAGCACTGCCGCTGATGCTCAGGACAATTAGTTCGAGATTAGTTCTGCGTTTAGTAACGGTGGCTTGGTCTGTAGGGGCTGTAGTGCAACTTCGCCCTGGTTGGCCCTTTGAGCGTGCTGAGGTATGTCATAGCGAGCAGGGTCAGTCGTGGATGAGCCGCTCAACGTCTGCAACAAGGTCTGAAGGTTTACACCCCAGCGCAACAGCCAGCTTGAAGATGATGTTGATGGTGGGCTGGTGAACGCCCCTCTCGATGAGACTGACGTAATTGCGTTGTACATCGGCCTCCAGCGCCAGCTTCTCTTGCGTCAGTCCTGCTTGCTTCCGCCTTTCACGGAGAACCTTGCCGAATGCCAAGCCTGCGTCCAAACCTTGCCCCCTCTGTATGAGGTTGCACTGTCGGTTTAAGGGTGGCCTGGGTCTTCACAGTATGCTGTGAATTTCATCGATGGCATGGCATTATTGGCCTCACCCGAGGCTACCATCCAGCCCGAGCCCACCAGGCGTACTCTGCTGTGAGAGGTTGAGTCTTCCATGTTGTAGGTAGGGGAGGGCGTTTAGCACGTGTTGTACGTCGGTGCGCCCTGTAAGTCAGTAAGTCTAGTAAGGCCGTAAGACAAACTTTATTACTGATTTACAGGAGCTTAACCATGATCAACAGATACTCAGCGACCAGCACCATCCCTAGTTTTCAGCAAGATGCGGTTTACGCCTTTGCCAGCTCTTCCCGTACAGAAAGGACTGACCATACTCACCTCGTTCTTGTAGCATTGGGGGTGTGATGGATGAACCGTCAGGACGAAGTGGTAAAAGTCCCAGCGTACGCAATTGAGGCCCTGGCAGCCTACGTACCGCTGGGGGACGATAGCGTCGGACTTATGTTGCTTCTGCTGATGAAGATGGATAGCAACCGTGTGGTGAGGATCGACACGGATTTGCTACCACGCTATTTCACCATCAGGCGTGACCGATTTGACTACGCACTGTCCGGTGTAATCAAAAACGGGTGGGTACATTCAGTAGACCAGCGAGCGTTGCAAAGTGGTTTTCTGAATTGCGTTGTTCACTCTACCTTCATTGATTCAGACTTCGAAACTCTTATTGCGTTCTTTAATCCTCTCTTGCCTAATACATGTAAACGGATTGAAGGGCTGTTGAGCTTCGAGTAGCTCTGCTGAATAGGGCAGGGATGCCCGTATCGGTCCAAGTGTTATCAAGTGGTTGAAGTTGCATGCATTATCTATTTCTAACTCTCGAAAATTTCAAGGAATATCTATGGCAAGGACTTTTCTTAATCCAGCAAATGGTCACACTGAGTCCATTAGTAGGGAGGCTAGTGGGTTAGTCGTGCTTTTCGGGCCATTGTACTTGGCCAGCAAGGGTCTCTGGGGGCACTTCTTCCTATGGCTATTACTGGTTGGTGGCTTCTCGCTGGCAACCGGTGGTCCAGGGATAATTATCGCCTTGCCCATAGCAATTGTGGTGTACGCCTTCAGCATCAATAGCATCATCGCGAATTCTTACCTGCGTAAAGGATGGCAAGAAGTAGTGGTTGAGTCGGACCAGTCTACTGGCCAGCCAGTAATGAGTGTAGGCGGCCAGAGAGAATGTCCGTTCTGTGCTGAGTTGATAAAGATGCAAGCAGTGAAGTGTAAGCACTGCGGATCTTTGGTAAAGCCAATGGCCTAAGTGCAGTGAGCCTGATAGTGGGATTACTCAAGCAGAGTGTTGGTGCACCACTCCACCCTATCCTGTAAAGATGCTGTGCCTCATGGCGATGCTTCTTGGTGGGGCAGGGAGGCAGAGCCCCACAAGAATCCTGGCCTTCCCTCGGTGATTAACTTGTGACGCATCGTTACGCTATCATCCATGGCTGGTTTTATTTCTAGAACTCGTAATCAGCTAAGGGCGGGGTGTTGCTGTTCGCCTCCGGCCTCGCTCTTCAGCAGTGATGAAGAGGAAAACCCTATGAGCCTGAATCAATTGTGGCCAGGGCCACGGCGTGACTCTGCACGGTATGATCAAGAGCGTGAAGGGGCTTTACTGCCCCCTTCTCTTTCTTTGCTAAATAGAGTTGTTAGTCGTGCGTTAGGCACAATCTATCCTGCTGTGGCGTAGACGCCACTAATGTTGAATGGTGATGTTTCGAAGCTGCGTGTTTTGTGCCTTAAGAGGTAGCTATCCCTTATATGTATCTGTCGCTAATTACCCCCGACTGACCCCTCTCTATCATTATCTCGGAGGGCTTGCTTCCATTGCTTGACCGTATTCTTAGATATACCAAGCGCGTTGGAAATGGTCTTATTCGGAACCTTGGACTTGATCATCATCAGTGCCTGCTGCTTCATTGGGTGTTCATTACTAGCAACATTTGCAGGTGCTGCCTGTTGCGGCGACCATAACTTATCGAAATCTACTTGCACGTCGATGGATTGAAGAATCTGCGGGTTCCTTTCAAGGTACAGAGCAATGCCTCGTAGAGCTGTTCTTGCTGCTTCAATTACTCGTTGTATCTGTCGAGAGCCCATTGGCTGCCGCTCATGGTTAAACAAACAAGATGCGGCCTCTGCTGTTGATATCACGGAGAGGCGTAGTACCCTCTTGACGTCAGCGAGAGAGACACTATGTTTTCCATTGATCAATCCAGGCCCTGTGTAGATCGCTCCGAATACAATCTCATCTAGCCAAGGTGTAGGTCTTTGCTCAAATTTGAAAATACAAAGTGCAGCAGCTAGCGGGTTATCTATTACCTGTGGTTTTGGTCCGCGAGCGGGGCTAGATTTGATCTCTGTAGTTAGTGTGGGAGCGGTCAGCTCGATCGTAGGAGCGAGTTCAGTTGGTTGGAGGTGACAATTCATTAGCTCCAATGGTAAAACGGAACCGTCATCCTCTATGAACCAGTTTACGCCCAGCCTTGCAGGAGTGCACTTGGTGTAATAAGCGGGTTCTGGGATGTATGTGGAACTGCTATATATGCCGTAATACTCGCCGGTAGCTACATCGTAGACATGACCATTGATTTTTCTAGTGTGAGCCTGTGATAACTTGCTTCGGTACAGATCGATAGCGTTGTTGTCGTGCGTTTGAAGTGTGATGTACGGTTTTATTATTGGTGCTTCCATGTGTTCGGTATTGTTTTCCTTGTGGTGATCCAGCCAGATTGCGGGTGGGCGCGGGAGCTCAACAGCTGAGAGCAGACTTGGCTAACTTCGCGATGCCAGCCAGGTCTAGTATTTACCAAGGTGCCTAGAATTTACTTGGTTTGTATCTGGTGCCATTTAGTGCTGCGCACGCTCACTCTTGTTAAGCGGCCAGTTTGTTTGCTGACCATCCTTCTCGATTAAGCAGCTTGCCGATATAAATTTCCCCTTTGCCGGTGACCATGGTTTTGTTAGTTCGGATGGGGCCGTTGGCTGTGCTGGATACCTTTCCTACAACTACGAAGCATCCTGAGTCAATATGTCGTTGGTACGGTGAGTTGAATTTGTCCGCCATCAACACCTTGAGCTTTCGCAACAGCTTGTAAAGCTTGTTGCGGCCGATGCCATATTTTTTACCGACTTCACTAATCGTCTGCAAGTTTGAAGAGCCTGCTACCGCGTCATGATACTTAATCTTGGGTGCATCCAGCTCTACCTTGTGGATCAGTTGGGCGTAATTGCCAGTCAGGTGCTGAACCTGTTCAATGATCGTCTCGAAGTAAGGGGCCGGGTTATCAAGAATGTACTGGGCGGCATTCTCGTGAATAGCCACGCCTCTGGTTGCTAGCCGCTCATATGCCTCGATTACCCTGAGATGGAAGCTGGGGCTAATCCACATTGCATAGGCGTAAACAAGTTCCTTGGTAACATATGTGCCGCTCACTCCTTGGCCTTTGCGAATGCTTACTGGTTTAGTAGCCCGATTCTGGGCTTCTACTTGCGATACCAAGTCTTTCGTTTGTGCGGTGGCGAGCCACTTTGAAGGGCGATGGTGTCCTAGGCCGCCAGCGGCTTTGTGAAGGTCATTTAGACAGTAGCGTCCCTCTTGATCTTGCCCTACGATGAAGTCTCCGAGGAAGACAGTCGTGGCTTGGTGGTCTTTGATGCTAATTAAGTTGCTCATATGAATTTACTTCCTTGTTTGTAATGGTCAGATAAGTCTGACTTTTCTTGTGGCGTTGCTATTGGGCTGCTTTTTGTTGCATTCAGTCATGGAAAAGCTCTTCGATGTGTCGGGTTTTGTGGTCATTGCGGAATTCCTTGAATAGCGGCATGCGCACTCGCAAATCATCAGCAAAGAGGTATAGGTCTTTGCCGTACACAATGGCTTCAACGATTTCATCCTCGCAGAGGAAGCCGCTGTATGTGCGCTCGATCCAACTTTGGTTAAGGCGCTCCGTATACTCAACTCTCGACCGGATGTCCGATTCTTTTCCGTAGCCTGGTGAGTAAAAGCAGGAGTGAATCATCATGGTGCTGCTGTCGTAAATTACCCAGTCATCGGCTTGTAGGGCTATAGCAGACGCAGCCGAGGCGCAAGTCAGTCCGATCTCTACAGTGATGTGAGCTTCGCATTCATCCATTCGGCGGCAAAGATAGTCGCATGTCTCCAGGCTTCCGCCAGGTGATGAGAGTTGAATATATACGTGGTCTTCCTCTCCTGCATGGGCGAGGATATTGACCAGCTCGCAATACTCAAGGATTTCGCCAATAGGGCCGGTGAGTGGCACGACGTACTGCGTTGAAGCTCGCCGCTTGGCAATGATGTTCTTTGGGCGGTGACTGCTACCGAATTCTAGGAGTTCGTTGTTGCTTTGGTGTTTCATCTTGTTGCCTTTTCTTACGGTTTTCAGGTAATAAGTGGCCGTCGCTCGAAGTTAGGAGCTAATGCAAGTTTATGCACTTATTAATAAAGGTTGGTTGCGCTGAAGTAGGGTTTTAGTGAAAAGTTAATTCATTTGTCTGTCCTGTGGATGTTTTTGGGTAATAGAGCGCCGTAACGTAAGCTGTGAGCTTCGTCGGACTTATAGTATGTGATGCGAGTGGATATGAGGCTTTTGTTCTGGATCTGGTCTCTGGTTGAGCGTTACCTCATGAAGATGATCTACATTTGCCTTCGAGTTGCTCTTGCTGCAAATGTTATCAGGTCGAAGACTGGCGTCAACGAACGGTTCCCCGTCTAACACGAGTTTATTTTGGATGATAAATGCCAGGTGGAGGTGATTCGGCCGCATCTGTACACTTTGCGATGCTTGTCAATAAACAGACTCCCGTCTAACACTTATTTATTTTTTACCGGAATGTGAGCATAGTCATCAGTCAAGCTCTGTTGTTCGCAGGAGTATCTTACAAATGGCGTCGGTTATCGCCTTCAAGGGGTTACGGCTACCGTACACGCTGGATGTAACCGCTTCGTCCTCGTGCCCAGCGATCCGCTTTATCAGCGAATCCTGCACCCCTGCATCAAGTAGGTCTTCAATCAGCGTGTGGCGGAAACTGTGAAATGTCTTCCGAGGGTCGCTGATGCCTAGCTTCGTCTTGTAGCGACCGAACCACTTCGATGGGGCATGGCCCAGCTTCCTCCTCACTGCTTTCAGCTCAGGAAACACCTTCACATCGCCGCTGGCCCTAACGGACACAACATGCTGAAGCAAGCCTAAGTCGATGAGGGCAGGGTGCAGATGAAGCACGCGAGGACTGCTGGGTTCCGAGTTCGCGCTGTTAGCTGTGTAGGAGGGGCCAATTCGAAGTGTCACAAATTCTGTTACAACCCCTGTCACAAGTCGTTGCCACAGCCTCCTTGCCATAGGTAGGATGGGTCTCCCTTACTCCTTGTCGATCTACCCCTGCGCAAAGCGCATGTCGCGGGTTTCCCCCATCAACAACGGTGCATTCGCCTCGGTCACCCCACGGATGTAATCCCACAGCAAGGTAATGCGCTTCAGCTTGCGCAAGTCCTCCCGGCAGTACATC